>Ga0208246_1000241_pt1 | contig 50090 bp, 36 predicted proteins | sample RifOxyD2_FD_184039 | JGI IMG/M metagenome (GOLD analysis project Ga0208246, IMG submission 184039) | Soil microbial communities from Rifle, Colorado - Rifle Oxygen_injection D2 (SPAdes) | ecosystem: Environmental > Terrestrial > Deep subsurface > Rock core/Sediment | place: Rifle, Colorado... | reverse complement strand
GCCTTGGACCTTGCTGGCGATGGGCGGGCTTGGTTACAAAGACAACGCCCTTTTGGCTCCTAGTTCTGACTCAAAGGTTAAAAGTTTAGTGGGGCGTTATACACTGGTACCTGGGTATAAGCTGCCATTAGCAGACGGGCAAGTGGCCCTTTCAGGGGTATGGTATCGCGAACGCTATATTAACCGCGATGCCAAAACTTTAGAGATTGGGTTTACTCAAGTAAAAGGGCTTTATGAAAACGCCGATTGGGGCGGTTGGGTGGTAGGCGGTGGTTACAACCAAATTGGTACCGAGGTGCCCACCTTGATTTTGCCTAAAACCCAATTAGAATCAGATATCTTTTTTGTCGGACTTAAGTCCTTCACCCTGGCTGATACCTACCAGATTGATTCAGAGTTTTCCTTTACCCAGCGGGCGGTTAACTCGGTCAGTGGCGATTATAACCAGGACGCGTGGTTACTCAAAGCCCAAGGCGAGTGGCCTACGGTGGTTATGGGGCTAGAGTCGAAGTTTTTAGGAGCCTACGAGATCAACCAGGCCAAGGGTAAATATGCTTTTTATAATGCTATTACCTTAGGGGGCAACGCCACTTATCCCTACGACGAGCGCTCGCAATTTACCTTGGGTCTAAAAGACAAGATGTACACCTATAAAACCTCGGATCCTTTAAAAGGCGCTAAGGAAAACAGTAGCCTAATTAGTGTTAATCTCAAAGGGACCTACAAGCTTCGTTCCCAACTTTCACTCTTGGGCGAGTTCACTTTGGAGCGTATGGGTTCAAACGTTTCTTACAAGGCGTATAGTGCTAACCTCTTGGCCGCTTCGGCGATCTATCAATTTTAAGCGATGAAACGGACCAGCCTTTTACTATTCTTTCTGTTTTGTTTAAGTGGGGTGAGCTTCGCCCAAGAGGTGGGATACCTGTTACTCGATTGGGGCAGTGTTAAGGTGACCAGCGGCAATAAGTCCAAACTGTACTTAGAGCCCAATGTCAAAATTCCGCTTAATGCCAAAGATGAGGTCCATTCGAGCAATAATGCCCGTGGCCGTATCTATTTGCGGGGCGAGTCAGAAATGATTGAGGTTTATGCGGCGACCCTAGTTAAACTAGCAGATTATTCAGCCGCCCAAACCGGGCTTGATATGCCAGTGGGCAAAGGGCGCTTTGTGGTCGCACCCAAAAAAGGGCCAGCAAGGTTCCAGGTCCGCACGGCTAATGCCTTAATTGGAGTAAAGGGGACCGATTTTATGGTCCAGTCGCAAGGGGCCAATACCTTGGTTTTGACCCTAGATGGGACCGTTGCTTTAAGCAGCTTGTCCGAACCGGGCAAGGTAGTAGAATTAACCAAGGACCTGATCTCCTCGGTTAATAAAAGCGCAGCTCCGACCCCGCCGGTTAAGGTCAATCAAACTACCAAAGACTCACTCTTAAAAAAGGACGGGGCGACTGCTGTGGACCTTGGCGCCTTGGACGCAGCCAAGGTTTTAAACCTGTCAGACAGCGCCAAAATGCCGGTTGAGCTAAACCAGTTTGCGCCTAGCTCTAATAATTCCAACAAGATTAAGTTCACCATCACCAACTGAGTTCCATGAAAACCCGATTGCTTTTGTTGTTGATGACCCTTTTGTTACTAGGCTTAGCCGCTTGCCGGGAGCCTGATAACAATGGCGACCAGAAGGTAATGGTGACCGTTACCCTAAGCCTAGACGGGGGCAAAGCGATGGCGACGGCCAACGCCACTACGGATGCCACCGTCGATTCAAGTGCGGACTTGGTTTCGGCTTCGGCGGTTGCAGTAATCGACGCTTCTCAAGACGTGACTTCTTATTTTTACGACCACCTCACCACCGCTTTTGACGTGGCCATGGTCGATTCGAATAAACAGGTAACCCTCTCGGTGCCCCTTGAGACCTCCATCCGGTTGGTTGAGGCTACCTTTGCCACAAGCTACTCCAAAAGTCAGATCGAGACCGACAACCCAGACGCTTTAAACATCGGCATCTCTGACCCTCTAACGGTCACTACCGGGACAACCCAGCAGAGTGTTTACATTGCCCTTAAAGATGGTTGTTCCACCCTGGTGGAATCTATCAACCCCTCTGCTGACGTTGCGGACACCACCACGATGAGCCTAAAGACCCAATACCCCGTTGCAGGTGCTACCGAAGTGGACCCAGGGACGCCGATGTTTTTTTTCTTCGATGACGCGATCCAGCCGATCACCTTGACCAAAAATAACTTTTTAGTGAAATCGACCGCCAAAGGAGCCGACACCAGCAGCGACGTTTGCGGGCGGATCAGCAACCTCTACACTTCCAAAGGGGCTTCGATTTTAGTTATGAACCCCTTTAAGTCTTTGGCTGAAAACGCAACAATCAACATCTCAATGCCCCTTAACGGCCTCAAAGACAAAGGGGGCAACGGGTTGTCTGAAGGGGTCGCTCTTCATTTTTATACGGGCACCAAAAACGCTAAGGTCCCTAATATCAAGGACTTTGGCTTCGAATATGGATTGGCCGAAGGGTTCACCTGTGTCGGTGATTGTGGGGTCCTCTCCAACTTTGGCACGGTCAAAGCTTCTGAAGGAAAAAGTGCGGCCTTTTTAAGTACTGGGAGCCAGGTCGCTTCCTTAACGGGTGAGGCTCAAAATAAGCGGGTGAGTATCTTGTCCATTGGCAATATCTCCGAGCCGGGCAACTTCCTTAACGGGGAGTATATGTTTATTAGCGAGGAGTTCGACGAGTACGTGGGTAGTTCGTTTGACGACTTTTTGTTAGTCGTGGTTTCCGGGCCTAAGGGGGCGGTAGTGGCCGAAATGGCTTCGGTCAACGGGATCGGCGCCGCCGCTAGTACGCCAGGGTCCTATTCGGGGCTCTCTGGTGCGGAGCAGTCAGCATTACTCCAGGGCTCGTTGGATATCAGCCAAGTGGGCAGACCTATGACCATCACCTTTTTGATTAGCGACGTGGCCGATGCCTCCTTGACTTCGGTGGGGATGATCGACAATATCAGTTTAACCGATACCGCCAAGTATGTTTCCGGCCAGTCGGCAAAAGCGTTTAAGTCGGTGACTGCGTACCCGGCATCGACGGTGCCGTTACCTGATTCGGCCTTTCCCCCTAGGCCCAAAAACCCTTAGGTAAAAAATGGTCCAATTCGAAAAGTTAGTTTGGAAAACGGATTGGAACACCGGAATTGATTCGATTGATCAGCAGCACCAAAAGCTGCTGATGGCAATCAATGTCTTGCACCGCCAATTTGATCCCTCCACCGACCGTCCTCAAGCCGAAAGGTTGTTTGACGCGTTAGAGGCCTACGCCCGTATCCACTTCGAGCATGAAGAAAAACTGCTTTACCAAACCAAGTACGCCGATCTAGCCAACCACCGCACCCAACACCAAGATTTTTTTTCAGAAATTAAGATCCACCGGGAACAAGCCAAGGCCGACTCCGAACTAAACGACGCCATCGCCGACATGCTTGCCTACCTTCTTGATTGGTTGATTAGCCATATATTAGAGGTAGATATGAAATACAGCCCCCACTTGCTCAAGGCTGGGGTTAAATAGGTTTATCTAAGCTCCACCAGCGACTAGCTGGGATTTAGGCATTGTACCTGCAACGGTTTTAGTAAAGACCTTTCAGGAGAAGCTATGAATCCTAAACAAACCCAGAAACTGGCTCCAGGCATGACCCTATCCCTTCGGGCTGGTGGTCAGACCGCTCAATTTGAGCTTTGCCAGGGGCTGGCCGCTCCGCAAGGAATTGAAGGCTTTTGGCTGGTAAGCTCAACCGGCACCTACCTGCGCCAATTGCCTGAAGATCATCTGCGGGCAGGTAAGGCTTATTTCGCCAATCTAGATGAGCTGCAAGCCTGCTTAGAGCAAAGGGAATTTTATATTGATTAAAATTCGAGGGCGTACGCCTTTGATGGGCGGCTGAAGTCATAGCCTTGAGCCCATTGCTCAGGAAGGCTTTCGCGCTCCACCGGGACAAAACCAAGGCGCTCGAAAAATTTGCCAATTTTGGGCTCAATGGTTAAGGCAAAAAGCCTTTTGCCGCCGGCTGCGCGCGCTTCCTCGGCCATCGCCTTGACCAACTCCATCGCCCTACCCCGCCCTTGATACCTTGGCAGACTGCAAAATTTACCTAATTCATATTGATCCCCATAACGTTTAAGCCGAGCAGTGACCACTAACGCGCCATCGAGCCGAAAGACTCGGTATTGCTCTAAATCTTGAGACAACTGGGCCTCATCAATAGGCAATAGGGTGCCGTCTTCAAAATGGGGCCGCATCAATAAAAGCAGGTCTAGCAGGTCTGCTGCGTTGGCTGGGCCAATCTCTTTTTGGTAGCTTGGCCCGATCAGTGTACCCGCCCCTTGGTGGGTGAATATCTCTAAAAACAGGTTGCCCGACTGGGCCCCAACAAAAACCCATTCGAGTTCACTTTGCTTAGACCAAGCTAAAACCCGCTCTAAGGTCGCCAAGGGCACCCCACTAACGCTCTGTTGCAAAACTAACTGGGCCAGTTCAGCTAAATCTAAGTGGCTGATTAATTCGCCATTTTTTATTATACCTGGGGCTCTTCCTAGCCAGCAGATACGCTCAGCCTGGTATTTTAGGGCTAAATCCCAGGCTGCTTGGGCCAAGTCGCCTTTCTTGGGGGGGGCTAAAAGGGGAAGCCGGTGGGCTTTTAAAGCGGCCTTTAGTCTGGCTTGGTTTTTCACCAAATCAATTGGAAACCCATGTGGCAAACCTTGTGCCTCGGGGGAGAGGAGCAAAACATCGAGGCGGGCTTGTTGCAAAAGCCTTAAGTCCGTAATCATCTCGACCAGATCCTGGGGACTTTCAAATACACACAAAAACCGCCGCTGGGCGAAGCTCGAAGCATAAGCGAAATGCTCTAATGCTTCCAACATCTCTTTTGAGATCGAAGGCCTCATTGCTTTTTAATAGGGGCTAAGGTAGATAAAAAGGGGTGACCAATCCCCGATTATCGGATACGACCCACTAACAATGCAAGGACCAAATCCCCAACCTCGGCCTGACGGCACCATGAGCCTGATCGATCATCTGGACGAACTACGAGTCCGGCTGATTCGATATGTGGTCATTTTAATGATCTTAGTGCTAGGTTGTTACGGGTTTCGAAAGGAAATTTTAGATCTGATTCGGATGCCCGTGGAAGGACCACTGGAGCGTTATTCGCAATCAATCAAAGATCCGCTACCTGAATCCCCAGACCAAGCGGTTTTTAAAGACCTAGACCAATACGATTGCAATTGTTCAAGGAGCTTAAAAACGCACGAGCTTTCCCTTCCGCAAACGGTGCAAACGGCCCCCGTGGAGGTGACCCCTGATTTTCCCTTAGCCGAGCCCCCTAAGGTAGAGGGTTTGCTCGATCAAATCAGGGAAGGGCACCAGATCGATTGGACCGCCTTGGGGGATCAGGCGATTCGCGATTTTCGGGCGATTTATTATTCGGCCATGGGCGATGATAAAAAAGCGGCAACTATCTATCAAGGCAAAGAAAACCAGGGCCCCCCGCCCGAGCAAACCTATTATCAAGACGACCAAGGCCAGGTATTAGAGCTTAGCTGTCGCTGTGTGCGCGACAACGCCCAAGCCAAGACAGCACACATGGTCTATATTGGGCTACCCGAACTCTTTTTTGCCCAGATGAAAGTGTCCATGTATGCGGCGCTGTTTTTAAGTTTCCCCTTTTTAATGATTGAGATTTGGGGGTTTGCAGGACCGGCGTTGTATAAAGATGAAAAGTTGGTGTTTTGGGGTTTTGGGCTTAGCACCTTTGTCTTTTTTACAGGTGGAGCGCTTTTTGGGTATTTTGTGGTTTTTCCTTACGGCTTTGATTTCTTTTTGTCATTAAGTCAGCCTGGAGAGATCATGCCCAGTCTGGCGATTGGGGAGTACCTGGATTTTACGATTAAACTTTTCTTGGCTTTTGGTCTGATCTTTGAGCTACCGGTGGCGGTTTTTATTTTGGCACGCCTAGGAATTATCACCCCAATGATGATGGTTCAAAACTCCAGAGTGGCCTTGGTGGTGGTAATGATTGTTTCCGCCGTCTTGACCCCGCCCGACCCTTTTACTATGTTTTTGATGGCCGGTCCCTTGATCGTTTTATATATCATTTCGATTGGGGTCTGTTTTATAGGGCTTAACAAAAAAAAGGCCACTTTGAGGGCCCAAGGGATTAATCCAGAAGAGCTTTGAGCGGTTTTCCCTGCTAACGATTAGCTTTGGCCCCGAGTTAAAAAAAAATTAGCTTCCCCTATTCGTATGGTTACGTTAAATTTTCGGCAAGAGGCTTAAACGCCAATAGCACCTAGTCGATTCGCCAGTTACGGTTGATCCTACAATCTTTGAAACCTTAAAAACCAGTTTCTTAGTATGAAAATCGGAGCCAAACTGAGGGCGGGATTCGCCGTCGTCATCTTAGTGTTTTTTACGGCCAACATGGTCGCATTCTGGGCGCTAAATTCGAGCCATGAAGCAGCTAACCGGCTGAATAAAAAGCACGAAGCTACGGAAGCAGTGGCAGATCTAAACCTGATGTCCATTCAGCTTGTCCTGAATTTTATGGATATCCTGGCGGACAAAGAGACAGGTAAGGTTGAGGCCGAACGAATTGCCTTCCTGAATGATTTTGTTAAGGAAGTCAAAGAAGACCGAGCCCATTACGTGACTTTTGCCGATACCGAGCTCAAACAGAAAAATTTCAAAAAGATTTTTGAAAATTTTGACCGAGTATTAAAGGTAGGCTTTAACAAATTGATCCCTGAAATTAATCGCGGGGCCAAAGATACCAAGCTTTTGTCTGACTTAGATGACTACTTTGACGAGGTAAAGGCCGAAAATACCGCCCTTTTGGGGCAAATTATCGCCGAAATTTCTGTGGAAGTGGATCAGGCCAAAACCGAGGATTTAGAAGCCACCGCCCAAGCAAAGACCTTGTTGACGATTTGTTTGATTTTGGGCCTAATCATAGCCATTGGCGCTTCCTTTGTACTTTCGGCGCAAATATCTGGCCCGCTGAATCATGTTATTGCGATGTTAAAGGATATCGCTTCGGGGGATGCCAATTTGTCTCGGCGGATTCATGTTAAATCCCACGATGAAATAGCCGAATTAGCCAAGTGGTTTAACCAGTTTATTGGCAAGCTCGAAGGTACCATCAGCGAGATTATCGGCGCCAGTGATACCACCGCTTCCCTGGTGGTAAACCTTAATAAAAACAGTAACTCAATCAAAGCAGCCTCCTCCGAAATGACGGGTATGTCTGGTTCGATTAGTTCTGCGACCGAAGAGATCAACGCCAATATGGCCTCCATGGCTAGTTCCTCTGAGGAAGCCAGCGCCAACGTTTCTAGTATTACTACCGTGGTAGAAGAATTAAGCGCCAACATGAACACCATCGCGGCAGCCGCAGAAGAAGCCTCAGTTAATATGTCAGGGATTAGCGACAACGTGGGCAAAATCAGCCACGACGTCGAGACGGTGATTATCAAGGCGGTCAACAGTCTTTCTAGCTCCTTACAAAACATTAACGCGAGTACTTCAAGGGCAAGCCATATTTCGCTGGAAGCCAACAAAGGGGCCGAGGAAAACTCTAAGGCAATGAATGAGTTGGGCGATGTAACCCAGCAGATTGGACAGATTTTGCAGCTTGTGAACAACATCGCTAGCCAGACCAACATGCTAGCCCTAAACGCCACGATTGAAGCCGCCAGTGCAGGCCAAGCGGGCAAGGGGTTTGCGGTTGTGGCCGGTGAGGTTAAAGAACTAGCCAAGCAAACTACCGATGCCAACAACGAAATTGCCCAACAGATCGATCAGGTTCAGGAACTGGTAGGGCGTTGTTCAGTGCGGACCCAAGGGGTCTCCAAGGTGATTTTGCAGGTTTCAGAAATCAACCAAGGAATCAGTTCGTTAGTCGAAGAACAAACCAAAAATGCCAAACAATTGGCAGATGTGATTGAAGGGGTGGCCAAGGCGGTTAAGGATTCGTCGATTAACGTCGAAGAAGCAGCCTCGGGTATCAAAGAAATTACTCGCAGCACCTCCGAAGCTTCAGCCGCGTCCAGGTCTGCCGCCCGCAACGTTTCAGAAGCAGCTTTAGGGGTTAAAGAAATCGCTCGTACCTCTTCGGAAATTTCTCAAGGGTTAAAAGAAATCACTACCAGCATTGCCCAGATGAATCGCTCTATCGGGGATAACGGGGTGCTTAATGAGAAAAACATCCAAAACCTGGGTCGGCTTTCGACCCTTTCTAACTCGCTTAAAGACTCGATTGGGGTCTTCTCTAAAAACAGTGACACCTTCTTTTTCTGGACCGATGCCTTATTAATCGGCAACAATACTATTGATACCCAACACAAGCTGATTGTGGACGGTATCAATGAGCTATATAAACTGAAGATGGCCAAGGCCAAACAGCCCGAGCAAATTGACGCCATTCAAAGGCTGGCTAAGGTGGCGGTTAATCACTTCAGTGAGGAAGAAGGAATCTTTATGTCTTCGAACTACACCGACAAAACTGCCCACTTAGCGCGCCATAAAAAGATTATCGGTCAACTCACGGAGCATGTGAAGGCGATCGAATCTGGCCAAGAGCAGATCGGCGATCCATTGTTGCAGTTCTTAAAAGAGTGGTTGCAAAACCATATCATGATTGTGGACCTAGGCTACGCCCCCTTTATTGGGGGACGGAGTTAAGTCTCGCCAATGCCCCGGAAACGGGGCTTTTTTTTTGCCCAGAAGATATAGCCTCTTTTTAGGTCCCCGCTTATTACCAAAAAAACCTTGCTCGCTAGCACCTGGTCCTCCCTATTAACGGCCATGGCATTGGGCTGCGGGCAATTTTTTGGGTTCGCCAAGACACATTTGTTGGGGTAGGTGGTTTTTCGCTTGAAGTGTTTGCTTGCAAGGATTTGGGTCTTAATCGCCAGCTTAAGGTCTGGGTTGGGGGCCAGGTTAAAAGCCCTAAACCAATTCAACCGCAAGGCCCTTTGGTTTTTAAGTTGGCAGGTTCTAGCCCGACAGCTCCTTTTAGCCGTATTATCCCGGCGCGGTGTGGCACCAGGAACAAAGGGGCTTTTGGTATCAACGCCCGGCAAACCAAGAGAACTAAATTTTGGCTTGCCTGTTTGGCGGGGAAGGGTTATAAATCTTGATTCCAGTTTTAACGAACTTTAGCCGATAGTTACCTATGTCTATGCAGTGTGAAGTTTGCGGGAAAGCACCCGCTACCGGAAACAACGTTAGCCACGCCCATAACAAGACCAAAAAGCGATGGTTACCCAACTTACAGACCGTTAGGGTCAAAAAAAGTAACGGTAATACCAAGAAGATGCGCGTCTGCACCAGTTGCATCCGAGGCGGAAAGGTGCGGGCCTAATCCATTAGGAAAGGAGCCGCTAATGAAGTTTACCAACAAAAACAATTTTAATGCCCAAGACTTTCAGATCTCCGCCCAGCGGTGTCTGGAAGAACGTCTTACGGTTCCTGCGCCGATCATTGTTGATCTAAGGAGTCCTGAGGTGTATAATCAGGGGCATCTGGCCGGAGCTAACAATCTTCCTGCCGAGTTTTTAGAAGCAAACCTCATGCAGTTGCCGCCATTTGCGCCGGTCTTTGTTTATGCGGACCAAGACCAAGAAGCCATTGATGCGGCCAAGTTGCTTGATCAAAATGGGTTTGACGAGGTCCGCTGGGTTGAAGGTGGTTATGCCGCTTTGAATCAGGCGTTGAGGATGGATAAAAACCAAATCTTTCTGGACGATCTGCCCAAAGAAGAGTGGAGCGCCAAGATTGAGTTGGTTTTAGACCAAAAAGTCCGGCCTGCCCTGGCTTCTGACGGCGGGGGGTTGGTCCTTAACAAGATCGATGGCGATAAGGTTTATGTAAACTATCAAGGTTCCTGTTCTGGTTGCGCCAGTTCTACAACAGGCACCCTCAAGTTTATCCAAAGCCAGCTTAGAATCTCGTTGAATCATGCAATCGAGGTGATCCCGGTTTGATCGGCTAGCCGGAATCGCCGCCAACTCAGGGTGTGATGGGTCTGATCCGGCCTGCCCTTTTCGTGGTCTCCGCACCGAGCGGCACGGGTAAGACCTCTTTGGTTAAAGAGGCTCTCGCTTCCCTCAATTTCCTGCAACTTTCCGTCTCCACCACTACCAGAGCCCAGCGCCCTGGCGAAGTCGAAGGGGTTGATTATCACTTCACCGACCCAGAAGATTTCAAAAAAAGCATCGAAAAAAGTGAGTTTTTAGAGTGGGCCCAGGTATATGGCAACTATTACGGGACCTCCAAGCTTAAAATCCAAGAGCAAGAGAATTCGGGTTATACCGTAGTTTTGGATGTAGATGTACAGGGGGCAATGCAGCTTAAAGCGATTGATTTTAAAGCTGTTTATATCTTTATTACCCCGCCCAGCCTTGAAGAGTTAAAATCTCGATTAATAAATCGCGGCACCGAGACTGAGGCCAGCCTAGCCCGCCGCTTGGGTAACGCCAAACATGAATTGGCCTTTCAAGACCAATATGATCACGTAATTTTAAACGATAACCTAGAACTGGGCAAAGATCGGCTTTTAAAAGTCTTTCTATACCATGTCTTGGACCGGGACAAAATTCGCGAACTCCCCTTAGCTGAAGTGATTCTTCGAATAACCGGGCACCGAGAACACCCAAGAATCAAACGTTTGCTTCATGAAATCCAGCTATCAGGTGGTCTGGTTTTATGATTCGGATTGAGCAAATCATCTCCTCTTATAAAGCTTATGTTCCCGACGCTGATATTGTACCTTTGCAAAAGGCCTACATCTTAGCTGGGCGGCTCTTGGGCGGGGATGGTCCGGTGGCTATTCAGGAGCATCTGGAGGTGGCCCGAGTCTTGATCGAGCTCAAGCTCGACCTAGAGTCGGTGGTCGCTGGCATGCTTTATTCAACCATTAAAAATAACCGCGCAAATTATGGCGAACTGGCCTCTCAGATTGGCGAGCCCACAGCCAAGTTGGTGGACTCACTAGACCATTTTCAGCCAGCCGGACTAGGGGTTGAATCCAGAGACGCTTTGGCTTTGTCAATGCGGGCGATGGTGGACGCAGCGGCCAAAGATCCACGGGTTATATTTGTGATTTTGGCGATTCGGCTGGTACGGTTACGAAGTTGGTCTGGGCTGACTAATAAAAAAGTAAAAAACTTTGCCGCCGAGACCTTGGAACTTTTCGCTCCTTTGGCTGAACGCTTAGGATTAAATCATCAAAAAATCGAGCTAGAAGACCTAAGTTTTGCCATACTTTACCCAGAGGAATTTGCGTCAATCAGTCGGTTTTTGGTATCAAAACAGTTAGATCATCAGTCAGCCCTGGAGCGGACTCAACGGATCATTGAAAAGATTTTACAAGCCCACGGGATCAACGCTAGGTTTTACCACCGAATTAAACATTGTTTTTCGATTTATACAAAAGCCCAAAAATATCAGGTGAGTTACGAAGATGTACACGACTTACTTGGTCTTAGAGTTATTGTCGATGAAACCGAACTCGCGTATCACGCCTTGGGGTTGGTGCATGGGCGTTTTACCCCGGTGCAAGGGCGCTTTAAAGACTATATCGCCTTCCCTAAAGCCAACGGCTATCAATCCATCCACACCGCTGTGGTCAACGACGAAGGCCAGGGATTTGAGATTCAGATTCGCACTGCCGAGATGCACCACATCGCCGAGATCGGGGTGGCGGCGCATTGGTCTTATAAACTAGCCGGGACAAACCGAGCGGCAGAAAAAAAACGGTCTATGCCATGGTTGGACGAACTTTCTAAAAGTTTAACCATCACTTCAGACCCCAAAGAATCTTTAGAAATTTTCACACGCGAATTATATTCAGACTTAGTTTACGCCTTTTCACCAAAAGGCCGGATTCACCGCTTGCCACTGGGGGCGACTGTTCTCGATTTTGCTTACGCCGTACACACCCAGCTGGGGCACCATTGTCGGGGGGCTAAAATTGACGGGCAAGTGGTGCCGATCCACCACCGGATCAAGCATGGCGACCAAGTGATGATCCTAACCGAAGACTCTGAACATCCAACCCCCGCCTGGTTAGGTTATGCCAACACTAACCGAGCCCTTTCCTCGATTCGTAGCGAATTGCGCAAAACCGAAAACCAAGAGGCCTTAAAATTAGGAAAAGACATCTTTAGTGAGCAAATGGCTCGCATCGGGCTTAAAGGCGAGGACTATTTAAGCTCTGTTGAGTTTGGTAAGTTCCTAAAATATAAAAAATATAAAAGTGACGAAGCCTTTCTGATTGACCTAGGTTTTGGCAATTGTTCGGTAAACGAACTTAAGGTTTTTTTGATCGGGCAGGCTGACTCGAAGAGTTGGACCTTTTCTAAAAAAATCATGCAAACCTTTGGCCGAAAAGCGGAAGGGGTGGTGATTCTTGGGCTTGAGGATCAACAATTTAAGCTGGCTAAATGTTGTAATCCGCTTAAAGGGGACGACATTTTAGGGGTGATGATACAAGGTGAAGGGGTTTCGATCCATCAGACCGACTGTAAAAATTTAAGGGGGATCGACCCTAAACGACTGGTGGACGCGAGCTGGGACTTTGGCAAAGAGGAACGGACCCAAGTGCGGCTCTTACTGCATTTTGACCAGGATATTAAAACCCATTTTCAGATCATGAAAATCTTGGTTTCGGCAAAGGTACGAATTCTGGAATGTCACCACCGGCTGGTCGAAAATAAATCGACTGAAGAAATCAATATCGAGGTTGCGAGCCTCGATCAGTTTGCTAAGATTTTAAAGAGACTTAACGGCCTCAATCAAGTTACCGCCAGAAGGCTCTTTGAACCCGAAACACCCGCCCAATCTTAGGGGCAGTTCCAGATAGTCCCTGCTAACTTACGCTTGAGGAGCGTTTATGCATCTTACCACTGAAGTCCCGATCCTAAGTTTATGGGTGGCGCCAGAACAACTTTTGGTTACCCGGCTTTCTGGGGTCTTAGACCAAGTGGCAGTGGAGCGCTGGCTAGTGGGGCTGACGATGGAAGCCGCCAAAATACCCCAAGGTCACCCATTTAAAGCTTTATTCGATCTTCGTGGTGCTGGGTTTGAAAACATTGAATCGAACCGCTTCTTTCGTCAATCGATCCCGCAGTTTTTATCGGATCACGGCTTTTGGGTCAGTTACTTGACCCCTGAAGAAACCCGCGAACTAAGGACCCGCCGCCAACTGCAAACGACCTGCTGTCTAGCGATGGCGCTGCTGCACCATGATGAAATAAAAATGGGATTTTTTCAAAAGCGCTACGGACATGCCCAGGAGGGTTATTTTGCCAATGAAGACAAAGCCCTAGGCTGGCTCAAAGTGCAAAAATTGGGCTAATTGGCGGATTTGTTGGCCTAGGGACAAAGTCGGACTCTTGGGCAAAAAAAAAATATCAATCCACTCCAGGTCAAAGTGGCTCTTTTGTCCGGCTAACAAAATCTCTTTGGCCAAGCTGTGAGACCTAGCTTCTTTGTGAGCCCGTTTTATTATAAATACGCCATAAACATCGGCAACTGCCCTGCATCGGCGCATAGGAGCATTTATTCCCCTTTTAGTCCCCTAGGATAACCTCTACCACCCTATTTTTTGTCCCCCGGCAAACTCAACGGCGACGAAACAACTTGGGCTTTCGACTTGTAGCAGAGCGGCCAAAGTCTCTCGAATAAGTCCTCACCTTGAGCGTAGCGGTACTGATTTTTTTACCCAAAACCGCACCCCAATCTCAACAAAAAATTGGGTTTATTTGGGGTGTTTACCTGTCTCGGGGTCGCAACCTTCTGACAAGTTGGTAGGATGTGAATCCTGCCGTCTTGGTCACCAACCAGGGTATGGTTGCGTTCGATCACTTTTTTTTCCAATCCGCTGGTTTAACTCGACTGACTCATTTCTGCGGCCTTGACCGGAGAAATAAACCTTTGGCCAAGCTTCCTTTTTGGGCGTGGGTGCTTAAACCAGTGGCTCTATCTTAAAAAGCTGACCGTTTGTCAGGACAAAGGGGGGCACTTTTTTGCGTATTAAACAGTCAAAGAAGTCGGGATTTGCGCGAAGGTCTTTACTTACTCCCAGATGGAGGCTAGGATATGAAACCACAGTCAGGAGCCCTATGGACCTTTTTATTCGCTTTTTTTCCTCAAAAGCCTTTCGTCTTTTTCTAAGACTTTTAGGCACCGTGGCTAGTGCTATTTTTTTGTTACAAGGTTTTTTATTCCTGCAAAACCTTAGTAAAAACAATAAAGAACTCCGCCAAGACCCAGCCCCCGAAGATCTTTCTGATCAAGACGAACCCAAAGATTCGCCTAAAAAAAACGTCCTTTTTTTTAAGAATTAGCCCATTCTTTTCCGCGAATTCCGGTAATTTTTCTACTTAAACTTAGCCACAGACCTTGTTTATCAACCGATTTGGATGGCCGGCTATTCTTTGGGGGGCGCTAAGGGGGACTCAAGGCAATTATAATTTTGGGCCATAAAAGGGCAAAAGCTCGTCTAGTTCAAAGCCTTCCAGTTATAGCTTTGGCGGTAAAAGGGGGGAAGGTGGCCGGTTTGGGTGTGGTGCCACAAGACAAAGGCCAAGGTGCCCGGGTTGGCGTAGCCACCTCCCTTGATCGGGCCGAATTGGGGCTCGAATGGGCTTAAGAGTTGCTCTAGCAATCGGTCGCGGTGGTCCTTGGCCAGGATTGAGGCGGCAGCCACTTGAGGGTGATTAAGGTCGGCTTTGTTTTGGGCCTTAACCTTGGGCCCACACAGAGGCCCAAAGAGCCCCGCCCCGTCTAGCATCACTTGGGAATTGGGGAAGGCCCTAATAATCCGACTGGCCATTTCGCGCTCTAGTTCGTTTAGGCCCCCTCGTCTCACATAGGTGTCCACCTTTTCTGCCGAGGCGGTTTCGATCTGGTAGGGAAATTGGGCTTTGATTTGTTCGGCTAGCTCGGCCCGTCGGGCTATGGCCTTGGCACCAGCCCCAAAGGTTTTCGAGTCGGCTACTCCCCATTTTTGTAAAAGGGTTAGTTGAGAATTTTTCACCACAACCCCAGCCAGGACCAAAGGCCCCAACACCGGCCCCCGCCCGGCCTCGTCAATCCCCAGGAGTAGATCCATTAATCCTTTTAAAACAATATGATATACTAATATCGAACGGGTAAAATGGCGATGTTATGAAAAAGCCACTTATTCTTCGGCCAATTTTTTAAGGCGTTTTTGGATCATTTTTCGCTTCAGCGGCGGCAGGTAATCAATAAATAATTTGCCTGCCAAATGGTCCATCTCATGTTGAATACAAACCGCAAAAAGACCCTCAGCAGTCACCTTTTTTAGGTTTCCCTCTAGGTCGTTATACTCGATGGTGATATTCTGAAAGCGTTTGATTTCAGCCCGATATTCAGGAACCGAAAGGCAACCTTCTTCAAGAAATTGCTCGCCTTCACCCTTTTTGATCATCGGGTTAACGTAAGCGATCCAGTTTCGCGGATGTTCCGGGTCATTGGGGCGGTAGGTGAGGTCTGCCACAAAAAGCCTAAGCCCTTGGCCCACTTGCGGTGCGGCCAGTCCAAGGCCACTTTGGTCATACATAGTATCGGCCATATCCGCCGCCAATTCCTTTAGTTCCTGATTAAAAACAGTTACCTCTTGGGCATTTTTTTTCAGAAAGGGATCGGGATAGGTCAGTACTTTTAGAACGGCCATGGTCTTATTCTCGAGTTAGCTAAGGCGTTTATCCTAAATCCATTAGCTGCTATTGGCAAGACTAGAACCCAAAAGCTTGTCAAAAAGGGCTAAGTCCAAAGATTTAATAAGCTAGCATGCCAAATTTGGATTGACTATTGCACAACCAAGCCCGACCAGCCGGTCTCTCCCTCCCGAAACGGAAGGAACGGACCTACGCCCAAGGAGGGGCGCCGCAGATCGGCACTAGTTGTTTGAATCATGAACACAGCTAAAAAGAAAATTTGGGCGATTGCCGGGGGGAAGGGTGGTGTGGGAAAAAGCTTCCTCAGCACCAACTTGGCCATTGATCTTGCGCAAAAAGGCAACGAAGTAGCTCTGATTGATGCTGATTTCGGCGGGGCTAACTTACATACCTTTTTTGGGGTTTCTTATTCTAGGGTCAGCATATCCGACTTTATAAAGTCGAGCCAATTGGCTTTAGAAGACATCATGATTCCAACGGGAATCCCGGGGCTAAGGCTTGCTTCTGGAGCCCACGACGTGATTGGTTCGGCTAACCCGAAACAGATGCAGCAATCGCGGTTGATTAAAGCGATCCAAGGGGTTCAGGCGGACTATGTATTGATTGATTTAGGGGCAGGAATTGCCTCTCATACGTTAGACTTGTTTTTAATGGCCAATTCGGGGATTTTGATCACCGCGCCTGAACCTACCAGCGTTGAAAACACCTACCGTTTTATTAAATCGGCCTTTTATCGGAAGCTGAAAAACGTAATGGTGCACTCAGGGGTCCGAGCCTTTTTAGAGCAGGTCACCGAATCCAAACACGAAGACAACCCTAAGACTCCAGCAGAATTAATCTATAAAATTAGTGAAATAAATGCCCAAGCAGGGGAAACTTTAAAATACGAAATTGCCGCCTTTAAACCCAAGGTGGTGCTAAATCAGGTCCGCACCCCCAACGATGTAAGGGTGGGCTTTTCGATGAAGCAGGCAAGTATGAAATACTTCGGGATTAACCTGGATTACGTGGGTTTTGTGGAATACGACAGTCTCGCTTTGCAATCAATCCGAGCCCGCCAACCGGTCTTGATTCACGCGCCAGACGCGGTGGTTTCTGGCTCTATCCGCCGAGTAGGTCACAACATCCGCCAGAATTTTCATTTAGTGCCCACTAATTGAGGGGGGATTGTTCCAAATAGATATTTTCGATCTGGATTTCGACTTCTTTGTTAGGTCGCTCCAAAACTGCGTATGCCAGACGAAAGGAACCTTGGGGGTCGCTATATAGGCGGTAGCTAGTCGGGCGAATGCCATTTATAATTGCAGGCTTTTCGGGCAAAAGCTCGCCCAAACTTGGCCGGGACTCTATTTGCCGTATTGCCGAGGTCATCTTGATAAAAAGTTGATATTTAGTGCTGTCCTTGGGGGCACTCGCCAATTCCAAGTAATGCTGGAGTGCCGTTTCAAACCATCTTGACATAGGGTGTCCTTCAATTAAAAACGCCTTTGTAACGCGTTTTATTTTTTTCGATTGAGGACTTCCGCAAGCATTGCCTCTACTTCTTCGCCAGAGTAAAGCTTTTGAGTGGCCCGAATATGGTCCATCTCATACGCAATCGCCTGAAATTCGATTTTTTCTAACTCTTCCGCCGGGATCAAAACCATCGCCCCTGATTTGTGGTTGATGGTCACCCGTTGGCGGGCTTTAAAAAAATCGGGTAAATGCTTGCGGAATTCGGTGATGTTTTCGTTTTGCATTGGGGGCCTTTAATGTAAATTTTTAATAGATTAAAGATGTACCTTTTTTATTACCAAGTCAAGTAACAATAAACTACCTCATCGACGCTGGCAAAAGCAACGAAGGCTCCTTGTAACTCATCAGCCAAAGCTGGTAAGCAGCCCTGGTGGCACCGATGTGTAGCAGATATTGGTGATAGCTATTTTCTGGGTAATCCACCGCGTCCACGTCTAAAAGCACTACGTAATCAAACTCCAAGCCCTTGACTTGGGTGACGTCGGTAATGTCGATCCCGGCGGTGAAACTGAAGTTTTGATCGTCAATTAAACGCAGCCCCGGGATCTCCATTTGGTACAAAATATCGTAATATTCTTTCGCCTTTTTTTGATTCAAAGTAATTAAAGCGACCGAAGCATTGCGCTCATTTAACACCAAGTCTTTGAGGTTTTCGGCCAAGGCGCGGGCGAGTTCGCCTTGGTGGGCGAAGCGGTGTAGTTCGACGGCGGGGCCATTTTTAATGGCCCGGATGGTTACATCTTCGGCCAATTTGCCCAAGATACCCATCGCAAATTCCATAATCTCTTGGGTGGCGCGGTAACTGACCTTCAGATTGCTAATTTTTTGCCCTGGCAGGCCCAGTTGATCAAAGAGCCAGTCCCAACTTTGAAAGTTATTATACTGGATCATTTGTTGGTGGTGGTCACCAGCGTAGGTGACACACTTAGGGTCTTTGGCTAAAGAAAGCAGCAGCTTGTGTTCGACCAAACTTAAATCTTGCGCCTCATCAATTAATAAATGGGCGTATTTCTGTTTCTCAATAGGCCCAGCAAATAACACCCAAAAATAGAGTAAAATCGGGTCGTCTTCGTAGTCAAGTAAGGTGTCTGGCTCGGCGTCTTCTTCGGTGATGCTGCCTTCTTGTCGAGCGACCCAGCCCCTTTTTATCCAATTAATGGCCTCTTCTAGCCGCTCTGGTCCTAGTTCTTCAAGCCCACTAAAAGCCTGACGGAGCCCTTCGAAGTCCGAGAAAAATTCATCGTACAATTCTAAAGTTATTTGTTTTTTATTGCCTTCAAGTTCTAAAGATTGTTGTTCTAATAGCTCACTAAGCAGGGCTTTGACCTCGCCTGAATAAGCAAAGGTTTGTCCACCCAGCCGCCCTTGGCCGCGCACCCAATCCCTCAGGGCTGTGATTTGATCAACAAAGGAGAGTGAGGCCAAAGCGTTAGGAATAAGGGTGCCCAGACTTTTTGCTTTAACCAGTTCGGCTAAGGTTTGGTCCAAGTTTGCCTTTTTGTTATTGGCAAAATCTTCGATTAACTTTAACAACCGCGGATGTTTCTTGAGGCGAATTACTGCCACCGGGGTTTCTTGGCTGTGACCTTTAGGGAAAAGCCCCGAATAAAGTTTTTGGCGATGTTCGCCAGCCCAATGATCAAAATGTTCAATGTTCACTCCGTCCGTGCCTAGACTAGGCAAAAGCAGGCCGATATAGCGGGCTAAGGCGCGGTTAAAAACCATGACCATGATTTTTTCAGGCGCGAATTTTTTCGGGTCTTTTTGGTGGAGCCAGGCCGCCCGGTGTAGGGCTACGGTGGTTTTTCCCGACCCGGCGGTGCCTTGAATGGCGAGGATTCCTGAATCCGGTTGGGTGATTAGTTCGAATTGGGCGGGGTCTATTAGGGCGGTGATTTCGGGTAAAAGCCGATGCCCCCGGCCTTCGGTGACCGCGCGCTCGGCGCGGCTCGCTTGGCCAGAGCCGCCACCAAGGCGGAAGTGTGCGGCCCGCCCTCGGCCCCAGGTGCCGTCTGGTTCTTTGTGTAGGGCCAAGCCCTCTTCTTCGATCAAGACCAACTCGCCTTCCTCGACCTTCAGGTGCCTTTTGAGCTTAATCTCCCCCTCTGCGGTCCTGCCGCCGATCTCTTCTTCGTATTCTTCGCCTTGTTGATATCGGAAGTATAAGGAGGCGATAGGCGAGGCCTTCCAGTCCACGATTTGTAACCCAGCGGCGCGCTCTGAAAAGACTTGGGTGCCGATATAAAGATCGAGTTTCCGGTTTTCTTCTTCTAAAATCAGCCGGGCGAAGTAGGGATTTTTCGGGTTAAACCCGACTGCGTCGGCCTGATCAGATTGGTTGACCAAGTTCATCAAATGGTTGATCTGTTCGGTCAAATGGGGCAGATCGTCTTCGTTGGCATCGTTTAAAGATTCGCGCAGTTCGATGGTTTGCCGAAGCAGCGCCTCGCGGTTGCCTGCGTAACTTTGGGAGCGGCTAAGCCCTTGGAGTTTGGCCAAGCGGCTTTCTTCTTCTTTGATAATCGCCCGCTCTTGGGGGGTCAGTTCGCTCATGGAGGTCCTAGACTTGGGTCAAGGTTAGAGGTTAGTAGCGCCCTGGTTTTTGGGGCTGTTCAGGGATAAAAAAGGCCCCCTGTTTTCGCCTATACTGTTCTAATTGTTGGGCTTCGTTTTGGTCGCCAAGCTTGTGGGCCGAATTGACGGCCAAATAAATATTGCCCCCGTAAAACACCAGCCCAAATCCGCCTAAAACCGCTCCCAGAGCGGGCTGGCCGCTTTGGTAGGCTTCCCTTGAGCCCAAAGCAAAAAGCCCGGTGATCAAAAAGGCGTAGGACCCCTCCCGCCAGCGGCCTAGGTACGCGCTGCCCGCGCCCGGAATCACCGCCGAAAGCCCGCCTGCTAAGGCCGGATTGGGGCGGGCAACTGGCGCGCGTTCGCGCCAATCTTGGCTTAGATCAAATAGCCGCTCTCGCATTGGCTCACCGCTAGGCAGCCTCGAAAAATGCGCCATCGCTGCCTCTACCTGGGTTTGTCTCAGGCCGAAAGGCGCGGCTTGGTCTTGGTCTAGTTGCGCCAAACCTAGAAGCATCAACGCTTCCCAATCGGAGGGGTTAAGCTGTACCCGTTTTTCTAAAAGCGCAATCGCCTCGGCTTGCCGCCCGCCAGCCATCAAGGCGCGGGCCACCATCAGTTGGGCTTGGGCGGCCTTTTGGGGGTAATAAAAAGCCAGCCGCTGATATTCGGTAACAGAGCGGTAATATTCACCACGCAAATAAAAGTCCTTCGCCAACCCCTCAACCTCGGCCAGCGACTGGGCCAACAGGGGCAAGGGTTGGGTGGCAATAAGCACCAGCAAAATAGGCCAAAACAGATACCGAAACATCGCAAAACCCCAATTAAAAAACCGGAGACCGATTGCAACAGGTACAGACCGCTTTGGCAAGGGGGAACGCTCCGTAAGGTTTTGGAGTGGGGGGCTAGAGGGTTGAGCCCTCAATGTGGGCTAGGACTCGGCGGGCTTTAAGTAGATCGGGGTGGTTGGGGTTAAGCTGGGCGAAGTTTTTTTCAAAGATCGCCATCCCTTGTTGGGCATAAACTAAGGCCTTTTGCCGCTCACTTTGAGCCTCGTATGCCAGGGCAAGATTTAAGGAGGTTCCCGCTATATCAGGGTGGTCCAATCCTAGGGCCTTTTTATAGATAGACAAGGCTTGATCGTAAAATTCGATGGCCTTGGCATATTCGCCCCGCGCTTCCCAGGCCAAACCCAGGTTGTTATAGGTTTTGGCTAAATAAACATGCTCTGGCCCTAGGGCCTTTTTAAAGATAGGCAAGGCCTGATTATAAAATTCGATGGCCTTGGAATATTCGCCTAGCTCACTCCAGGCAGTACCCAGGTTGCTATAGGTTTGGGCTACTGATACATGATCTGGCCCTAGGGCCTTTTTAAAGATAGGCAAGGCCTGATTATAAAATTCGATGGCCTTGGCATATTCGCCTAGCTCACTCCAGGCAGTACCCAGGTTGCTATAGGTTTGAGCCAGATAGTCGTGCTCTGGCCCTAGGGCCTTTTTAAAGATAGACAAGGCCTTTTCGTAAAATTCGATGGCCTTGGAATATTCGCCGAGATCACTCCAAGCAGTACCCAGGTTGTTATAGGTTTGGGCCATAGAAACATGCTCTGTCCCTAGGGCCTTTAGAGTAATTTTCAAATCCTTTTCGTAAAATTCGATGGCCTTGGCATATTCGCCTAGATTTCTCCAGGCAATACCCAGGTTGTTGTAGGTTTGGGCTATATAAACATGATCTGGCCCTAGGGCCTTTTTATAGATAGGCAAGGCTTGATCGTAAAATTCGATGGCCTTGGAATATTTGCCGAGATTTCTCCAAGCATTACCCAGGTTGTTATAGGTTTGAGCCACAGAAACATGCTCTGGCCCTAGGGCCTTTTTAAAGATAGACAAGGCTTGATCGTAAAATTCGATGGCCTTGGCATATTCGCCGAGATCACTCCAAGCAGTACCCAGGTTGTTATAGGTTTGGGCTACATAAACATGCTCTGGCCCCAGGGCCTTTTTATAGATAGGCAAGGCTTGATCGTAAAATTCGATGGCCTTGGAATATTCGCCCCGCGCTGCCCAGGCCAAACCCAGGTTGTTGTAGGTTGAGGCTACATAAACATGCTCTGGCCCTAGGGCCTTTTTATAGATAGGCAAGGCTTGATCGTAAAATTCGATGGCCTTGGCATATTCGCCTAGATCACTCCAAGCAGTACCCAGGTTGTTATAGGTTTGGGCCACAGAAACATGCTCTGGCCCTAGGGCCTTTTTAAAGATAGGCAAGGCTTGATCGTAAAATTCGATGGCCTTGGCATATTCGCCTAGCTCACTCCAAGCATTACCCAGGTTGTTAAATAGGCTCGCCGCTTCCACCCCTTGGGGGTTGGGGAGTTGGGTTTGGGCGGTTTGGAAGGCCTGGATCGCTCCTTGATAGTCCACTGTATCCACTAACAAAACCCCCCAAAGGTTATTAAACTCCCAACGGTTGGGGGCTAGTTGGAGGGCGGCTTGGATTTTTAGAAGGGCAGGCGGGTATTTGCATTGGAACTCTAAAATCTTGGCGGCCTCAAAGTATTCCTCTGCCTGGAAGGCTTTGGCCTGCTCCCCTAATTCTGCCCAAGCGGCTTCGGATTGGTCGTAGAGGGCCAAGGCCTCGTCGAGCCGCCCACCAGTCACCGCTTCCTGCGCTTCTTGGGCTAGTTTGTTCCCTGCCAAGTTTTTTTCTGCCAACTCTTTGTATTCCGACGCTAAACGGATATATTTTTCCAACTTCTGACTGGCTTCATTTTCATTAGGTAAAGTCTTTATTACGTTTTTAATTAAATCCTGTAGTTGTGATTCCGTGAGGCCGTAATTATGATTGATCTGTTGGCCGATTTGAGTAAGGGACCCTGTAAGACCCATCCCTGGATGGGCTAAATTTGTGATGGAGCTTTGGTAATCGAGTTGAATGATTTGGGGATCGATTTTTGGGGACTTGGCGGCTGTCTTATCATATTGGAGATAGGTTACAAATACCCCAATGGCAGCAACCAGTACACCTAAGGCAGTTAATAAAACCATCGGATCAAAAATCTCTTTCATAAACCCCTCCCAAAATTCAAGTTGCCCCCACTCTATCCCTAGAGCCCCCCAAAAAGCAAAAGTTATTTACCCAGAGGCGGGCTCAAAAGCCCGCCTGTTTGGGGCTAAAGCCAGGTTAACAAAGGGTTTAGGGCGGGGTAGAGTTGGGCGCAAGGCGAACGGGCCAAGGTGCGAGAACCGTAGCCGGCCTTGGCCTAGTTAAAAACCGCCAAACGACCTATCTCCTAAAAGGAGTGACCCGGAGCTAAAGGCTGCCACCAAAGGGTTTGGGGCGGAGGTTGGGGGCCAATAAATTGTCCCACTTGGGGGGTTAGGTAGCGCACCCTTGCCAAATCCGCTGCCGCCCGCATCTGCTCAATCGGCTCGTACCAAGGGTGTAGCGCCATATCGAAGCTGGCCCAGTGCAGGGGGACCATTAGATTGCCCCTTAAATCCAGATGTTGCGCCACCGCCTCTTCAGCGGTCATATGAACATCTTTCCAGGTCTCGTCGTAGGCCCCGATCTTCAAGAAGGTATAGTCGAAGGGACCCAGTCGTTCGCCGACCTCTTTAAACCCTGCAAAATACCCCGAATCCCCACTAATAAAGATTTTGCGGTTCGGCCCTGCCAGTGAAAAGGAACACCAAAGCCGCTGGTTGGCGTCGAACAAACTACGGCTAGAATAATGGATCGCCGGGGTCGCGGTTAGCGTCAGAGGTCCAAACGGATGGGCCTGCCACCAGTCGAGTTCCACTAATTTTTCAGGGCTTACCCCCCATTCTTCGAGTAGTGCCCCAATCCCCAAGGGCACCACAAATAGGCCTACCTTTTGGGCCAGTGCCCGCAGGGTGGGCTCTTCTAAGTGGTCGTAGTGATCATGGGTGATTAAAACCACGTCAATCGGGGGTAACCCGGCCACACTCACCGGGGCCCGGTGGAAGCGTTTGGGCCCAATCCAACTAAAAGGCGACGCTCGCTCTTCTAAAACCGGGTCCACCAAAATCGTTTTCCCCTCCAGACTAATCAGGAGGCTAGAATGCCCAAGCCAGCTAAAAAAGACTTCTTTTGGGTCCAGATTTAGCCAATCTTTGGGATCCACCGACACCACCGGAATCTCGCCGATGGGCTTGGGATCGACCCTGGGGATAACCGTATATTTTTTAGCCATCAGCCAAAAGTCGGCCAATGAATAATGGGGGGCGCCGTTGGGATTGACGAATTTTTTACCCTGATATTGGGGGGAGGTTTGAATCTTGGATTCTCTAGTTTGTTCCGAAGAGGTCATGGGGTTGCATCCAATTAAAGTCAGGCTAAGCAAGCCTAAGATAAAGACTTGGGTCAAGTAGGTAATACTTTTTCTACAGCAAATCCGAGTCTTCGTCTTGATCTTCAGCGGTGAGTTCTTCAAAGAGTTCCTTGAGGTCTTGGTCCACCTTGGGGTTCAGTGCAAAACCGGTTTGGTCGTAAAGGGGCACCAAGAATTCTTTGGCCCAGCGGTAGAAACTTTCTAAAACGTTGAGGTGAGCGGGATCGATCTTTTCGATGTCGTCGCGACCGGCTGAAGCCTGAGCGAAGTTGATAAGGTTATGGTAATCTGAACTGGGTATGCCAATGTATTGCTTAACCTTTTGCAACATTTCGCGCTCCCGGTTCTGGATGTGCCCATCGGCGACCGCCATAATAATCAGATCGAGCAAAAAGCTGTAATGCAGGTTTTCTTTGACCAATTCTCGAAAAACCGCTTGCAACTCGGTTGGGTCTAGCTTAGCCGGGGTTAAGATTCGGGTTTGCTCGGCTTCTGGGATGGCAAACACCTCTAATTTATGACGCAGAAAGGCTAATTCTTCGTCATCCAAGGTGCCATCAGCACTTGCCATTCGGGCCACCATACTTAAATAGGCGACCCGAATCTCGAGGTTTTTATCTAAAAGGCGGAGTAACTGCATCGCTTTTACTTGGACTTGGCCGCCGGAGCCGCTTCAGGTTTATTACCCTCGGCGTCCTCGCGGACCACCCGAAAACCAACGGTAAAGTTCGTGTATTCGGGGGCGTTGATCACCCGTTTGTAACAGCTAAGATTCGAGCTATGGCTTAGCCAAGACCCCCCCCTAAGCACGTTGGCTCCACTTTGTTGATTGAGAGGGTTGTTTTTGGGGCTGGAGGCATAGTAGTTGGCGTCATAGCCATCTTCAACCCATTCCCAAACGTTGCCACTCATGTCGTAAAGCCCCAAGAGGTTGGGCGGGAAAGAGCCCACGGGCGCGGTTTCGCCCCACCGGTCTCGGCCTCCGGTGTATTCGAAGTTGGCTTGATCGTGGTTAGCCGCGCCCGAAGAGGTGCCATAGTCCATCTGTTTGCCACTTCGACAGCTAAATTCCCACTCGGCCTCGGTCGGCAGGCGGTAGTTTTTGCCTTGGGACTTGAGCTTACTTAAAAAGGCACGCACGTCGGTCAAGGTGACCGACTCGACCGGGAAATCGGGTCCCTTAGCAAACTTGGAGGGTTGGGAGCCCATCACTTGTTCCCAAATTTTTTGAGTAATCTCGAACTTGGCTAATAAAAACGAATCTAAACAGACCTCGTGAGCAGGTTGAGAGTTTTCCTCACACTCATTGGCAGAATAAAGATTACCATCGGCGTCGCGACGTTGCTTGGGCGAACAACCCATCTGGTAACAGCCACCGTCCACCAAAACAAACTCCATTCCTAGCTCTTTGTCCCAGAGCTTGTCTTGCATTCGGTGGGCGTAGTTGAGGTTTTTAGTCTCGATCCGGGCTTTATCTGTGTCGGCAATCGCATATTTTTCGTAAACCGCTTCTTCAGAAAAGGGCAGAGGGTCGGTTAATTCATAGGACCGTGTCTTTGAATCGGGCTTGTGGGTTAGGGTTACCCCGGCAAAGGTGAAGTACATCCGTTTTTCATCAGGACTAGCCAGCCGCCAAAGCCCGGCTACAGTAAAATCGTCCTTATTTAACATCGTTTGTGAAGGGAAAGTCTGGTCCCAATTGGCTCCTTTATAACCAAAACGAACCCCTAGCTCTTCCTTATCCAATCCTTTAACCACAAAACGGAGGTCTTTATCCTCTACGGTCACCCGCTGGTTTTTTAACTTACTTAAAGCTTCTAGCCGTGGTTTTAAAACTTGGGTAGCCATTTCGCCTAACCACACTCTTGCTTCCGCTTCTTTTAAAGCCTCTAAGGCTTGGTTTTGCCTTTTGGTGACCTCTAGCTCTTTTAAGCTAGCCCGAATCGCCGAGCGGAACTCTTCTTGAGCCTTGGCATAAGCCTCGGGAGCCGGATATTTTTCACGATCTGGCGGTTCTGGTTGTTTGGCTTTTAGTTCCCTGCGGACTTCCTCAAACGCTCTAGCCCGTTCTCGGTTAAGTTGGGCTTCATAGATGCGGATAGAACCTAAAAAGAAGTTAAATTCAGCTTTGAGCCGTTCGGCTTGGGCCAAAAGCCCGGCCTCGTCGTCTTTTACTGGGAACAGGTGGGTGTTGTGTGCCAGTAGTTCTTCTCTGCGTTTGAGTTCGGCTTCAAAAAAGGCCCTTTGTTTGTTAAGCTGGGCTAAAGGGTCAACCTCGTCTTCAATCGCACGGATTTGCGCTTGGCGGGCTTCGGACTGCTTGTTAAGCAGGGCTTCTAAACCGTCTTTAAAAGGCGCAGGTGTCATGGGGCTGTTGACGTTGATTTGGCCCAAAAGGTTATAAAGCCGGTCTGTCGCTTGGGCCATTTTAACAAACTGTCCAGCCTTGGCGTCTTCTAATTCTTTTTGTTGCTCTTTTAAACGTTCTCGTAGTTCTAAAAGCCAGGAAAGCCGTTTGTTTAGCATCATCCCCGACTTGAGGGTCAAGTCGTCTTCGGTGGCGCGGAAATTAGCTTCGAAATAGAGGCCATGGCTGTTGTTTAAAGGGTATTTAGGCAAGGCGCGAAAATCCCACCAGACCATGCCATGCCCTAAGGCGGCCGACTCTTCGTCGCTTAAGGCTTTTAGCAAGGGTTGGGTTTTATAGTGAGCCATTAGGTTGGCCACCGCGCGGTTGTGGGCTACGACCTCCCCTAAAACCAGTTCAGCCCAGATCGGGCGGTCAAAACTCCACTCTGGGGTATTGTCGCGGGTGATCACCAGTTCCTTGGCCATCGCCGAAGAGGCGAAAAGTATTAAGCAGATCAAAGAAAGCCAGTATCTCATTGTTAAGTCTCGATCATGGTTGTGCCGGGAAGTTTTCCGGCTGATTAGACGAACTAGGCCATCCGGCCAATTCTAAAAGATCGACTTCCGCCTTTTGGGCGATATCGGCCAGTTTTTTCCATAAATCCACCTTGGCTTTGTCTAATCCAGCCTCGGTGTTAATCTCCTTTTCTTGGTAGCCAACCAGTTCTAAATGCCCCTGCTGCCCCACCCCGAAGGATTGCAACGATTGCTTGGTAATCCCCCGGGCAATCTCTAATTGTTTGGTCTTGATAACCACCATCTCAGCCGCCATCTTGAGTTCAGCCGAATCCGCAGCCGCTTGGTGCACCTGCTGATTTTTTAAGTCAACCAGATCAAGGTTTAGTTCTTCAAGCTCCAAAGCTAACCGCGAGGCCTTTTCCCAGCCCCCGCCGCCGAAGCGGTAGTTGATCTCCACATAGGTTCCTTTGCTAAAACCGTCCTGGGAGCCGTTGTTGGTGCGGCCCGTAAATCCCCCAATAATCACTTCGGGCTGATATCCTGCCCGTTCGATCCCTAGGTCCCGCTCGGCAGTGCGAATTTTTCTGGCTAGCACCTTTACCTGATCCCCGTTTTGGTAAAGTTTGGCCAATTCTTCTGCCTTTAACATCCGGGGCCGTGCTTCTTCTAGTAGAGCCTCGTCTTTAACCGGCCAACCTTGGGCGAGTTCTAAAAGTTGTTTAAAATGCTCCGCCCTAACCTGGGCTTGGGCCTCTTCATGCCTTGCCTGCAAGGCTTCCATTTGCAGGTTTTGATATTCCATGGGAGCGTCACGCCGCGCCATGGATTCCATAAACTGCAATTTTTGAAAGGTCAGATTGGCTAATTTTGCTTTGCGTTGGGCTTCTTGTTGAGCCAGATAATAGTCCAAATAGGCCTTTGCCAATTCAACCTGATACTGCCGTTCGACCCCGCTGGTTTTAGCCTGTTCCCCTTCCAACTCAATCTCCCTTTTTTGGGAGGTCAGCCGTTCTTTATCGAGTCTTGAGCCCCAAATCGCCATCGAAATATCAAAAATATCCTTGCCATAAAAAGACTTGGACGAACCCGAATTAAGTGGGTTTTCATCTCGGTCATAGTGGGTCAGGCTCCACTCAAGGCCCATGTCAAAGGTCTGGGTATAGGCGACCTGTCTAGTAAATTTATCTGAAGCGGTAACCGCCACGTCTTGGGTGTCGGCCAAATCATTACGAGAGCGGACAAATTTTGATGTCAGTTTGCTTTTGACGGTCAGTTCGTCCACCTCCTCTGCCCGATAATCAATCGCCTGGTGACTCCTGGAAAATTCAGACTGCGCTTCTTCCGAGGCCATACCGTTTTGCAAGGTCTCTTGTAGGGTTACCGCCCTTAGTTCAGGAGCAAACCAAATGCAAAAGAGCAAAAAGACGCCAATTCCCCTCATAGGTTCCGAGTACCGTCGCAGACCAAGGAAGTTTTCCCTGGGTTTTTATACCCAAAAAATAAACTAAGTTCCTTTTTGTTCGCCAAGCAATTTAATTGGCCTCACCCTAGCGGAAGATTTGAAAAAGGTCAAAGGTTTGCTGATGGGTAAATTGCCGCTGAACCCTTAGTGATCAAGGACCAAGCGCCAAAAATTGGATATAGGGTGAAGGTTATGCAAAAAATAGGCACTTTGACCTAAGGAGAGTGCCCTATAAAAGGGAGCGGTTTAGGGTACATCTAAAAACTCGACTAATAGGCAGGTTGAATTCGCGGGTTTTTATAGGGATAAAGGACCGTCTTTTGCATAATCGGAGTCCTTCACCTTAACCAGGTTTCTATAAGGCCGATGACCAATCCTGAAGAAACAGCACCGGTCGATTTAATCGACCACTTTAAAAATCCGGGCACCCTGCTTGAGCAACTCAAGGCGATGAAACACCTTTGGGTCGGTTCTAAACAGATTGCAGTGGCTTCTGGCTTGATTACCGTTTTTTCTTTAGGTCTGCCTCTAACCTTGATGCAGGTCTATGACCGAGTTATCCGCAACCATACCACAGATACCCTAATCTGGCTGGTTTTTGGCTGTATCATCGCCTTTAGCTTAGAATGGGCGCTGCGCTACGCCAGAAGCTGGATCAGTAGTTGGATGGCGGCCCGTTTTGAACACTTACTTAGCTGCTCTGCGGTCAATCGCCTCTTATCGGGTCAATTGGCCCGGTTCCAATCGGAAGAAGTGGGGGTTCATCTCGACCGGCTGAACACCGTGGGCCAGCTTAAAAGCTTTTACGCCGGCCAAGCGTTCCAAATGCTTTTAGACCTGCCCTTTTTGGTTTTATTCCTGCTGGCGATTGGCTTTGTAGGTGGATGGTTGGTGTTGTTCCCAATTGTTATGATTCTGCTTTATTTATGGGTTATTAAATATTTCAAACAGGGCCTGGAAACCGCCCAAAATGAACAATCCGTCCAGACCGACCGACGATATAACTTTATTATTGAGATCTTAGACGCCATTAGCCAGGTCAAAAGCCTGACCATGGAAGAGCAGATGTTGCGCCGTTATGAACGGCTTCAGGCAAACGCCGCTACCTCGAACATGCGGGTGAACTTTTGGAACGCCATGCCTAGCAACATCGGGTTTTTGTTTTCTCAAGCGATTATGTTTGGCACCATCGGTTTTGGGGCAGGGCGGGTCTTAGAAGGAACTTTGACGGTAGGTGGGCTGACGGCTTGCACCATGCTAGGTGGAAGGTCCTTGGGCCCGGTGCAGGCAGCGGCGACCTTTTGGCTAAAACTTTCAGAAGCCGATCTTTTACAAGAAAAAATCTCTAAAATCGCCCGTACCGAGCCTGACACCAAACCTGGAGCCCCCCCTTTCCCATCTGCCATTGAAGGGGAGATTGAACTTAAAAACGTCTCTTACCACAATCTAAACACAGGTGAGCCGATTTTAGAGTCAATCAACCTGACCATCAATCCTGGCGAGATGATTGGCATTTCTTCTACCGATACCATCGCCACTAACCATATGCTTTTGATTATGTGTGGCGTTTTCAATCCAAGCCACGGGCAGGTGTTGATTGATAAGTATGATATTTTCCAATGGGATCATACTAACCTGCAAGGTCGGATGGAATATCTTTCGGGGAACAGTTACCTTTTTCGGGGTACGATTTTAGAAAATATCACCCTATTTGATACCCGCAAAAAGTCCTCCGCATTAGATGCCGCCTCCCTAATTGAACTCGACGAAATGGTGGCCCAGTTGCCCAAGGGATACGAAACCCTGGTCGGGGGTCATACCAATAGCGTCTTGCCCTCGGGGATGTTGCACCGAATTGCCATTGCTCGCGCGTTGGTAGTCAGGCCAAGAATTTTTTTGATCAACCGGGTCTTGGATGTGGCCGATGTGGATTCAAAAAGGGTCTTTAAGTTTGTACTCGATAAATTAAAGGGCAACTGCACGATAATTCTGGTTAGCGAACATGAGCGATATTTAGCCGAGGCCGACCGCCGCTTTAGCCTTAAAAAGGGCCGATTGACCAAAATGGGGGCCTCTACTCAGACTCGGCCACGCAATATCGAGATCAACCTCTTTTCTCCTAAGGAATAGCCATGCTGATGATCGAAGAAAAAGACATGACCCTAGAAGAAAGACGGCAACAGTCTTGGGAGCGTTGGGTCTGGCAGACTGCAAGGGTGCAACCTGATATTGGCAAAATTATTATTCGTACAGGTGTGTTTTTTATGCAGCGATATTTCAAGCAAATGGTTTTATTTGTACTTGAAAACAACCGGTTGCAAGACCTACTTGAAGACGAACCCAGGGACATGGATTTTATTCAAGCCCAAGGAAAACTTCTCCAAGGTGTTTTGGAATTTGTCACCGAACAGTTTGACCGCGAAGAGTGGATGATAGAGCAATACCTCTTAGAGGGTGGCCCACAGCAAAAAGAAGAACACCAATATTTTATCGACACCCTACAAGGGATGATCTCGGACTTTAAAGCAGGCAAACTCAAGATCGGCCAGCTTTTAAAACTTTTCTTACAAGACTGGATGATCGCCCATGTCAACAAAACCGACGGACGAACCTTCACCCTTTCTCGCTGGCACCAAAACATCGTGGACCACGCGGAAAAGTGGGACCATGTGGCCCTTTTAATCCATAACCTCGGGATTGAATATGTGGACCATGATCACAAAGATATTTTGGTTTCCATTATCAAGCTAAACAAGGCACTTCAATTCCTGCCGGATAAATTAGGGGCGCAGCTTCAAGACCATTTCCAGATTATCGCCTCTAAAATGGCCGAACATTTTGCTCGCGAGCGGGTGCTCATTGAGCGATTCAATTTACCCAATAAAGAGTTCCACCTTGAAGAACATTACCGCATTATTAAACAATTAGAGTCGCTACGAGACGACTTGGTCCGTTGTCGGGCTGGTATTGTCAAAGAAATTAGAGATTCTTTGATCTTGGTCTGGATCGACCATATAAACGAAGTGGATGCGGAGACCTTCGCGGAGGCGAGTATTTTAACCACCGTAGTAAAACAGGTGCGCAACTGGAACGAGGCCAAATATTTCCTGCGCAGCACCGGTATGGACTGGCTGGATGAGTCCCACCGAAAACTAACCGATAAGATTTTAGACTTGGTGTTGGTTATTGAGTCATGGGAAATCGGCGAGACGCGCCTTGATGATTTGGTCCAAGAAACGGTGTACCTCTTACAAAAAATACACGACCTAGGTAGGCAGTTTTTTGCTCAAGAAGAGGCTTGGTTGGCGCTGGAGATCCCTTTTAGGTACCGCGAGCACAAAAGGCAACACGACGAAATTTTGCAAGACTTAGCTGATTTACGCTCCCACCTTAAAGTGGGAAACTTAGCCTTTTCGCCCAAGGTGAAAACGATGGTTTTAAGGCCCTGGATTAACCACATCAACGATGTGGACTTCGAGCTTTATAGTCACCCTGACATAAGTTACTAGATGAACCGGCCCGACGAATCGTCCATTCGATTTAAATTAAGAACCCGTTTTAAAAAGCGGAGCCCCTTTTCTAATTGCTTGGTTCCCTTACTTGATAGTTTGGGTTGGTTAGGGACCCAATCTCAATTGGCCGAAGCTCATAGCTACATGGCCTCGAAGATGGACTTGGCCGAATTCCGTAACACCTTGGCCATCCTAAAGTTTGAATCCAAAGGGGTTTCAACCCAGCTTGATCACCTAGACCCCAGGCTTTTGCCCTGTATTTGGGTGCCCGAAGGGGGGACGGCGCAGGTATTGGTGGAGCAGGTCGAGGGAAAATTATTAATATTTGACGGTAAGTCGGCCACCTACAAACAAATCTCCTCAGAGCCGATCAAAGGTTTGGCCTTGTTATTCGAGTCCTTGCAATCAGACAAAATTGAATTTTTAAAACCCCAAAAAGAATGGTTCACCAAGGCTCTAGGGCGTTTTAAAGTCTCCTTTATGTTAGGGTTGATCATTACCTTTATTTTATCGGTTTTTACCTTTATTTCTCCGATGTTTGTTATGACCATCTATAACGAGTTGTTGGTTGCCGAATCGACCTACTCCTTGGTGTTTTTGGTTATGGGGATTTTTATCTTTGTGATCGGCGATTTTGGTTTTCGTGTGCTTCGCAGTCGGTTGTTTGGTTTTGTAAGTGTGCGTATGGGCAATATTGTGGGGATTGAAGTACTGAGGCGTATCCTCTATCTGCCACCGGGCTTCACCGAAGAGGCTAGCTTAGCCAGCCAAATCTCTCACATTAAGGATTTTGAATCGATCCGCGAGTTTTTCGCAGGCCCCGGTTTTACGGCCCTAGTTGAACTGCCCTTTGTGATCATGCTGATCGTGGGCATGGTAGTTATTGCCGGACCGGTCGCCTATATTCCGACCATTTCCATTTTAATCTTTATTGCCTTCGCTTTTGCTATCAACCCGTTGGTTAAACAAACCAACGCCAAGGCCTCTAAAGCCGCGTCCGAGCGGCAAGAGTTTTTGCTCGATATGCTTTCGAATTTTCAGGCAATTAAGTTTACCGGTAGTGCCAGTATTTTTTGCCAGAGATACCGGGAAATTTCGGCCAAGGCCTCCTTAAACAGCTTTTACGCCGCCCGCCTAAACGCATTGATTGGTACAACCAGCCAATCACTGGTGACCTTTTCCAGTTTGGCCACCATGACCGTTGGGGTGTATCAGGTGATTGGCGGGGGGATGTCGGTTGGGGCTTTGATGGCTTGTATGTTACTTTTAGGGCGGGTGTTAGCGCCGGTAAAGACCGGATTGGGGATTATCACTCAGGTCGGAAAATTAGGCAAAAGTGTCAACCAATTGGACCGGCTAATGTCGATGAATATCGAAACCCGGATCGACACAAACATGTCTTTGACCAAAAGTATTCACGGCAAACTGGCCTTTAACAACGTCTCCATCCGTTACAATCCCGAGGCTCCACCCGCCCTTTTGGCGGTTCAGTTTGACCTAAAACAGGGAGAAACCTTGGCGATTGTTGGCCATGATGGGGCGGGTAAATCGACGGTGCTCAAGTTGGTGTTAGGTTACTACCACCCGCAAGCGGGGCGGGTATTGATCGACGACATGAACCTGCGCCAGATTGACCCGATTACACTTCGTAAATCAATCGGTTACGTGCCCAAATCGAACCAACTCTTCCATGGCACCTTAACCCAAAACATGCGCCTCGCCAATCCTGCCGCCACTAGTCAGCAGATCTGGGAGGCGGCCCGTAAAGCCTCGATTTATGACGAAATCATGGAACTGCCTGAAGGGTTTAATACCTTTGCCAACAGCCGTACTATGGGCGAGTTAGCCGAAAAATTAGGCAAAGGAATCAGTCTGGCACGGGTGTTTTTAAAAGAGGCCAGCTTGGTTTTATTTGACGACCCTGAGTTTGGTTTGTCTGGTGACGCCGAAAAAGAAGCCGCCTTTATAAACGAGATTAGAAAAATCAAAGGCCGCTCAACCATCTTGATAGCCACTCACCATTTGAGTTTTATCGAGCTAGCTGACAAAATCCTCTGGCTCGAAAAGGGCCGCATGCGGGCCTACGGCAGCAAAGAGGAAATATTGCCCAAATTTTTGGGCGCTTAGGAAAACTATGGAACGACTTAAAAAGTTTCTACGACTCGAATCACAACACCTTTCCAAGTCGATTCTGTTAGAGGAGTCAGGTGGGGCCTTTATCACGAGGTTGATCGTGGCCTTTTCCTTGGCGGTATTTGTGATGTTTTTAGCTTGGTCGATGATTACCGAGGTGGACGAGATTGCCGTGGCCAAAGGTGAGATCATCCCCACCGGGCAAATACAGCCGGTACAGCACATTTCTGGCGGGATTGTTTTGGATATTTTTGTTGAAGAAGGACAGATCGTTCAGAAGGGCCAACCTATGTTGGTTTTAGACAACCCCGAAATTCGTGCCCAACAAAAACAGCTTCGAGCCCAGGAGCGATATTTGGTCGCTGAAAAGCGGCGGTTAGAATCCTATATAGAAGAAAAAGGGGTCATTCAGTTTAGTGAAACCGTCCCTGAAGATGACCCACAATCAGCGCAGTTTCGAAAAGATCAGGACAAGATTTTAAAGCTTTTGGTTTTGTATCGTGATATTCGCAGGGCCGCATTTCAAAATCAGGTTGAGCAATACAAGGCCAAGATGGAAGAGATTGCCGAAAATGCAAAGACCCTTAAGGAATTGGCCAAAAACAATGAAGACTTGGCCTTGGTTCGCAGTGAACTTGCCTTAGTACAAGAAAAACTGGATTTATTGACCATCCGCGCCCCAACAACGGGGGCGGTTCACGGGTTTTCGGCCCACTCTTTAGGCGGGATCTTGCCCCCTGCGGCAGTGATCATGGAGATTGTCCCCATTGATCGAAAGCTTTTCGCGCAGGTGCAGATCTCTTCTAAAGATATTGGCCATGTGCAACCTGGACAGTCGGTCAAACTCAAGTTCACGGCCTACGACTATTCTCGCTATGGCGGTATGGCTGGGGTGCTGCGCGAGATTTCGGCGGCTACCTTTTTGGACCGGACCGGGCAGCCTTATTACAAAGCAGTAGTCGATTTTGAAAAACCCTTTTTAGGGGAGGTCCCTGGCGCCAACCCGATATTACCGGGCATGACCTTAGACGCCAGTATCAAAACGGGTAGTAAAACCATCTTCCATTACCTGCTCAAGCCGGTATATTCTTCCTCCCAGCGGGCTCTAACTGAGCGATAATTCAGGGAAATCGCCCACTTTTATTTTTTAAAAAGTGGGCGTACTTTCCCATAAAAGGGCATTAAACCGGCAACAAACGAGCATTACCCAACATTAGCCAGCGCGAACCTGCAATGATTTATTGTCAATTGCCTGTTTTGTGCTATATTCAAGTCAGAAAAATAACGGGCACGCGCCCATAATCGGTTGAGGGGAACATGGCTGATCAAGAAAAAGGCAAAGGCAAAGAGCAATCCAAAGAAACCATCGAGTTTGACGAACTCACTAACCTTGCGGACGTTGAAAAGAAGAATTTCAGCGGCCAAGAGGAAGGCAAGATCGAAGGGGAAGAAGCCTCTGGTGATGCGGCTCCCGTAGTGGTGGGACAGTCGGAAGCCACCTTCGAAAAGGAAGCTCAAGAAGGGGTTATATCCTCCAACTTTTCTAGCGCGAAGTCTTCTGAATTAGACCTAGGTGACCAGGCAAGCGAAGATGCCCAAGCAACCCAGGCGAATCAAGCGGTTGAAAATGCTCAGGCTGCCCCTCAAGCCACAGATCAAGAAACCCAAGATGTTCAAGAAGAGCAAGCGGCTGAACAAGGCGGTTTCGGTATGGATGTTGGTCCCTCGACTCAAGCCCAGCAGTCCGCCGCCCCAGAAGAATTTCTAGTCAGCCAGAACCAAGCCGCCCCCGCTGCTGAAGCGGCTTCTACCGCACCTGCAGACCAAGCTCCCGCTACACCCACTACAGGCGCTACCGCCACCTTTGACCCGGCCACCGTCACTACAACCACCACGACCACGGACACAACTGCCACGTCCGATACCACCACGGACACTACCTCTGATACAACAACTACGACGACAACTAGTACCACCGATACAACTACGACAGCTACAGATACGACAGATACGACTGACACTGCTGCCGCTCAAGCGGCTGCCGATGCGGCGCAAGCTGCACAGGTCGCAGCCGAAGCTCAAGCCGCGTTAGAGTCTGCCGCCCAAGACGCCATTGCTGCTGCTCAAGTAGCTGCTGATGCTGCCGCCGAGGCACAAGCCATTGCCGATGCTGCTCAGGCTAATGCAGATGGGGCCCAGGCGTTGGCTGATGCCATTGCGGGCAACGTAGAACAGGCCAACGCGATTGCCCAAGCCGAAGCCGCTCAGGCCGCCGCTGCTCAAGCTTCTGCCGCCTCCGCCCAAGCCGAAGCCGCCAGCCAATCAGCGCAAGCCGCTGCTGCTGCTGCCGCTAGTCAAGCCGCTCAAGCCGCCGAAGCCGCCGCTGAGGCTCAATTAGCTGCCGCTCAAGAAACAGCCGCTATTGAGGCCGGACAGGCCGAAGCTGCTGCTGAAGCCGCAGCAAATGCCCAAGCCGCTGCTGAATTAGCTCAAGAAGCCGCCCAAGCGGCTCAAGCGATTGCTCAAACTGAATTAGGCCAAGCAGAACAAGCGGCGGCTGATGCGGCCCTAGCTGAATCCGCCCAAGCCGATGCCACTGCCGCCAGTAATGCGGCCGATCAAGCTGCTGCTGAAGCCGCTGCTGCGAGTGCTGCTGCTGATCTCGCTGCTGCCTCTGCTGCCGAAGCGGCGCAAGCGGCCACTGCCGCCAGTGACGCCGCCGATCAAGCCTTGGCTGACGCCCAGGCGGAAGCTGCCGCTGCTGAGACCGCTGCCCAAACCGAATCTGCTCAAGCAGCTGATGCCACGGCTGCCAGCAATGCTGCTGATCAAGCTGCCGCCGATGCGGCCACTGCCGAAGCCGCTGCGGCCCAGGCTCAGGCCCAGGCGACTGCTGCTAGTGACGCTGCCGATCAAGCCGCTGCTGTTGCCGACCAAGCCGCTCAAGCGGCTGCGGATCTGGCGGCTCAAGCCACCGCCGCCAGTGATGCTGCGGACGCGACTGCCGCTGCTGAAGCTTCCCAGGCCACCGACGCCCAAGCCTCTGCCGATGCGGCCCAAGCTGCTGCTGCTCAAGCCACTGCTGCTAGTGATGCGGCAGACGAGACTGCTGCTACCGAAGCGGCCCAGGCCGCCGACGCCCAAGCGGCTGCCGATGCGGCACAAGCTGCTGCTGCTCAAGCCTCTACTGCTAGTGACGCAGCGGATCAGGCCGCTGCTCAAGCCGATGCGGCTGAAGCGGCCGCTTTAGCTGAATCTGCTGCCGCTCAAGCCGCCGCCGCTGATGCCACCGCTGCCAGTGATGCGGCCGATGCTTCTGCTACGAGCGAAGCGGCTCAAGCTTCGGCTGCCGCTGATGCAGCCAACGTTGCCCAAGCTGCCGCTGATGCTGCCGCCGAGACGGCCGCGAGCGAAGCCGCCCAGTCTGCCGCGGCAGACGCTGCTGCCCAAACCGCCCAAGCCGCTAGTGACGCAGCCGATTCGGCTGCGGCTGCGGCCACCGCCGCCAGCGATGCGGCTGACGCTGCCGCTGCAACCGAAGTGGCCCAAGCTGCCGCTGCTTCTGATGTGGCTGACGCGGCCCAAGCGGCTGCGGCTGCGGCTCAAGCTACTGCTGCTGCTGAAACGGCACAGGCCCAAGCCGCTAGTGATGCGGCCAACGCCGCCCAAGCGGCTGCGGACGCGGCTGCTCAAGCGGCTGCGGACGCCACTGGCGCTAGTGATGCGGCTGACGCCACTGCTGCGAGTGAGGCCGCCCAAGCTGCCGCTGCGGAAGCAGCCAGCGAAGCCGCCCAGGCTGCTAGTGATGCTGCCAATGCCAATGCCGCCAACGAAGCTGCCCAAGCTGCGGCAGCAGACGCCGCTTCTGAAGCCGCCCAGGCTGCCAGTGACGCGGCTCAAGCAACGGCTGCTGCGGCCACTGCCGCTAGTGACGCCGCTGATGCGAGCGCCGCTGCGGAAGCCGCTCAAGCAGCCCAAGCCTCGGCTGCTGCCGATGCGGCGCAAGCCAATGCAGATGCCGCTGAGGCCAATGCCGCCGCTGAAACGGCCCAGTCTGCCGCTGCGGATGCCGCTGCGGATGCCGCCCAAGCGGCTAGTGACGCGGCTGATTCAGCCGCCCAAGCGGCCAACGCAGCCAGCGAAGCAGCTGACGCTAATGCGGCTTCCGAAGCCGCCCAAGCTGCTGCTGCCGACGCTGCTGCTGATGCGGCCCAAGCCGCCAGTGACGCCGCTGCCAGTCAATCTGCTGCCGACTCCGCCGCTGCCTCTGCTGCTTCTGAAGCGGCTGATGCCGCCCAAGCTGCTGCGGACGCGGCTGAAACCAACAGTGCCGCTGCACAAGCAGAAGCCACCGCCGATGCCTCAGTTGCTTCGGCTGCTGCTGATGCCGCGGAAGCGGCCCAATCGGCGGCTGATGCGGCTCAGGCTCAAGCGGCCCAAGCTACTGCTGCTTCTGACGCTGCTGACGCCCAAGCTGCTGCGGCCAATCAGGCGCTAGAAGGGGCTAGCGGAGATTTGGCTGATGCCCAAGCGGCTGCCGATGCCGCTGACCAAGCGGCTTCTGCCGCTAGTGAAGCCGCTGCACAGGCGCAAGCAACTGCGGATCAAGCAGATGCGGCTGCTCAAGCGGCCCAAGATGCCGCAGACACCGCTCAAGCTACGGCTGACGCTGCTGCCGAGGCTGCTGACTCCGCTGCCGAAGCGGCTGCGACCGCTACGGCGCAAGCGGACGCCGCTGCCACCGAGGCTGCTGCTGCCGCAGAAACCGCTCAAGCCGATGCCGCCGCCGCTGAGGCGGCGGAGCAAGCTGCTGACGCAGCTACCGAAGCCGCTGCTGCTGCTGATGCAGCAGAGGCTGCCGCCTTGTCACAAGCACAAGCCGACACTTCAGCAGCAGACCAAGCAGCGGAAGCCGCGAGCGAAGCTGGTGAAGCTGCTACCCAAGCGCAAGCCGCTGAAACCAGCGCACAGGCTGCCGCCGAGTCGGCTGCTGAAGCCGCTGCCGCTGCTTTAGCGGAAGCCGCCCAACTCCAAGCCGCCGCGAGTGCCGCTCAAGCTGCGGCTGCCCAAGCGGCCCAGGCCGTGGCGCAAGCTGCTGCGAATAAAAATGATGAGGACGAGGACGACGACGATAAGGACGAGAAGGACAAGAAGGATGACGACGACGATGATGATGACGAGGACGACGACGATAAGGACGAGAAGGACAAGAAGGATGATGACGATGACGACGACGACGACGACGACAAGGACGATGACGACGATAAAAATAGTCAAGAAAACGACCAAGATGGTTCTGATGATCTAGCCGCTGCTGCCGCCGAAGCTGCCACCGCCGCCACCGCTGCTGTTGAAGCCGCTGCTGCGGCAACCGCCTCTGCCCAGGCCGCTCAAGCGGCTGCGGAAGCCTCTGCTGAGGCCGCTGCTGCTGCCGCCGCAGAGTCTGACGCGGCTGATGCGGCCAAAGCGGCTGCTGATTCTGCTGCTGCCGAGGCTGCTCAAACGGCTGCTGAATCTGCCGAAGCCGCCCAGGCGGCTACCGCCGCTTCAGATGCGGCTGATCAAGCCCAAGCTAGTGCCAGTAGTGAAGCTGATCAAGCCGCTGAAACTGCCGCCGATTCTGCCAGTGCTTCTGCCAATATGGCTGACGCCGCTGGTGATGCCCAAGCTGCTCAAGCCGCTGCTAGTGCTGCCGCAGAGGCGGCTCAAGCGACCGCAAGCGCAAGTGCCGCCGCCGCAACAGAAGCAGCCCAAACAGCAGAATCCGCCCAAGCCGCCGCTGGTGCCGCTGATGCGACTGCCGAAGCGGCCCAATCTGCCAGTGAAGCGGCTCAAGCAGACGCCGCCCAGGCTGATGATGCAGTGAACGCCGCTCAATCAGAAGTCGCTTCGGCGCAGGCTGATGCGGACGCGGCTCAAGCCGCAGCGGATGCCGCTGACGCAGCTGAGTCTGCCGCTGTAGCCGACGCGGCTACTGCCCAGACGGATGCTTCTGAATTACAAGCGGCAGCAGAGGTGGCCCAAGCCGAGGCAACTGATTCTGCGGCTGCCGCAGAGCAAGCGGCCAGCGACGCGGCTTCTGCGAATGAAGCTGCCGATGCGGCCAGCGAGGCCAGTGCTCAAGCCAGTGCGGCGGCTGCCGAGTCGGCTAGTGCTGCGGATGCCGCCAGCGCGGCTGCCGATGTGGCTGCTGAAAACGCGGCTACCGAAAACGCCCAAGCGGACGCGGCCAATGATGCAGCCGCCCAAGCGGACGCGGCTGAATCGGCTGCTTTAGCCAGTGCCCAAGCGGCTTCGGATGCGGCTGATGCGGCGGCGGCAACGGCTGCGACTGAATCGGCGCAAGCAGACGCGGCTCAAGCGGATGCAGATGCTGCTAGTGATGCAGCTGAGGAGGCGGCAGCCACGGCGGCTACTGAATCGGCGCAAGCAGACGCCGCTTCGGATGCAGCCACCCAAGCAGATGCGGCTGAATCGTCTGCCTTAGCTAGTGCCCAAGCGGCTTCGGATGCGGCTGATGAGGCGGCGGCAACGGCTGCGACCGAATCGGCCCAAGCAGATGCCGCCCAAGCAGACGCAGATGCTGCTTCGGATGCGGCTGAGGCGGCGGCTGAAAACGCGGCTACTGAATCGGCGCAAGCAGACGCCGCTTCGGATGCAGCCACCCAAGCAGATGCGGCTGAAACGGCTGCCTTAGCTAGTGCCCAAGCGGCATCGGATGCAGCGGATGCGGCTTCGGCCACCGCTGCCACTGAATCAGCCCAAGCGGACGCTGCGCAAGCAGACGCAGGTGCGGCTTCGGATGCGGCTGATGCGGCTGTGGCCACGGCGACCACTGAATCAGCCCAAGCGGACGCTGCTTCGGATGCGGCCGCCCAAGCGGATGCAGCTGAAGCGGCTGCCTTAGCCAGTGCCCAGGCTGCTTCGGATGCAGATGATGCGGCTGCGGCCACGGCTGCGACCGAATCGGCTCAAGCGGACGCGGCCCAAGCGGATGCGGACGCTGCCAGCGATGCGGCTGATGCGGCAGTGGCCACTGCGGCCACTGAATCGGCCCAAGCGGACGCTGCTTCGGAGGCGGCCGCCCAAGCGGATGCAGCTGAAGCGGCTGCCTTAGCGGACGCGGCTCAGGCCTCGGCAAGCGCCGATGCGGCCACTGCCGCTAGCGATGCGGCAGATCAAGCCGCTTTGGCGGCAGATCAAGCTGAATCGGCTGCCCTAGAACAAGCTGAGTCCGCTGCCGAAACGGCTCAAACCGAATCTGCCCAGGCAGACGCGGCTGCCAGTCAGGCCCAAGCTGCCGATCAAGCCGAGGCTAGCGCCTTGGCGGATGCGGCTCAAGCCGAAGCCACCGCTGCGACGGAAACCGAGCAGGCTCAAGCGGCGGCGGCTGACGCGCAAGCGGCTGATGCAGCCGAGTCGGCTGCATTGGCTCAAGCGGACGCGGCTCAAAGCTCAGCCGCCCAGGCGGATGCTGCTGCCCAAGCTGCCGATCAAGCCGAGGCCAGCGCCCAGGCTGATTTGAGTGCCACCCAAGCGGCTAGTGATGCAGCCGATCAGGCTGCCTTGGCAGCAGATCAAGCTGAGACCAATGCCTTGGCTGAGGCCGCGCAAGCGGCTGATGAAGCGGCCCAAGCACAGGCTGATTTAGCCGATGCCCAAGCCTCCGCTGATGGAGCCCAAGCGGCTGAAACGGCGGCTCAAGATGCAGATGAAGCGGCCCAAGCTTCGGCTGCCCAGGCAGACCAAGCGGAAACCACCACCCAAGAGGCAGCAGCCCAGGCCGATCAAGCCGAATCAGAAGCAATTCAAGCTTCGGATCAAGCGGACGCCACTGCTGCCGATGAGGCTAGCCAAGCTGCCCAAGCCCAGGCTGACGCAGATCAGGCCGATGTGGCGGCTACCGATGCGGCTGATTTGGCTGCTCAAGCAGACGCCACTGCGGCTCAAGAGGCAGACCAAGCAGACGCCGCCACCCAAGACGTAGTCGAAGCAGCAGACGCCGAAGCCCAAGCTAGCGCACAAGCCCAAGATGCGACTGCAACCCAAGCCCAAGAACAGGCTGAAGCTGACGCTGCTCAAGTGGCTTCTGAAGAAGCAGACACCCAGGCTCAAGTCGAAGCTGATGAAGCGGAAGCAGCTGACACCGCCGCCGCCCAAGAGGCCCAAGAATTGGCTGATGCGCAAGCGCAAGCCGATGAACTACAAGCCCAGGCCGATACAGAGGCTGCCGAGGCTGCCCAAGCGCAAGCTGAATCCGATGCGGCTGATGCTTTAGCTGCGGACGCGGCGGACTCTGCTGGGATGGATTACGACGGAGTCGAAGCTGCGGCCTTCGAGATCGATAGTGGGGAGAATCAAGGAGTCGATTGGGCCAACGCAGTACAAGCGGAGGAGTTTGAGTTTGACGCCCAAAATGGGGTCGATTCGGGCTGGGACGCTCAAATTGAAGGGGGCCAACTTTTGGACGACGGCACCATCGATCCCAATCAGGATCAGCCAGATCAGGGAGTTTCGTCCGATGTTTTTGGCGATTTAGGTGGCCAAAACGACGATCTGTTTGGTGTGTAGGGAGGTGTTTCTGGAAAAAAGCCGCCTTCGGGCGGTTTTTTTTTGAGCAAAAATCGAGGCCAAAACGAGTTAAAAGCGGGACCTTTGGCCTCGCCGTCTAAAGCCTGGGACCGCTTTGACGCTAGTTTGCCAGAAAAACCTTGTCTTCGCGTCGGCTGCAACCGTTGGCCGGGGCTTTAGGGAATTTGACGGACTACCTGCTGCGTAACGGGTGCCCATAAGTAGCTTTGGTGGGTTTTTTAGGAAAAAAGGGGGCCGTGTGCGCTAGCCAGGGTAGGCAAAAAGAACCCAGTTTTCAACCAAAACGAAGGGGGCGGGACTCCAGATAAACCAATCTCCCAAATAGGAAGCCAACGATCTAAAGCTAATCACAAGGCCTGTTCAGCCAATTTTGATAACTTTCAGCCCGTCAAGATACCAACACAATTTAATTAGACAAAAAGAAACGAACCGGTTAGTTTCAACTAAATTATAGGGAATCCTCCCTATTCGGGTGTTGGCCTTGTTTGTACTGGGTGTTAAAACGTGTCCCCTTCGCTTGCTCGCCCCAACCTTATGCCGCTAAATCCAAAGGGATGGTTTCATCCTTTGGTACTACTTTGTTGGGTCGGTTTCCTGCCTTTTGTTTTCGCCGTTTTTAGCCCTTTTTCTGGTCATGCAGTTAAGCTTGGTCTAGTGTTCCTGTCTATGACCGGCCTCGCATATCTCGTGTTTAACCTCAAGCGTTCTATGCTTTGGGCGGTACTCTTGGTCTTGCCGATCTACGGGTTTACCTGTCTAGGCTATGCGGACCCAGACTTTTACCTCAAAGCAGCGGCCGCCTCTGGTTATCAACAAATACTGGGGCCATCGGCAAAACTTTGGTTGGGTAGTGATTATGAAGGGCGGGACATTTTGGCGACCTTGGTCTTAGGTGGCAAAAATGCCTACACCGTTGGGCTTTACTGTTGCTTAACCGCCTTGTTATTAGGGATCCCCTTTGGTCTAGGCCTCACCTCCAAAAAACCTTGGATCAAATATCCATGCTTTTGGGTAGTACAGTTTTACGAGATTGTTCCCCAAATCTTTTTTGTGCTGATTGTATTAGGAGTCTATAATTTTTGGGCGGCAGCATCGGCGGGGGAACGGCTCATCGACAGTTACTCTTTACCCATCGCCGGGGTGGCTATTGGCCTTTCTTCTTTACCCTCCATCGCCAGGATTATCGAGAACCGAATTTTCCTGCTCAAATCAGAGCGGTTTGTTTTGGCCCTGGAAAGTTCAAATGTTAATCGCACTAAGATCTTGCTTTACAACCTCTTGTGGAAAAATTGCACCGCTGAGATCCTGATTCAAACCACCTTTTTGTTTGGATCTGCCCTTTTATTAGAATCGGCTTTGAGTTTTGCCTTTGAGATTGGCTTTGGAGATCTCGGAACTGGCGGGTACCAGTCTTGGGGCAAGCTCTTGGCTGAGGCCAGAAGGTCGATTTTGTTCGGGGAAAACGCTTGGATTGTGTTACCTCCGATTTTGGCTACTTTGATTAGCATCATGGGGGTAAACGCCCTTGGTCAACGGTTGGCCCAGTCTAGTAGTGGAACTGGGGACTAGGATGAAACCAGCCCAGCCAGTCCTTTTGGTTAATAATCTTCGACTTACGCTCAAGCGAATAGGCCTTGAAGTGGTCGCGGGGGTGTCCTTTGCTATTTATCCAGGCGAAACGGTCGCCCTTTTAGGGGAATCAGGGGCCGGGAAAAGCACCTTATTTAAAGCGATCTTGCAACTCCTAAACAACAGCCACTGGGATCAGGAAGGGGAAATCTGGCTAGGGCCTACTAAAATCAACGGGCTTGCTCCAACAGCCTTGGAGCAAGTAAGAGGACCCCAAGTTCGTTGTATCTTCCAAGAGCCGGCCTTAAGCCTCAACCCTTCACTAAAGATCGACCGGCAGCTTTCTGAGGCGGTCTTGGCGGTTGAATCCCACTTGAGCCCCCAAGAGGTCGAAGGCCGGATTGATCAAGCCCTTAGCGAAGCGGGCCTCGAACCCTCGCTGGTCAAAGGCAAATATCCAGCCGAGGTTTCTGGTGGACAGCGCCAACGGGTTGGAATCGCCATGAGTCTTTGCGCTAAGGCGGCGTTATTGCTAGCCGACGAACCTTCTAATTCCTTGGACTCGGTTACGGTTACCGGTTTGGTCGAAAGCCTACTGAAGCTCAAAGCCGAGGGAAGGGTTCAAAGCCTGTTGATTGTTACCCACGATCTTGGGGTCCTGCGGGCTTTGGGTTGTGAGCGGGTTTTGTTTATGCACCAAGGTGCGCTGTTTGAAGTGGGCAGTATCAAAGAGGTTCTCGCTAACCCTGCCCACCCCAAACTGGCGGAGATCGTGGGGCAGATCAAAGAGATCAGGGCGCTCGAAAAAACCGCCCAAAAAGGCCCGATCCAAAGGGACCAAGAATCACTGGTCACGGCCAAAGGGTTGAGTTTTACCTATACTAAACGCGGGTTTCGAAAAAGGCGGGAAATCGCCGCCATTAAAGACGTTGGGTTTCAACTAGCTCCCGGCCAATTTGTTGGCCTAGTGGGCAACTCGGGTTCGGGCAAATCCACCTTGGTTAAGCTTTTGACCCAAGAGTTGAAAAACTATAAAGGTGAACTGCGCTTTAACGGCAAAAGCCTAGTGGAACATGGTTTGACAAAAAACCGAAGCGCCTTTTTTCGGAATCTGCAAACCATCTTTCAAGAACCTGCTGACACCTTTGACCCTAGCCAAACCCTGGGAGAAAACCTGACCGAATGTTTTAGCGCTTTGGGGCTAGGTAGCCAGGAGATTTTATCGATTTTTGATCAATTGCTTGAGCGGCTTTTGTTGGACAAACGGATGTTAAAGGAGCGCCCTAGGAACCTAAGCGGCGGACAAAAACAACGGTTTGCCTTGGCTCGGGCCTTTGGGGTCAAGCCTTTGCTGTTGCTGGCAGACGAGCCCTTTAATAACCTGGATTTAATCGCGCAACAGCGGTTGGTTGAATTGATGTTAGAACGCAAGGCAGACCCCCAACATCCTTTGAGTTGTATTCTGGTTTCCCACGACATCGGTCTAGTTTCTAGAATCTGTGATCAGGTCTGGGTAGTGGACCAAGGCCAGGTGGTAGAAACTGGCCTAGTGGAGGAGGTGTTGGAGCGCCCTAAAGCAGCGGCAACCATACGGCTGATTCATGCAGCTATAGCGTTGGGGAGTTTTGGATAACGGTCTTTGGACCGAACTGGAACACCCAATTTGTTAGATAAACCAAACCCAAAGGAGACGGGGATGAAACTAAAGCGAAATAGCCGACCTAGTAATGCAATATTGACCTTGGCCCTATTGTTAGGGCTGGTGTTAATTTTTAGTAGTTGCTCAAGCCCGCTTTCGCGAGGCTGGAACTTTTTTTCTAAAGACCAGTATGACCAAGCTAAGCTGGAATGGGGTCCGCTGAACCAGCAAGACTTGATGGACAAAGCCGATGCGGCGGTGAAGATGACCGAATTAAACCAAAAAGCCGAAGACGCCAAAGCCAAAGGGGACCGGCGGAGTGAGGTCCAAAATCGCATCGCAATTATGGCTGCCGACAAGTGGCCTAAAGACAATTGGGTTAAAAATTCCAAAGCATTGGCCGCTATTGTCGAGGCTTCGATGAAGACCATTGAGGAAGAGCGCAAGGTTTTACAGGCCAAGTACGACCAAAACATCGGCTGTGGCAAGGTAGCCTATCAAGCGGACGACTATGAAAATGCGGAAAAATGTTTTATTGCCGCAACCGCCGCAACCAACGCTTACAAGGGCCTCTATCTCAAAACCGAAGATCTTTCGACCATGATGGCCGCTGTGACCCAAGCGATGGATATCCAACGGCAGATGGAAGCCGAGCGCAAAGCCGCAGAAGAGGCCAAGCGGTTGTATGAGGAAGAACAAGCCCGCCTTTTGGCCGCCCAGATGAAAGAAGCAGAAGAGAAAAAACAGGCAGAAGAAATCGCTCGGATCAAGGCCGAAGAAGCCCGGCAAAAAGCTGAAGCAGAGAAGAAACGGCGTTGGATGGAATTTTTAGCCAAAGGCCGCCCGCTCAAGCCGTTGGTGGTTGTGATTGGTTATTCCTCTACCGGTGCTGGTACGTTTTCTAAACTGGGCGAAAAGGTTAAATTCCAAGGCGGGGCGCAGTTTCCGATCTTGAAGAAACAAAACCTTAAAGCAGAAGACATTTACGCTTTAGAGGTTGTTATCAACAAAGATGACAAAGCGACCTACCTGCGGAACTATTCCACCGAAAAAGGCGACCTTTTGACCATGCCTCAAGCGGTGAGTGGGGAGAAACATTATTACACCGAAGGATACAAAGGGGGCCGGTTCTACACGGAAGTGGAGAACGAGCGAGCAGGGAACGACTATAAAATCAAAGCTGTGATCTACAAAATCCCAGTGGTCCATTAGACTTATCACTCATTGAAGGAGTAACCTATGAATAAAAATATTTTAATTGGTGGTGCCGCCGCGTTGGTGGTGCTTGCCGCAGTTGGATTCGGCTACAAGATCATCTCCCACAAGGATTTGGTCTCCAAAATTGCCCGCAAAACCACTTTGGTGGTGGCGCTTAACGAAGCCCCTGAAACCCTAAACCCTGTGCTAGCCCAGTCTGAAGCAGCGCAGACCGTAGGCCAGTTGGTTTTTGACGGACTGACCAACCTTTCTGGAGAAAGGATCGACGACTTTAAAATGGGTGCGGCTAGCGAGTTTATGCAAGATGGTCAAAAGCTGAATGTTTACGAAGTTATCTTAGATGGGAAAAAAACCTGGAGCGATGCGGCCAACCACCAGTTGACCTCTGCCGATATCTTGTTCACCTACCAAACGATCATTAATCCAGCCAACGAGTCTCCCCTAGCCGGGCGGATCGAACGGTTGATTGAAAAGATCGAGGTGATCGACCCAACCAGCTTTAAGATTGTCTTCCGGGAATCTGTTGCTCCTGCCCGAATCGGTTGGGTATTGCCCTTTAAGATTATCCCTGCCACCTACTTCGGCAAACCGATGGGCCAGGATCTGAAAAACGATCCAGTTGCCCAGCAGTTTAACCGCAAGCCTATTGGTACGGGGCGATTTAGTGTGGAAAAATGGGAAGGCAACGAGATTGTTCTTAAAAGCCGGGTCGGCGAACCAATTGATCTCGACAAGGCCGATGCCAAAACCTTAGAAACCGCCAAAGCCATCCATCAGGTCACCTTCACCTTGGTCGCGGACCGAGAGAAGCAAGCCAAGATGTTAATGGAAGGTTCGTTAGACCTAATCTTAAGCTCTGACCCGGACCTACACGACAAACTTTCTAAGGCTGGTCTGAAAAATGCGGACTATGTTCCTCATTATTTTTACGCCCTGGCGATGAACAACAAAAAAGCCCCCTTTACCGATGTCAAGGTGCGCCGGGCAATGGCCAGTGCAATCGACAAGGCGGCTGTAGCAACAACGGTCTGGCCAGACCAGCCGGGTAAGTACGTCAACCACGGGCCTTTCCCTCATAATGCTGAACGGCAATATGAGAGCTTCCCTGATCTAGTCCCTTTTAACCCTGGATTAGCCAAAAAGGAACTGGCTAAGATTGCGGACACCAACTTGACCTTGATTTACCCCGAAGAGGCTTCTAACGCTATGGAGCGTTTTTCAGGCAAAATCGTTCAAGACTTAAGCGAAGCCGGACTAAAAGTTCAAGCTAAAGGGATTGGTCGGGCTTTTGACACCCAGTTGGCCAACGGCACCTTTGAATTGGCTTTGGTTAAACACACCGGTTTCAGTCAGGGGTACAATATCAATCCCTTGTTCCGAACAGGTAGCGCCCAGAATATTTCTGGCTATAGTAACGCCGAACTAGACAAGGTTTTGTCTGCTTGGGAAAACAGTGCCTTTTGGGAGCAAAAACTCCCCTTGTCCAAACAAGTTCACCAGACCCTTTCTTTGGAAGCGCCATATGTGTATTTGTTCACCTTGCCAACTCGAGCTTATTACGCAGCTCGATTCAGCGACGTAAGCTTGGTTGATCCGGCGGCCCTCTTAGGGACGATTACGGATTGGCAAGCAGACAAGTAAGGAGGCGTTTTGGGCGGTCTATTAACTTTAGTCGCAAGGCGGTTGGTACTCCGAATGCTGGTGGTGGCTTTGTTAACCACCTTCGGTATTCACCTCTGCCTTAGCGCCTTACCGCCCAAACGGCTGGTTGATCCAAACGCCAAGGTGGAAGAACAGGTGAGTGTTCGAAAATGGGAGATGTCCCATTACCTCACCTGGATCACTTCTACCCTGGCTTTCCAAATGCCGATTTCCGATCAAGGGACCGGTGAGTGGGAGGTTAAAGAGTTTTGGTTGAGGGTCAAAAATAGTTTGACCCTCTGCCTCATCTCGTTTTTGATTGCGGCGGGATTGGGCGTTTTTTTAGGGACTCTTGATGCCACCTTGGAGTTTGAGCCGCTTAGCGGTCCCCCTTCGGGTCCAACTTGGCATTCTTTTAAGTTGGTCCAAGGGCTTATTTTTGTGGCCTCTTCTCTGCCTGCCTATATATTGGCTTACCTGTTGTTTTTAGGGTGGGGAAGTGATTCTAGTACCTTTTTGGCAGTGGTGTCCTTAGGCCTGGGCAGCGCCCTCGCGGTGGACGTAGCTAGGTTGACCCAAAACAGCCATGCCCGAGAGCTTCGCTCCCGGTATATTGAAAGCGCCATTGCCAACGGCCTCAAGACCCAAGGTCTTTGGCCCCGTCCCGGGTATGTCGGCTGGCATGCCTTTCGGAACAGTTTGATCACCATTTTGCCGGTGACCGCTATGAAACTGCCACTGATTGTTTCTAGTGCTATGATCGTGGAGGTGGTCTTTGACCTGCCTGGACTAGGCGAAAGTCTCTTGCGGGCACTAATCGGCCAGGACGTGCCCAAGATCTTGAGTATTGTTTTAACCTCTGCGCTTTTTGCCCAGTTTTGTGTTTTTTTAAGTGAGTTGTTGGTTTACCTACTCAACCCAAAGGGCAGGGTGGTTTAGAGTTACGTCCGACCTTGCTGGTTAAAACGAGCTTTTATTCAACAAACATCACTCGCAGCTTAAAACAAACCAAGGTCTAAAGCGGCGGGCCATTGCGTGAAAATTGAAATTATTTCCTAGATAGTGTAGTCACGAGATATGCTTTTCTATAAAATACTGTTATGCCCCGTTTATCAAACATTTCCTCACGGGGCCTCCATGACTATTCCCGCACACAGACGGCACGACATTTCAGACCATGTTTGGCACAAACTTGAACCACATTTGCCCGGCAGAAAAGGAACTTGGGGCGGCATCGCCCAAGACAATCGC
>Ga0208246_1000239_pt1 | contig 50238 bp, 42 predicted proteins | sample RifOxyD2_FD_184039 | JGI IMG/M metagenome (GOLD analysis project Ga0208246, IMG submission 184039) | Soil microbial communities from Rifle, Colorado - Rifle Oxygen_injection D2 (SPAdes) | ecosystem: Environmental > Terrestrial > Deep subsurface > Rock core/Sediment | place: Rifle, Colorado... | reverse complement strand
TCGCTTGGCCCGGAGGGGACCCGGTCTATATCCCCACGGCGCACCAAACCGACCACCCCCAGCTAAGTACCAAGGAGGTGTTAGACGCCTTGGCCCCCCTTTTTAATGACCCTAAGCGCGAATGGCTCGCGCAAAATGCCAAATATGAATTGATGATCCTCGCCGCCCAGGGACGAAGGCTGGAGGCCAAGTTGGGCGATTCGATGATTCAGTCTTATCTGCTAGATGCCGGCAGCCACCGCCATGGCCTAGACGAACTATCTCGCCAACATTTAGGACACGAGATGATCCATTTTGAAGACCTTTGTGGCAAAGGAAAAAACCAGATTTTGTTTTCTCAAGTCCCTTTGGATCAGGCGTTACGCTACGCCGCCGAAGACGCCGAAGCGGCCTTGTTGCTTTACGAAAAATTTGAACCACAACTTGCTGAAAAAGGCCTAAAAGCCCTGTACCAAAAAATCGAAATACCCCTTTTGCGCTGTTTGGCCGAGATGGAATGCCAGGGGGTATTGGTGGACAAGGACCGATTAAAAGAGATCCAGACCGGGATTGAACAGGGTTTAACCCAGCTAGAAGAGGCGATTTATAAAGAGGCAGGCGAGCGGTTTAATTTAAACTCTACCCAACAGTTAGGCGAGATTTTATTTAGCCCTGAAAAAATGGCCATTGGCGGAGCCAAAAAGAAAACTAAAACCGGTTATAGTACCGATGCTTCGGTCTTAGAACAACTGGCCCCAGAGCATAAAATCGCCAAGTTGCTCTTAGAATACCGCTCTAAAACCAAGTTGATAAACACCTACCTCGAACCCTTGCCCCTCTTAATTAATCCCCAAACCGGGCGGATTCATACTAGTTACATGCAAACTGTAGCCGCTACCGGGCGGCTGGCTTCGAAAAACCCAAACTTGCAAAACATCCCTATCAAGGGTGAAGAGGGACGCCAGATCCGTTCTGCCTTTGTTGCTCCACCGGGAAAGGTTTTAGCCAGTGCTGACTATTCCCAAATTGAACTCCGGTTTTTGGCCCACCTGTCAGCCGATCCTGGACTGATCGAGGTTTTTAAGGCAGGGGGCGATGTGCATTTGCAAACGGCGGCCGCGATTTATCAGTTGCCCCCAGACTTAGTGACCTCCGAGCAAAGGCGGGCGGCCAAAGCGATTAACTTTGGTATTATCTACGGCATGGGGGCCTTTCGACTTTCTAGCGAAATTGGGGTCTCTAACAAAGAAGCCAAGGCCTTTATTGACGCTTATTTTGCGCGGTACCCTGGGATCAAATCTTATATGGATGAAACCTTAGACTTTGTGCGCTCAAAGGGGTACGTCGAAACCCTGTTTGGCCGCCGACGGGGTTTTGACGAGATAAATTCTAAAAATCACCTAGCCCGCGCCAGTGCCGAACGGGCAGCGATTAACAGCCGCATCCAAGGCTCGGCAGCGGATTTGATTAAGCTGGCCATGATTGACCTAAAGACGGTTATCGACCAGGGTTTGCTTAAAGCCAAAATGATTTTACAGGTCCATGACGAATTAGTGTTCGAACTGGCTGAAGAGGATTACGCCCAGGCTGGACCCTTGATAAAAAAAATCATGGAAAACGCCGCGACCTTGACGGTGCCTTTGGTGGCGGATATTGGGCAGGGACCAAATTGGGGTTTAGCCCATTGATTGCCCCGGTAAAATCAGGCATGTTTAAAACCACTTAATCTAGGAGGCAACCATGATCAAAGTTATCCAAGCCGAAGGCGCACCCCTTGCGCGGGGCCCTTATTCTCATGCCATTGAAGCTGGTGGCTTTTTATATACAGCTGGTCAAATCCCGATTGATCCGGCCACTGGCAAACTGGTGGGGCCTGATATTCATGATCAAGTCCGCCAAGTAATGACCAATCTAAAAGGGGTTTTGGCCTCTGCCGGGGCTAATTTTAACCAAGTGGTCAAAGCGACCGTTTATTTAGGTGACATGGGCGACTTCGCCGCTATGAATACCATTTACGCCGAGTTTATGGGGGAACACAAACCGGCGCGTGCCTGCGTAGAGGTCCACCGACTACCACTGGATTGTTTGGTTGAGATCGACCTTGTGGCCTATCTGGGAGCTTGATGGAAAACCGGCATTTTCATTTCTCTGGAATTTGTGGCACCGCTATGGCTTCGTTGGCGGTTTTGCTCAAATCCCGTGGACATCGGATCACCGGCTCAGATCAAAACGTCTATCCGCCCATGTCCACTTTGCTTGAGCAAAACGGGATACCGATTTTCGAGGGCTACTCGGCTAATAATCTGATCCCCCATCCAGACGTGGTGGTTTTGGGCAATGCCTTAAGTCGGGGCAATGTGGAGGTGGAATATGCCTTAACCAACCACCTCGATTATATCTCGATGGCAGAACTCCTTAAAAATGAGTTTATTAGGGGCCGAAAGAGTATAGTAATCACCGGAACCCATGGAAAAACCAGCACCACTAGCTTGGCCGCCCATGTCTTTACCGCTTGTGGCCAACCGACCGGGTTTATGGTGGGAGGGGTGCCGGAAAACTTTGGGGTGAGTTCTAGGGATGTGGAGCCAGGAGGCTATTTTGTGGTCGAAGGGGACGAATATGACACCAGCCTTTTTGACAAGCGAAGCAAGTTTTTCCATTACCTGCCTGACTTTGTGGTGATCAATAACATCGAGTTTGACCACGCGGATATCTTTAACAACCTTGAGGAAATCAAGCGGAGTTTTTCCTTGATGTTGCGCCAAGTCCCCAAAGATGGTTTGATCTTAGCCAACGGAGATGACGCCCATGCGGTAGAGGTTGCAAAAAGCGGATATTCGCGTGTGGTCACCTTTGGAATGGGGCCCCATTGCCATGGGCGGATCGTAAATATAAAGCCCAAACTGGGCGGGATTGGGATGAGTTTTACCTTAAATTATGCGGAAGATTGGTTCGAGTTTGAGATCCCTCTGTTTGGGGAATTTAACGTCCGCAACGCGGCTGCCGTAATCCTTTTAGCCTTAGAACAGGGGATTCCAACCGCAAAGATTCAAGAAGCTTTGTCGAGTTACCGCCACGTTAAAAGGCGGCTAGAGCGAATTAATAAAAAGGAGGCGGTCAAGGTTTTTGACGACTTCGCCCATCACCCTACCGCCATTGCCGAGACCTTAGCTGCCGTCAAAGGCGCTTGGCCAGAGGCCCGCATCCACGCGATTTACGAGCCCAAGTCCAATACTTCTGTTCGAAAACACCACCAAACTAAAATGGCCCCGGCCTTTGCCCTGGCCGACCTAGTGACCTTTGCCCCCCTTTACCGCGCCGAGCGACTCGACCCCAAGGAGCGGTTGGATTTAGATTTGATTGTGCAGGAGCTTAGCGCCCAAGGGAAGTCCACCCAAATCCTTGAAGGCACCGAAAACCTAGCCCAAGCGGCACTTAAGGCCGCCCGGCCAGGGGATATTATTTTAGTTATGAGTAACGGCGACTTTGGTGGGTTACAGCGCCGAATTGGGCAATTGGTGGATCAAGCGGGGTTTTGATCCCAAGTTAATTTGGCCGTCGGGCCCAACCTTTAGGAGCTTGTCTTTTTTGGAGCCCAAACCCCATGGCCCGGCCCTGGCCCGCTTAGCCCAGACCCGCCCCCGGCTGGCCAAAATCTTTGCGCAAGATTGGCTTACCCCCTTATCCAAATACGGGGCCGAGCTTTACCACGTTCAACCTCAAACTTTGCCCCCGGATTTTTTAGAACTTTTTGAGGGGGAACTGATAGAAGCCGGTTGGGGCACCCCCCTGGCCAAAGCGGCGGCCAGTCAGCTAGCGCGTTTGCCCGTTATCCAAACCAGCCACCACCTAACCCCCACCCATGGCCCCACCTTTTCCACAATCGACCTAATCAGCCTCGCTGGGCTGCCAGAAAATCAGCTTTATTTGATCGGGGCCGCCTCAGGGGTGTCCTTTTCTAATACCGCCTGGAGTGGGGCGCTTAGTTATGGGGATTTGGAGTTAGAAACCTTGTTACAGCCGGGACCTTGGAAGACCCAAGCCCAGCAAGCGGCAGTTGAGCGGGCGGCACATGGGGAGATGGAGCAACGTTTAAGTTTGATTGGGGCACGCTGGCGTGACCAGTTGGTTTATGGCAGTCCCCTGCCGGAGGATTTGAACCTTCGCCTAGCCCAGTTGCAGCCTGCGGTAAAGGAACTTATGGCCCCGACTCGCCTTGGCGAACGATACAGCCACTGGGCTGCGAGGAATGCGGCGAGGTTGCAAGAGAAGCTATTTAATGGGGCCAAATTGGTTATTTTTGACCTTAATCGCTTGGCTGGATTGTTTTTGGCCAAGCGGATTGAGGACAAAGACCCTTTTTTTTTGGAGTTGTTACAAGGAGAATGGCAGGACCCTGACTTTAATTTTTTAGTTGGTTACCCAGGCAAAAAGTCAAACAAACTTCTTCTGGCTCGCTGGAACGGTTTGGGTCTTTATTCAGAACGCCAAGGCCTAGAACCCCTAAGCCCCGAAGCGTTAGCCCAGGCGATTAAAGATGGTCGGGTTTGCCCAGGGACTTGGATTAGTTTTTTGATTTTACGGTTTTATTTAGGCCTGGAATGTTTAGGGAGTTTTAACCAGATTGATTACCTGGACACTTGGAGGCAACGGCTACAAAGTAGCCCGTTAAAAGCCGAACTGCACCTAGGCCCTTCCCCAGGACTCACCACCGGGCGATGGCATAGCCCCCAAGGGCTGATCTGGCCTTTAGACTGGGCCCTACGCTCCCAAACCCTAGAGCCGAAAGCCTTAAGCACGCTTACCATGGGCGAGCTGTGGCAAGCGACCTTGACTCAGCTTGCGCCCTAATTTCAAACCTCTGCAAAAATAAACCAAGCCGCTCCTATCAAACAGAGTCCAGCATAAAGAAAGTTACGCGACAAAGGCACCTGCATATAAAAAATCGCAAACAAGGCAAAAACGCCCAAGGCTAAGATCTCTTGAATGATTTTCAGTTGAACCAAGCTTAGGGATTGATAACCAATCCGGTTGGCCGGGACTTGCAAACAATACTCAAAAAAGGCGATTCCCCAGCTTATTAAAATAACGATCCACAAAGGCTTGTCGTTCAGACTTTTCAGGTGTCCATACCAAGCGAAAGTCATAAACAGATTTGATAGCGTCAACAGCCCCAAGGTTTGTAGCATCACTCCTCCTAGTTAGGCCGCAATTTTGCCGAAAGGGCTCCTGTCAGGCAATCTCATTTTTTAGGGTTTCACCGTGAGGGCTTGTTTGCAGCCCCCACGGGCGGCGTACGTTTTTTTAAAGAGGCTTTTTGCCAGTAAATAAGGAGCGAAGCAGCGGCGTGTGTTTCTTAGAAACTATCGCTAAAAACCGCAAAATTAATCAGAACTTCGAGTAAGGCAAAATAGGGATGGTGAGGACTTGGTTTGAAGGGCTAGTTTAGTCTTAATAAATAAGGCAACCACTAATCCAAGTATAGGGCAACAACTTTAGGTAATTCAAAATTCAATTTCAAAAAAATATGCTGGCCTTGACCAGGGTTGGGGATTGGGCCAAAATGGGCCACAACCTGTTTGGTAGATTCGATGCTAAAAATTTTGCTCCCTTTTTTTCGGCTGTTAATCTTGGCGGTTTTCCTCTTTGGGGCCAGTTATCTGTCCTTTTTCACCCCTAAAAACTTGTTAGAAGGGGTTGGCTTTACAGATGATTTAAAACTTATGCTGGTGCTTATGGGCCTGGCTGCGGGCGGCTTGTTTTTTACTAAAGAGCGGAAAAAGGTTGAATTCTATACCCCTGGTGAAGAAGAAAAAAACCTTCTTGAAAAGTCAAATCCTCACAATGAAACTCCCTCTGAGTCTGGCTCAAAAAGCTAAGATCCTGGTCTTGTCCGCAGAATTTGGGTAAACCATATCCCCTAGGTTGTTTATTTAATCCTTTTGCTAGGTTAATCTTTGTTTTATTTAACACTCCTAGATCCAGGGTAGCCAAATCGTTGACCCTATAACAGGGTCAGGTGAGGTCTTTTGACGACGACTGTAGGCAGCCTAAAACGCGCAGTGGCGGGGTCTTACACTCTGGAGTGAATAATCTTTGATCAAAAAGGCGTTTCAAATACACCTTATTTGCGTTAGAATCGGGTGAAAAGGGAGATCAAATGTCTAAACTTCGTAGCATCAGCCGCCGGGTTAATTCGATTCGGACCCTTGAGGGGGGCGGGTTCCCAGTCAGGCGACCCTTCCCGATTCAGGGGCAAATGCAGTTTGACCCTTTTTTGCTGCTAGACCATTTTGGCCCAGTCGAGTGGGAGCCAGGTGAAGCGATTGGAGCACCAAACCACCCACACCGGGGCTTTCAAGCGGTGACCTATTTGCTGCAAGGGGGCAATCTGCATCTGGATAGCCACGGCGGCGGCGGGGCCTTAGGACCAGGGGATGTACAATGGATGACCGCTGGTTCAGGGCTCATTCACTCCGAACTACCGAGTGACGAAATTTTGGCCAATGGTGGGGTGATGGAGGGCTTTCAGCTTTGGGTAAATCTGCCCCAAAGCCACAAGTTGATCCCGCCTGAATACCAGGAACTCAAGGCCGACAAGGTGCCAGTTCACCGGTTTGAAAAGGGACTGGTTAAGGTGATCGCCGGGACCGCTTTTGGGTTAACCTCGCCAGTCAAAACGGTCACCCCTATCGGTTATCTGCATCTCCTGCTCACTCCAGGCGGCAAGGCGCAATTGCCGGTGATAGAGGGTCACAACGCTATGATCTATCTCGCTCATGGGCAAGCGCGGTTGGGTGAGGCTTTGATCAGTGAAGGCGAGATGGTGGCCTTCGGCCAAAAAGGCGATTGGGTCGAGTTAATCAACCCCGGCCTTGATGAACTCTCTCTACTGCTCTTAAGCGGCCAGCCCCTAAACGAACCCATCTACCGCCACGGCCCCTTTGTGATGAACAGCCCCGAAGAAATCGCCCAAGCCTTCGAAGACTACCGCTCCGGCAAAATGGGAAGGATAGGGTCGTAAAATCGTTAAGTTTTTTAGTGGATAAATTGAGCTGAAATGACCGTTTCGCACCCAGTTACACTCTGGGTCTATCTATTAACGATCCGTTTGAAGGGCTTACTTTAGTCGTTTTGCAAACAATAAAGAGACCATCTTGGCTTGAACCTCTTCAGTTGCCTCGCTGGGGATAGGCCCCAAAATTTTTACCTCGCGAACGTTGGCTTCGCTGTTTGGAGCTTCCCAGGTAACAGACGTTATTGACTCTACTTTAACAAAAAAAGCTTCATCCCTAAATAAAAAAGGGACGCGAAGTCCCTTGTTGGATGCCTGTCCAGACTGAACCTCTAAAAGCCAAACTATTTTGGATTTTTCGTTAAAAGTATCATCTGAAATGACTAAGCGGTATGTTCTAGTTGATTTGGAGCCCAGGTAAACCAAGTCCCCACATTTAGGAATAGGGTTCAAACACATTTTGTTATTTTGCGTAAAAGCCGACTACCCGCGAGCGGGGCTAAAGTCAGTCGTTTGGTTTAACAGTTCTTTTAAATCGTAGTGCTTGAGCCCCAACCGTTTGATATTCTCTTGAAAAAGTTGATCCGCTAATACTGATGCCGGATCGGACTCCTCTATCCAAGACACCATTAATTCAGGATGCGCTTTCTGGGATTCCGCATTTTCGATTAGAGTGGCAAGGCTTTTGATCCGCTCCCGGTTTTTTTTAGGAGCCTTTTTGAGTAAATAACGCACAAACTGCTTACGTAGAGGCCCGACATTCAAGAAGGTAAAGGCTTCCCGAGCAAGATAAGACAAGGCCTCTATCTGTGCAAGCGTTGGATGGCCTTTGCCTTTTTCTGGGCGATTCAAAGACCAGCTGCTGCGCTTGGAAACGGTTTTGATGGTCTCTTCGACTGCTTTATTTTCCCTAGCTTTGAGATTCATAAAAAGGTTCCTGATTGCGATTTTTTCGGTTATCCTACTTAGTAGGCTTACATCCTACAAGAAAAAAAAGCAATATGCAGGCCTACAAAGCTTGTCACACCATCTTCTTAAAAAAAGGTATCTGCGCCGGGGCTGTAGAATTGGTGTTTTTCTAGGCCTGCCAAACACTCTTCTAAGAGGGCTGGAAGGTCGAGGCGAGATTCTTCTTCACGGAGTTCCTCAATGCGGCCTTTGGTTTCTGGCCGACGCGGCTGGAAAAGGGTGCAACAGTCGGGAAAGGGTTGGATGCTGATCTCGAAGCTGCCAATCGCCTGGGCGCGTTCGATGATTTGGTCCTTCTCTAGGCCAATTAGGGGGCGCAGGACCGGAAGGGTGGCAGCGTCCTCGGTGCAGCGCAAATTTTCAATGGTTTGGCTGGCTACTTGGCCTAGGGCTTCCCCGGTGATAAAACCTTTGACTGAGTATTGCGGGGCGATGTGGTTGGCTACTTGAAACATAAGCCGCCGGTATAAAATCGTCCGTAACCGCTCGCGGCAGTTGGCCTTGATCGCCTTTTGAATCTCGGCAAAGGGGGCGACTAATAAGACGGATTTGGGCTGGTAGCGACTTAGGTGTTTAACCAAAGCCAACACCTTTTCCTTCGATTCCTGGCCGATGTAGGGGTAAGCATGGAAGTTTAGATACACCAGTTCGGCCCCCCGGCGCATCATCATCTGGCTGGCTACAGGGGAATCAATCCCGCCGGATAAAAAACTAATAAACCGCCCAGACACTCCCACCGGCAACCCCCCTTGGCCTGGAAGTTTTTCTAGATACAAAATCGCCTTCTCCCCCGCCCAGATCTCAACCCCAAGTTCCAGATCGGCCCCTTTCATCTTGACCTTAAGTTGCGGCTGGCCTTCTAAAACCACCCCACCCAGTTCGGCCCCTAATTGCTGGCTACTTAAAGGAAAACGCTTGTCAGCCCGGCTGGCGCAGACTCGGAAGGTTTGGGCGTTGGGATTTTTAGCTAGCGATTGGTTAACCAACTTGGTGGCCAATTCCGCAAGGCTGGCCATTTGGTGGTCCGTCTCTAAGACCAAAGAAAAGTTGGCGAGGCCGGGAATCCAGGATAAAATCTGCTCCACTTGGGCAGAGGGTCCGTCGCTTTGAACCAAAATTCGTCCGCGAACCCGCTTGGTTTCGACAGGGCCAAGGGGCTTTAGTTGGGCCTTGACGTTGGTGGCCAAGCGTTTTTCAAACCAATCACGGTTGGCCCCTTTAAGGGCAATCTCGTGGTAACGCAGAACATAAAGGCTCATAGGTCTCTGATTTGGGTCAAGGTTTCCTCCCACAAAATCCGGTCATCTTGCAACTGCAAGGGCTTTCTGGTCAATGGATTTTCAAAGGCTAACGCTTGGCAATGTAAGGCTTGGCGGTGAAGCTTGAGGCGTTCTAGCAAGGGTTCTAGTTGGCGGTGATCAAACCAGTCCAAATAAACCTGTTCGTCAGGATAATATTTTTTGTCCCCTACAATAGGGGCACCACGGTGGGCCAAGTGGACCCTTAGCTGATTGGTTTTGCCAGTGAGCGGGGCCAGTTTGATTAAAAAATAGGGACCAAAAGGTTCGACCGAGAGTATTTTAGTTTTCGAGCGCGGTTCGTCGGCGGGGATAAGGGTTTGTTTCGAATGAATCTTGGAGCCCACCAACGGCACCATGTCTCCCTCAATCGGCTCTAGGCCGGGGTCTCCGAAGGTGATTGCTTCATATAATTTTTCGATTTGATGTAATTCGAAAAGAGGCTGAATCTGGGTCCGGGCTAGTTTATTTTTGCCAAAAAGGAGAACCCCGCTGGTTTCTAAATCAAGGCGGTGCATCGGACTGAGTTCTGGGAGTCCGAAACGTTCCTTCGCTAAGATGGCAAGACAACAAAAATAAAATCGACCCCCCGGGCTAACGGGTAAATGGGGTGGTTTGGAGATAGCTAGAAGGTCGTCGTCTTCATATAAAATCACCAGGGGAGTGTCCGCTAGATCAGCTTCGTCTTCGCGTAAGTGCAGGTATTCCAAAAGGTCGCCCGTTTGCAACCATTCAGTAGGGGCCTTGCCGTTGATCAAGATCCGCCCAGCCAGTACCCTTTCTAAGCGCTCGCCCAATATCCGGTATCGGTCGCGCAGAAAATCCTTTAAGGGCTGGGCTGGCCATTCGTAACGATAACGAAATACCTGGGCGTCGGGGCCGGACTTAAAACTCGAATTGATAGCAGCAGTTTTTATCGTGGTTCCGCAGGCTTTTGGTCTTTTGGATTTTGGCCTCTGGGAACAGGGCTTGAATTATGCGCACCTCGGAGTCGCAGCAAAGTGGGAACTGATCGACTACGGTTTTGAGGCTACAGTTGTTGATGTACAACACAAAACTTTTAGGTCCTAAAACCTCCAAACGGGGCATATTGCCATGCCGATCAACATATTGAGTATAGCGCTCCATCCGTTCACTGGCGTTTTTGGAGCCTTCGAATTCGGTTTTTAGGAGGGTGATAATACGCTCTTCACGTTTTTTAACCACCAGTTCTAACGTTTTGCCGCCGTCTAGCTCTTTTAGGTCAGACAAGATTTCTACGGCAAAACGGCCATAGTCCTGAGGAAACAGGGCATCCCCTTTTTCAGTTAAGGCAAAAATTTGCAAAGGCCGCCCCAATTTTTGGCGAACCGTATTCACCTTGATTAAAGCTTCCCGCTCAAGCTTGTTTAGATGTCCGCGGATGGCCATAGGGGTAATGCCAATCTCTTCGGTCAGACCTTTAACCGAGGCTTTGCCCTCTTGTTTAATATACCTTAAAACCCGCTCACGGGTGGGGGTCAGTGGCATGCTTTTCAATAGTTCTCCTAGGTCCCAGTCCTTGCCCAATTTAGTTGTCCCAGACTATGATCTAACCTAACTTTATGCCCACCGACTTTACGGTAGAGGCGTTTACGAAACCCATACTTTTTATAGCCAACCTATAAAAATGTCAAAATCTATTTTAACTCGCCGCACAATTATTATAGGCGATGTGCATGGTTGCGCCGATGAACTGGCCAAACTAGTTGAGGCTTGTGGGTATAAAAAAGGCCAGGACCGATTGTTGCAAACCGGGGACTTGATCAACCGGGGGCCTAAGTCGTTTGAGGCTTGGGTCTTGGCCAAGGAATTGGGGATGGAGTCGGTATTGGGGAACCACGAGCTCCATTTGGTGCGGTTTGAGGCCGGTCAACCGGTTTACAAAAAATGGATCCAAGGGATAAAAGACCAGTTCGGTAAGCATTACCCGGCCTACCTAGCCGACATCCGCCAATGGCCTTTATGGATCGAAGAAGAGGACTTTCTTTTGGTTCACGCTGGATTAGTGCCTGGTAAGTCGTTAGGTGAAACAGACCCTAAACAGCTCACCAGCATCCGTACTTGGGACGGAATGGGTAGCGATTTAGACAATGAAAACAACCCACCCTGGTTTGACTTTTACCACCAGGAAAAACTGGTGGTTTTTGGGCATTGGGCGAAGCTCGAAGGGGTGGTTAGGCCCAACGTGATTGGGCTGGATTCGGGCTGTGTTTACGGGAAGAAGCTGACGGCCTTAATCCTTCCAGAACGCGAGCTGGTGTCGGTTCCTGCGGCCAGGGTATATAGGGATATTGTCAACCCTGACCCTGACCCCACTACCGAAAACAACTCCCTCAATTAGGCAATAAAGGATTGTTAAATTGATAGGGCTGTGATAGACGCACAAAGCTAGTGTGAAAAGCACCAGAAGTGGTAGCGCCTTTTACGGGCAAAATCTACAGACCTCGGTTAAACTGACCGAGCAGGACATAAACCATCCTAGGCTGAAACAAAAATGAGCAGTGCACTCGAAGCAGTTGTTGACCCTCAGTTGGTGGACCAGTGGATCGGTCAAATCGGCAAGGACCCCTCCGCTACGGTTCCCCTGTTGCAGGCAATCCAGTCCCAATATGGCTACCTGCCTAGGAAAGCTATGGACCTGATTGTCCAAAATACCGAGATAACCGGGCGCCAACTCTACGGCGTGGCTACCTTCTACGCTCAGTTTCGCTTAAAACCAGTAGGGCGGCATTTGATCAAGATCTGCCACGGCACCGCTTGCCATGTGACCGGGGCTGACCGGATCAACACGGCGCTTAACCATAGCCTCAACATTCATGACCCCGAACAAGACACCGCCGAAAACGGCAGTTACACCCTGATGAACGTGGCCTGTGTGGGTTGTTGCAGCCAAGCACCTTTGATGGTGATTGGTTCAGAGGTTTTCGGAAATATTAACGGGGCCCAGGCCCAAAAGGCTTTGCGTAAACACGCCAGGGCAGCCGAAGAGGTTTTGCCCAAACCTGAAAAGCAAACCCAAGCATCCTAAGAAACTGCCATGAATATGAAAGCGTTAGAAATCATTGTTGGCGAAGGAACTTGCGGAATTGCCGCCGGAGCGCCTGAGGTTATCGCCACCTTTAAGGCCGAGGCTCCTGAAGCCCTGGTGCGTGGGGTATCCTGCTTGGGTATGTGTCACCAAGAGGTCCTAGTCGAGATCAACAGCCCTAAAGGGACCTATAAATACGCCAAGGTCACCAAAAAAGAGGTGCCTAGGATCTTGGAGTTTTTAAAGGGCAGTGGAGAGCAAGTAACCGAGAATTTATTGCTGGCACCCAACGAGCCGGAAAGCTCGGACCACCAATACCTAACCTTGCAAACCCGTATAGCCCTGCGCAACGTGGGCCAGTTGGACCCCACCCGCATCGAAGACTACGAAGCTCGCGATGGATACAAAGCGATTGCTAAAGTAGTCTCCCAGATGACCCCTGAACAGGTGCGCCAAGAGGTGACCAATTCTGGGGTGAGAGGTCGCGGTGGTGCCGGGTTCCCTACGGGGGTGAAGTGGGGCTTTGCGGCTAATCAAAAATCTGAAGTCAAGTATTTGATCTGCAACGGCGATGAGGGTGACCCCGGGGCTTTTATGGACCGTTCTTTACTCGAGGGGGACCCACACAACATCATCGAAGGGATGTTAATTGCCGCCTACGGCATTGGGGCCACTACCGGTTACGCCTACATCCGCGCTGAATACCCCTTGGCGGTGAAAAACTTTGGGCTGGCAATTAAGGCCGCCAAAGCAAAGGGTTATCTAGGCAAAAATCTATTTGGTACCAACTTTAGCTTTGAAATCAAGGTTAAAGAGGGTGCCGGGGCCTTTGTTTGTGGCGAGGAAACCGCGCTAATGGCGAGTATCGAAGGCGAGCGGGGCATGCCCCGGCGCAAGCCGCCGTTTCCGGCAGTGGCGGGGCTTTGGGGCAAACCTACGATTATTAACAACGTCGAGACCCTTTCGAACTTGGCTTGGATTATCAATAAAGGCGGCGCTGCCTACGCCGCCTACGGAACTGCTGATTCCAAGGGCACCAAGGTATTTGCCTTGGCTGGGACGATCAAAAGGGGTGGACTGGTCGAGGTGCCTATGGGAACCACGATCCGCGACGTGATTTATAAAATTGGGGGGGGTTCTTCCTCAGGACGACCAATCAAAGCGGTTCAGTTAGGCGGGCCTTCGGGCGGCTGCATCCCTGAATCCCTCTTTGATACCCCAATCGAATATGCTGCCATCAATGCCACCGGGGCCATTATGGGTTCAGGTGGGATGATTGTTATGGATTCCAAGACCTGTATGGTGGACTTGGCCCGGTTTTTCTTAGATTTCACCAAGGTCGAATCTTGTGGCAAATGTACCTTCTGTCGGATCGGCACCATCCGTATTCGCGAGATTTTAGAGCGGATTTGTGATGGAAAAGGCAAGATGGAGGATTTGGACCGACTTGAGGTCTTAAGCCGTCAAGTGATCGAGTCGAGCCTCTGTATGTTAGGGGGGACTGCGCCCAACCCGGTAGTCACGACGCTGAAATATTTCCGTGACGAATACGAGGCCCATATTAAAGAACATCGCTGTCCAGGTGCTACCTGCAAATCTTTGATTACCCACAAGATACTCAAGGATGGTTGCACCGGTTGCACCCTTTGCGAAAAGTCCTGCCCGACTGACGCCATTACTGGTGAGCCCAAGGTCGCCGGGTCCTATGAAATTAATATGGACAAATGTATTAACTGTTCGATGTGTGTCGAGGTTTGTAAACCCGCCTGCATCTTGGTCGAATAACGCCCCTAACCGCTAAAGGACATAAGCCATGAGCAATAGCGTCAAAGTCACCATTAACGGCAAAGAAGTTCAGGTCGGGGCCGGAACCACTATCCGCAAAGCCTGTGAAGATTCAGGCCTGAAGATCCCCACCTTTTGTTATGATGACCGTCTAAAGCCCTTTTCGAGCTGTTTTTTGTGTGTGGTCGAGGTTGAAGGGGCACGGGGTATGACCCCAAGCTGCTCGACCCTGGTCACCGAAGGGATGAAAATCAAAACCGAATCACAAAAGGTTTTGGACACCCGCAAAACCTGCCTCGACCTGATTCTATCAGACCATGCAGGCGACTGTATCGCCCCTTGCGAAGCGACTTGCCCCTCGAACGTGGACATTCAGGGTTATATTGCCCATGTCTCCCAAGGGAACTTCGCGGCGGCAACCAAGTTGATCAAGGAGCAAAACCCGCTGCCTGTGGTTTGCGGGCGTATCTGCCCCCACCCCTGTGAATCTCAGTGTCGCCGAGCTTTGGTAGATGAGCCGGTCGCGATCAACCCAATCAAGCGTTTTGCTTCAGAGTACGAATTGGCTCACGGGCCCTATGTTCCGCCCGTCGGTGCAGAAACGGGCAAGAAGGTGGCTATTATTGGCGGGGGGCCAGCGGGACTTTCGGCAGCTTATTACCTGCGCCAAAAGGGGCATGCAGCCACTATTTATGAGGGCCTGCCCCATTTGGGTGGCATGACCCGCTATGGTATTCCCTCGTTCCGCTTACCTTGGGACTTAATGGACGCCGAGATCAAAGCGATCACCGACTTAGGGGTAAAGGTGGTACACGGACAGTGGTTGGGCAAGCAGTTGAGTATTGAAGGCCTTAAAAAATCAGGATATGACGCGGTCCTACTCGCGATTGGAGCGCACAAGTCCAAAGCGATGTGGATCGATAACGAGGATTCAACCGGGGTACTCGGTGGGATTGATTTCTTGCGCGAAGTGGTGTTGAAAAATGACACGGGCGTAGGTCCTGATTCTAAAGTAGCCGTAATCGGCGGGGGCGACACCGCGATGGACTGTGCGCGGGTAGCCATCCGGTTAGGGGCCAAGGTAGAGCTTCTTTATCGCCGCAGCCAAGAAGAGATGCCGGCGCTGCATCATGAGCAGATCGAAACCATGGAAGAAGGGGTTCGCTTCCGCTTCTTGACAGCTCCTTTGGCGGTTGTGGCCGATGCAAACAAAAAGGTTACTGGGCTAAAATGTGTGACCATGGAGCTTGGCGAACCGGATGCCTCTGGCCGCCGCCGCCCGGTGCCAGTCGCAGGCAGTGAAGAGGTGCTAGAATACACCCATATTATTGCCGCCATTGGCCAGGACCCAGATGTTTCCTGCGTGGACGCCGATTCTATGCGCCCAGAGGTGACCAAATGGAAGACCTTTGTTTACGACACCAGCAACATGTCCACCAGTACCCAAGGGGTTTTTACCGCTGGTGACTGTGCGTTTGGGCCAGACACCGTGATCCGCGCTATAAGCGAGGGGAAACAGGCGGCCAAAGCGATGGACCTCTATTTCTCGGGGGCACCGGTCAAGCTGACCCGGCCTTATGAGATCACCAGGGGACGGGTAGAAGATCTAAACATGGCCGATTACGCCCCCCGGTTTGTCCACGCCATGCGCAACAAAGAAACCACCTTTGAGGCGCCGAAACGCCTAGCTAACGGCGGCTACGCCCCGATTAACCAAGGCTTTAGTGAGATGCAGGTCTTGGCCGAGGCTTCCCGCTGTATCGAGTGTGGATGTAATGCTCGTTTTAACTGCGACCTGCGCGATCAAGCCACTATTTACGGGGCCCATCACCACAACTTGGATGGGGAACGTCGCAAGTACGCCGAAGACAAAAGGCATCCTTTTATCAAGATCGAGGCGGATAAATGTATCACCTGTGGTTCTTGTGTGCGTATGTGCGACGAGGTCCGCCAGATTTCGGCCCTGACCTTTGTGAATCGAGGTTTCTCCACTAAGATCACCCCCAACTTCGGGGACCCGCTGCAAACGGTGGGTTGTGATTCTTGCGGGATGTGTATCGACGTCTGCCCGACAGGCGCTATGGCAGCCAACGTGGGCAAAGAAGTGGGGCCTTGGTTTACGGTTTCGAAGGTGACCACCTGTACCGCCTGTGCTAAAGGTTGTGCGATTCGCGTCCATGTACGTGATGGAAAGATCACGAAGGTTGAATCGGTGGTGGAAGACCCGATTAACGGGGGCACGATCTGCTTAGATGGACGCTTTAGTTATCAGCTGTTGGGGCAAACCCAAGGGCTCGATTCGGCCCAACTTGCCTCGGCTAAAAAGGCTTTTGCCGAGGCTAAATCGGTGGCGGTTTTAACCACCGCTGCGACCACGCTCGAAAACCTTTTTGCCGCCTATAAGTTGGCTCAAGCTAAGGGCGGAAAACTTTATTATCTGAGCGCAGTAGCAAGGCCCCAGTCGGACCGGCCCCACGCCAAATCGGCAGGCAAGCAAAACTTAAGTCTGCTTAAAAAGTTAGGGGCCCAGCCTTGGGATAATCAGGCAGTTGATTTACTCTTAGCTGTCGGTCAAGACCCAGGTGCGCACAAAGCTAACCTGGTGATTTCCTTAGGTGTATTGGCAGGCGCTCAAATTCAGTTGCCCCTGGCCGATCCCCTAAAATCCAAGGGTACCTTTTTGACCGAATCTGGAGATTTAGCCCAGTTAAACAGCCTATTAAGCGAAGATCAGGGCTTTTTGATCTTGGCCCAAATCGGCGGGCTTCCGGGTTTAAATAGCTTGGATCAGGTTCGCCATGCTTTGGCTCAAGAGGTTAAGGAGTTAGCTGGTTTAACCCAATTAAATGGTGCCCGTTTGGTACCAAGTGGACTGGCTCCGCTTATTGCGGACCTAGCCCCTGACTCGCGCGAATTGGCCTTTACTCACTATGTCGCAACTAAGGGACTTTAACGGGCCAAGGCCCAAGGAGTGAGGACGATGGAACTATTTGAAGAGTTTTTACACCACGCCATTGGCCTCGAAAGAGAGGCCTCAGAGCTTTATAAAAAAATGGCTAACCACAGTTCGGCCCCTGAAATAAAAAAGGTTTTTGCCGAGATGGCCGCTGTGGAGGAAGGGCACAAAAAACAACTCGAACAGATCCTTGCCAAAGGTGAACTGCCCAAAAAGCAGTTTTACCCTGATCCAGACCTGAAAATCGCGGATTATGTGGTCGAAGTCGATTTGACTCGCGACGACCTAAGCTACGACGAGGCTTTGATCATCGGGATGAAGTTAGAAAAAACTAGTCAAGAATTGTACAAAAAATTGAGCCGCTCGGTGGTCGATCACCCTGAACTAAAAGGTTTATTTGATTATTTGGCGGCTGAAGAAGCGAAACACAAACACAGTTTTGAAGCCAAATTCGACGATCGTCAATAAACGTCAATGCTTGTCAGCGGGGGGATAGTCTGTTACCATCGGCCAACCCCTAATTGCTTATGAACGAAACGACGACCCAACCCAGCTTCGACCTCGCACAACTCACCAAAAACATCGATAGTTTTTTGGTGCAGCAGATCGAGAAGTCCGAGACCCTAAATCAAGAAAATCGGCGGGTAAATAAGGATATCAAGGAACTTATTGAAGGTTCGAACCTTCTTGGGGCGGAATCGTTAGAGGTTTTTGCCGAGGCCGAGCACCGGGCGTTGGTTCCTACCGAAGCGGTCGAGGAGGTGACCGAGGTGTTTGCTTTGATGCGCGCCAAGGTCAACAGCTTTGCTAAAAAGAAGCGGTTTTATATCTTGGAGACGATGGACCTCTTCTCCAGCCGTATTTCCATCGGAAAGTTGGTCCCGGCTTTGCTGGTATTAGGTGGTTTAGAGCAAAAACGAGCGATTGCTGAATTTGTGAAGCCCACCTTTTTGTCGATTAACAAAAACGTGGAGATTTTGGCCTCGACTAACGAGATATTTAATCCCAAAACCATCCACCTCGACCGTGGCAGTCTCTATACCTTTGTCACTGACATCGCACGCATATTAATTTCGCTTTTTAAGCAAGACTACCTCGATAGCTTCACTGAGATTGATTCTCATGTAGAGCTATTACTAAGAGTGATCCAAGAAAACCCTATTTTTAAGCCCGGGTTGGCAGCGGATGACCCGATTGAAATGATTGAGGACCCAAAGGAAATTAGACGGGTCATGTTGCAGTTTGTTTCGACCATACAGTCCCACGAGGCGCTTTATAATTATTCACTAAAACGCCATGCCTACTACAAGCTTTTTTTAGCCAGATTAACCACGCCAGGTCGCTTTAAAGGGATTAATCCCTTTGAGATTAGTCGGATATTGGCTGGAGTTTTGTTGGTAAATAAACAAATCGCTCCAGGTGACCGCTTAATCGAGGCCATGGCCGACCCAGAAAACTTCAATGCCCCAACCACCTTGCTATCACGCCAGGAATTTGTCGATCGCCTAAGCCCTTCAACCGTTTATTGGGCTATTTCCGAATTTAGAAACAGCCTTTCTAAATTAAGTAGCCATGATTTTTCTAAAGAGTTTGGGCCGGTTAGTCGATTGTCGGCGGGGTCAATTTTAAAAAAGGTATGGAGCGCGTTTATCGCTTTTGGAGAGTCGGGCTTTGCCTTTATGACCGAGCCTTTCCGGGTCTTGTTCCAAGCGGTTAAAGCTACCTATAAACGATTTGTTGAAAACGAAAATAAAAAGGAAGACAAACCCTCGGCACCCAAGGTTGCCCAGCCTAAACCCAAAGCTGCTTTGGCTTTAGACCTGATTGCCAAAAACGCGGACGCCATGACAATGGTCCGGCAGAAGTATCAATTAGTGGAAACCGATGTCACCGCCTTTCGCGGGGAGTATGATGGGGCCAGCCAAAAAGATTATGGCTACAACACGAGGCTGTATAGGGGTAACGAGCTGGCTATGCGCCATTTGGGGGCCGCTTTTGAACGGCTCTTTGGATCTTTAAAGGGAACCCCTGGCCTTAAAGTGATCAAATATTACGAAGGCACCAAGTTCCAAGAGTATTACGCCGCCTTTCGTTTTGGGAATCGCCTAATCGCCTTGGGCCTGACCCACCTTAAAAACGTCTCTCTGGCCGAGGTACAGCAAAAGGACATTTTCCCCTATGTGTTATTGTTCGAAAAAGCCAAGGACAAAGCCTTTGGTCGGGTGTTGTCCAGGCTGACCCCAGACACCCAAGATATATACAACGAAGAGAGTTTGACCGGGATTAATGAAGGTATTTACTTTGAATCCCTTTATTTGCTGCTCCACCTCTTACCAGAAGCCGATTGGAATGGGGCCTCTGCTCAAGAGTCGATCAAGTTTTTGGTCAAAGAACTAGAAGGCCGCAAAACCATTCCACTCTACCTTAGTGCATGGCCTTCACTTTGAAAGGTCCATTTAACAGTTCCTGTTCTCATTTATTCCGTACCTTTTAAGCCCCCCCCTTTTTGCAGCTTGGGCCTGCGGAGATTAGTTTGGATTCTAAAGGGTTTTATGGTTGCCCAAGCCAGTGATATATTAGGGGGTGTGTTTACTTGGTGGGGCGCCCTCGCCTGAAAATTTGGTCACAACTTAGACTTCTTGAGGCTCAAAGCCGGATTTGCTTTGTAGGCGCAACTATAAATTTTGTTGTGTGTTGACCGAAGGGCAAGAGGCCTAAAGGCGATTCCCCTAAAAAAGCCTTTACAGCCTTGGCGGTATCTCCGAAAATGCTGGTCTAACCTTAGCCCTAAAAGCCGTGCCCCTGTCTCTTTTGTTTTGGTTGCTTTTTTGTCTGATCCTCACAGGCTGGGTCTTATGTTGCCTATCGTTTTTCCGGGACCATGAAATGGCCCACCGGTTAGGCGAACGGCTATTGTTTGTGGGGTTGGTGGCCCAATTGATTTACGCGGTAGCCAGTTATATCGAACTCAACCTAGACCCTTTTTCCAACCTCGCCGGAATCTTTTTGTTTGGGTCACTCTTGGTTTTGACCGTTTATTTTATACTCGATTTCTACTTTACCAACCCCATCTTCGAGGTGATTTTTCCACCCTTAACCTTGTTTTTCCTCTTAATGTCTGAGGTGATTGCGCAACAAGGGATCGGGATCGAGCGGTTTTTGGCCAGTTCCCCCGTTTTTGGAAAAGTGATTTTGGTGTTTCATGCCTCGAACCTAATGTTAGGTTATCTGCTTTTTGCGGTTGCTTGCGTGACCAGCATTCTTTACCTGCACCAAGAACGTCTTTTAAAGCAGAAAAAGTTACATTTAAGTGTGGGTAAGGTCCCTAGTTTGGGATATCTGGACAAGTTGAATTACAAGGTAATTGCCATCGGTTTTTTGCTGGTTACCTTTGGTCTGCTTTCGGGGGTGGGGATGAACCTCTTTGCTAAGGCAGGCCAAGCGCAACTTTCGCTCCGCCAACTGCTGCCCATCGCCACCTGGGCGGTTTACGCGCTGTTTTTATTTGACCGTAGCCGCATGGGGCTCCGGGGCAAAAGCTCGGCCATCTGGGCCATCTCTGGCTTTGTGGTGGTCGCGCTTTCGTTTACCTACGAAATCTCCATCCTGATCAACCGCGCCTCTGAGGGCTCTTAGGCCGCCTTAGAGCAAATGGCAGATAAGGCCGTCTAGGAGTTTGGGTTCGAACCAAGTCGATTTGGGGGGCATGATTTGCCCCGCTTCGGCGACGGCCATGATCTGGCTCATCTGGGTCGGGTAAAGGGAAAAGGCCACCGCCATCTCCCCCGAATCAACCCGCCTTTTGAGCTCCCCCAACCCTCTGGCTCCGCCCACAAAATCAATTCTTTGGTCGGTCCTAGGGTTGCCGATTCCTAAGATCGGGGCCAAAAGGTGATCGTAAAGTAGGCTTACATCCAAGGCCTGTACCGGGTCAGTGGGGATCATTTGCGGTTTAATAGTCACCTTATACCACTTGCGTTCTAAGTACATGCCAAACTCTCCCGGCCTAGTGGGGCGGTGGGCTTCGGACTTTTCTTCAAGGTTAAAGGCCCCCCGAATCTCGGCCAAAAAGGCGTCTGGTCTTAGCCCGTTGAGGTCCTTGACCACCCGGTTGTAATCCAAGATCCGCATCTGGTCAGCCGGAAAAATCACCGCCAGAAAATAGTTATAGGGCTCCTCGCCCGTATGCGCTGGATTGGCGGCTTTACGTTTCGCCGCAATCTTGGCCCCCGAAGCGCTTCGGTGGTGCCCATCGGCGATGTAGAGTTTGGTGACCTTCGCGTTTGGCCCAGTAAAAATAAGATTGAGACGCTCGATTAATTCGGGGTCAAAAACACACCAGAGCCGGTGAATCACACCGTCAGGCCCTAACACCTCAAATTCTGGAGGATTGTTAGTAGAGGCGGTGGCAATCGCCCGGTATTCTTGGTCCGCATTAAAAGCTAATAAAACCGGGCTTGCTTGGCAGTTCATTTGGTCGATCATGCGGATACGGTCCTGTTCCTTGTCTTCGCGGGTCAGCTCGTGTTTGACAATCAAGTCGCGGTCATAATCCTCAGCCGAAGCTACTGCGACCAATCCCCTTTGCTTGTGCCCTTCTGCTTCCATCTCATAAAAATAATAACCTGCTTCCTTGTCCTGGCGCAAAATCCCTTGGTTAATAAGGGCTTGCAGGTTTTGGGCACCTTTTTGGTAAACCTCTGGGCTGTAGTGATCTATCTGGGGGTCAAGATCGATCTCAGGTTTAGAGATATGCAAAAAAGACAAGGGCTTGCCTGAAGCCATCGTCCTTGCTTCGTCGGAGTTAAGCACATCGTAGGGAGGGGCGGCCAACTCTTGAGCCTTTTGGGGCAAGGGGCGCAAAGCCTTAAAGGGGCGAATTAGGGGCATGATTATATTTGCAATTAATCTCGGCGGTGGGTTGAACATTCGCCAGTAGAGGCCAGTTTTTCATGTCCTTTGGGCCTTGTCCAGCCCAGCCCAAACCCCAATCTTGCCCCTTGCGCTATAACAACTCCTTTTTTATACTAACCGCTTTGCCCCCTCCTGTTTACGAGAGCCATGTTTAAACCCGTCAAGTCCAAGGTCCACTACCCCGCCCTCGAAGAGGAAGCCCTCCATCTGTGGGATAAACTCGATGCCTTTAAAAAAAGCATCGAACAACGAGACCCGAAAAACACCTTTTTCTTTTATGACGGTCCCCCCTTTGCTACGGGCCTGCCCCACTATGGCCACTTGCTGGCCTCCACGATTAAAGACGTAGTACCCCGTTACCAAACGATGCTGGGTAAAAGGGTCGAGCGGCGCTTTGGCTGGGATTGCCATGGGTTGCCAGTGGAATTTGAGGTGGAAAAGGAGCTAGGGCTCAAGGGCAAAAAGGATATCGAAGCCTATGGTATCGATCAATTTAACGAAAAATGTCGCAGCATTGTGCTTCGGTACGCCAGTGAGTGGAAACGTACCATCCGCCGGATGGGGCGTTGGGTGGACATGGAAAATGACTATAAAACCATGGACCTCCCCTTTATGGAGTCGATCTGGTGGGTTTTTAAAGAGCTTTATACCAAAGGGCTGATCTACGAGTCAAAAAAGATTGTCGCCTATTCGCCCCGGCTGGGCACCCCGCTGTCGAACTTTGAGGTGAACCTGGGTTATCAAGACACCCAGGACCCGGCGATTACCATTAAGTTCAAGCTTAAGGGTGAAGAAAATACCTACTTCTTAGCCTGGACCACCACCCCCTGGACCCTGCCTTCGAACTTGGGTCTGACGGTGAATCCGGCCCATGATTATGTCTGTATCGAATTTGAGGAGACTCGCTACATCCTTGCCCAAGCACTGATCCAGGCCACTTTGCCTAAAGAAGCCGAATATCAAACCCTTTGGATTAAAAAAGGCTCCGAGCTAAGCGGCCTAGAATATAAGCCTCTTTTTCCCTACTTCCAAACGGCCCAGGCCGAAGGGGCTTTCCGCGTGTTATTGGGCGATTACGTCACCCTGGATGCAGGCACCGGAATCGTCCACACCGCCCCCAGCTTCGGTGAAGACGACTTTGTCACTGGGCAGACCTATAACCTGCCCCACGTCTTCCCCATTGACGACAACGGCTTTTTTACGAGCGAAGCTCCCGACTATGAAGGGCAGTTTTTTAAAGACGCGGACAAGCCTATTATCAAAGACCTAAAGGCCCAAGGCCTGATCTTCCGCCACGAAACCTTGACCCACAGCTACCCTTTCTGCTGGCGTTCGGGGGTGCCCTTGATGTACCGCACCATTGGCAGTTGGTTTTTAGATGTCGAAAAAATCAAGGCCGTGATGCTGGAAAACAACAACCAAATTCATTGGAAGCCGGGGCATATCCAGGCGGGGCGGATGGGCAAATGGCTTGAAGGTGCCCGTGCTTGGGCGATCAGCCGCAACCGCTATTGGGGCAACCCCATCCCGGTCTGGGTTTGTGGATGCGGGGCGCGGCACTGCGTCGGTAGCCAGGCCGAACTCGAAGCCCTTACCGGCCAAAGGGTAACCGACCTGCATAGCCACTTTATTGATGCCCTGACGATCAAATGCCCCCAATGTGGCGAGGCCATGCGCCGCACCCCAGAGGTCTTAGATTGCTGGTTTGAATCGGGCAGCATGCCTTACGGCCAAGCCCACTACCCCTTCGAAAACAAAGAAGCCTTTGACCGGGCCTTCCCCGCTGATTTTATTAGTGAAGGGATCGACCAGACCCGCGGCTGGTTTTACACCTTGCTAGTACTTTCTTCCGCGCTCTTTGAAAAACCTGCCTTTAAAAACTGCATCGTCTCTGGGATGTTACTCGCCGAAGATGGCAAAAAAATGTCGAAAAGCCTGAAAAATTACCCGGACCCTTGGGAGATGCTCAACCAATATGGGGCGGATGTGGTGCGGCTTTATATGCTGAACTCCGGGGCCATTAAGGCGGACGAGCTGAAGTTTTCTGAAGCCGGGCTAAAAGAGACGCTACGCAACAACGTGATCCCCCTGTGGAACGTGCTCAGTTTCTTCACCACCTACGCCAATGCCGACGGCTATCAGGGCCGGTTATTAGTCAACGCCGAAGGCCTGTCTAACCCACTAGACCGCTGGATCTGGTCGCGGTTGAATCACTTGATCGTTGAGGTCCGTGAAGCGATGGACGACTACGATCTAAACCGCAGTGTCGCCCCCTTTGTAGGTTTTATCGACCTTTTAACCAATTGGTACGTCCGCCGTAGCCGCCGCCGGTTTTGGAAGTCTGAAAACGAGGCGGACAAGCTGCAAGCTTACGATACGCTCTACACGGTTTTGCACCAACTCTCGATGGTGATCGCCCCGTTTGTCCCCTTTTTGGCGGAGTCGATTTTCCAGGTCTTGCGCAAGGAAAACGAACCCCAATCGGTTCACCTCTGCGATTACCCGAAACCCAACCCAGCCGTCATCGATCCTGAACTAGAAAAGGAGATGGAGATTGTTTTAGGCTCAGTTAACCTAGGCCGGGGGCTGCGGGCCAAACACCAGCTCAAGGTACGCCAGCCATTGGCCTCGATCACCTTGGTGACCAAAAACCAGGCGGTTTTAGGGGTGTTGGAGCGGATGCAAGACCTGATCACCGATGAGCTTAACGTTAAACAGGTTAAAATCGCCCAAAATGAAGAGGCCTTGGTGGAGTTGATCGCTAAGCCCAATCTAAAATTATTGGGGCCTAAGTTAGGCAAAAAATTGGGGCTTTTTAGAGAGGCGGTGGCCCGTTTAAGCACCCACCAGATTGTTGAGCTGCAAGAGGGTGGACGGTTGACCCTAGATCTGGGCGGCGAGCCTTTTGATCTAGGAATAGACGATCTGTTTTTAGAACGACAGCAGAAAGAAGGGATCTTTACCCAATCGGAAGGGGAGTTAACCGTCGCTTTAGACGCTCATTTGACCCCAGAATTGGAGCAAGAAGGATTAGCCCGCGAACTGATAAACCGCATCCAGCAACACCGCAAAGAGATGGACCTGGAGGTCACGGACCGTATCCAGGTTAATTTAGAGGGCAGCCCAACCTTGATGGCGGCGGTTTCACAGTACCAGGACTACATCATGGCTGAAACCCTAGCCTTGACCCTCGCCCCTGGACCCACCGATGTTCAAACCGACCTGGGCTCTGAAGTCTGCGGGTTCCGGGTGGTTAAGGCGTAATTAGGCGGGACTCGCAAGCCCGTTCCCAAGAAGCCTGGGTTGGTTAGGTTGACCCCCCTTGGGGACCTATAGCCGTTCGCCCGCAAGAGTGTCCCTGGGCCTCCAGTCATGGGGCCATAGCTGGGCGTGTTTTGGGAAACTTGAAGACCCCGCCCGTTTCGACCGATCTTGGGATCTGTGTCTTTACCTAATTTAAAACCTGAAGGTAAAGTCCTAAGAATCCCATCAAAAGGTTTATAACTTTGAGGGTTAACGGGGTCCTATTTAAGCCCAGTTTCAGAAAGGTTACGGTTAAGAAAAATTAGCTTTTTGTGGAGTAGCATTGCCGCGCCCGTTTTTGCCACTTGGCGGGCGGATTCACTTTTTCTTCACCCGTCCCATTCTAAAAAACCAAACCAGGTACCCCCAAACCCGGGCCAGTCCGATTTTTAGGAAATCCTACTTCCTATAACCAAAGGGGCCCAATTATTTTTTTCTTGACGCTGGTGCTATATGCTGATTAATTCGAATATTCGTATTTTACGTTTTGTTTGAACCTATTGACTCCAGCCACATAAAAAGAGGTAAAAAGATGAGCATTTTAGCCAAAATGAATATCGCTATGCTGGGGCTTGGGGTTTTTATGGGAGTGATTTTCCCATTTTACGCCCAATTTTTTGTCACCTGGCAAGAGGGGCGAAAACTTTGGTTTGATATAGGTTGTATCCTGGCGGGCTCGGTGATTGGATTGACCAATATCTTTTTAGTGCGGGTGATGATGCTTTCCATCTTAAATCAAGGCATTGAATCTACCCGCCAGATTTCCGAAGGTGACCTAACCGGGGAGATCAAACAGGTCATTTCCACCTGCCAAATTGGGAGACTTTTTGCTAGCATCGAACGGCTTAAATTACGCTGGACCCAGATGCTTTCGAGCTTGATAGATCGAGCCCATCTCCTTAATAAAAGCGCCAGCACCCTAGAAGAGGGCCGCCAGCATTTGGCCGAAGCCATGATGTTGATGAGCGAGTCTTTGTCTGACGCCGAATCTTCCTCTGCCTCGATCCAGCAAGAGATAGCCCTTTTGGTTACCGATTCGAAAGAGGCCACCCAGCGGGCCCAAGAAGTACAAGCTCAAACCAACCAAGTGGACCAACTTTTAATCCAAGTGGCCGCCGCGATTAATCAGTCAAAAACCTCAATGGGCACCATTCGCCAGACCTCTAGCGAGGTGTCTAAAGTGATCTTGAGTATTACCGGGATTGCCAACCGCACCAATCTGTTATCCCTAAACGCAGCCATTGAGGCGGCTAAGGCGGGTGAGCAGGGGCGGGGGTTTGCGGTGGTAGCGGGGGAGGTCCGCGCCTTGGCCGATCAGTCTAAAGGAGCGGTCGAAAAAACAGGGGCTTTGATCGAAAGCTCGGCAAAAAGTATAGCCCAAGGGGAAGCGGTTATTGAAAAAAGTCTGGCTGTTTTTAAAGAGGTCGAGGGCCAGTTGGCCAGTGTTACCGTCTCGATCCGCAAAGTGGCCGACGCCATATCCGCCCAGGATCAAAAGCTAAGCCGGATCAACCAAGACGCCACCGAGTTAGGGCGTGGCGCGGTCGAAAATCAGGACCGGATGGAAAGCTTGGCCCTGATCTTAAGTGATGAGCGCGCCACCCTATCGGGGGTGCGCAACCTCGCTCAAGAACTGGATAAGGAAGTGGGCCAGTTTAAGCTAAAACCCAGCACTTCCCCTTGACCTCCTCCTGAACCCTTTGAGGTCAACCGGGTTTTGGAGGTTGGAATAGGTGGTTACCCTAACCCTTGGGTGGGCCTCGCCGCCCGCTTGGCCCGCGCCGCCAAGCTTTCCCCTTCCTCGGTTCCTGGGAAAAACGTCCCTTTTCCCCTCCCGTAAAAGAGCCCTTCCGCCAGAAGGGATTGCCCGATTCGGTTGGGGAGGGTAGCATCCCCCTACAAACACTTGGTTGGGAGGCCGCCGAAACCTCCCGCCGATTAGTTCCAACGTAAGGAAGGGATGGATTTTTCATTTTTTTGTTTAGGTCTCGCCTTTTTTGGGGGGATCTGGGTTTTACATGTAATAGTTTGGCGAATCTTTAAACCCAAAGGGGAGATTAAACCTCTATTTTTGCTGTTTTTTGGGCTGCCTGGATTGGTGGGTTTGTTTATATGGCAGGTTTACCCGATCTTAGACCCGATTGATCTCGCCCTGGCGAGCATGGTTCACCTTTCCATCTCAGTGGCTTATATTCAAACCTACCCGGCAATCTCGACGGTGATCCCCAGTTTTCGGGTACTCCAATTGGTCCACCACGCGGGTCCCCAAGGGTTAAAGGCAGAAGATATTTTAAAGGAATTTGGAACTGAAGAAATGGTGGGTTCGCGAGTGGAATTGATGCTTGAAGACAGCCTGATAGTCAAAGATGAAAGTGGGCAATTAAGCTTGTCGGGCACGGGCAATCTTATAGCCAGCACCTTTTTAGCCTACCGTGCCCTTTTGGGATTAGAAGTGGGGAAGGGCTAATGGAAATCAAATTAACCCTTTTAGTCCTGCCCTTTTTGTTTATGTTTGGGCTTTTGGTTTTTCATGTAATTTTGGTGCGGACGAGCCTTGCTTTGGGCAAAAATATTTCAGGGCAAGTCTTAGTCTTGGGTGCGGTGCTTGGATTTAACCTGCCGGCCTTAGGATTGGCAATTTGGGCGCTATTGCCGATGCAGTTAGGGGCCCTAATCCCTTGCCTGCTTTACCTAGCGGTGGTTTACAACGGGCTCGGGTACGGTTATTTTCATTTTTACAATATGTCTGAAACCGCTAGACGGATTCGCGTGTTGATCTTGGTTAAACAAGGAAAATTGGCCGCTCTAAAAGACCTTTCGAGTGGTTATACGCCTGAGGCCCAAGTGGCAGAGCGGCTGGAACGCTTGAGCCATATGGGGCAAATAAAAGAAGAAAACGGGCGTTACCGAATCCAAGGCAAGCTGTTGCTTAACGCCGCCTTGTTGATCGAATTTTACAAAAGACTTTTAGGACTCTAAAAAAAACTATTTGTACCTTGCCAGCGGGAGGCGTTTGCTCCAAAATCGCCTCATGCTTCTTATGGCTTTTGGGATTATTTTAATCTCTAGCCCTAATCTACTTATCTAGCGAAAACCTTGCTTCAGGCCAAAAAACTCACCATTTTAGCGATTAAATTAGGTTTGATTGGCCTGATTTTGTGGTATTTGGTCCATAGCGATAAACTCAATCTGGAAACGATGGGCCTCTTTTGGAAGCGCCCAGCCTTGATGTTTGGGTTGACCCTATTGGTGCTGGGGGCGACTAATCTAATCGTTTGTTATCGCTGGAATATTTTGCTTAAGGCCCAGGGCGAAACCCTGCCTATGGCCCGCCTCTATATGATCCACTGGATCAGCCAATTTTTTGCTACTGTATTACCCGGCACCGTCTCCACCGACGGGGTGAAGGCTTTTTACGCGATTAAAGAAACCGAAGGCCGCTTAAGTAAAACCGAATGCCTGACGGTTTTGGTGGTGGACCGTATTTTAGGGTTTTATGGATTGATTTTAGTGTCTGTTTTTGCGCTCCTTTCGAACCTAGAATTAATCTTTTCCAACCCGAAGTTACATCTGTTGGCCCTGTTTGTTTTTGGTTTGACCTTGGGCATGTCCCTCTTTTTTGCGGTCATCATTTTCCCCTTTGACCAAGAACGTGACCCCTTTTTGCGTATTGCCCATAAACTCCCAGGCAGCGGTATTTTTGCGCGTATCTATTTAGCCTTCAAACATTATCAGCATCATTTGAAGACGTTAGCCTTGGGTTTATTTTTGTCGGTTATTGGGCAGTTGAGTGTGGTCATATTTTTTGTGTTTTTGACCCCGCTGGTTTGTAACTGCGTCCCCCCTACCTGGAACCTGATGTTTGCGGTTCCCTTAGGTGAACTTTCGACGGTGGTACCTCTGGGCCCAGCGGGGATTGGGGTGGGTCACGTAGCCTTTGACTTTTTATTTGGACAAATGGGTATGCCTGCGGGAGCGGATGCGTTTAACCTGTTTACGGTGATCCGCTTGGCGGTTGGGCTCTTTGGTGGGATTCCTTATTTAATGTTTAAAAAAAGGGACGGCGCTTTTAAAGCTGACCCGGCCTAAAGGGCCCCTTGCCCAGAGTGAACCACTCACCTACAATATAGAACCGGCCAACCTTAGAGACCTAGGCATGAAGGTTCAGACAAAGATCATCAAGCTGATTTTAAGACACAAAGTCCAGCTATCCTTTGGGATAGTGATGATGTTTAGTTTCGCTTTGTTTTCGGTGGCCCCGGCGAAATACATGAAAAACATCGTGGACGCCCTCGATACGGGTAAAATCCCCGAATTAGAGCGGTTTTTTCAAGTAGGGTTAGGCTTGATTTTGTTGTTTGCCCTCAAAGGGGTCGCCTTTTTTGGGCAAAACTACTTGATGAGTGCTTTGGGGCTTAGCTTAATTAAGGAATTGCGCGACAAGATGTTTGATAAAATCTTGCGAATGCCCCTTTCCTTCTACGCCCGCAACCCCTCGGGCGATTTGATCAGCCGCTTCACGACCGACCTTAACTGTCTTAACGATGCCATTATTGTGGGGATCACCGGTCCCCTGCGGGACCTGCCTCAAATTGCCATGCTTTTGGGGTTGATGTATGTTCGCAGTTGGCAATTGTCCTTGCTGACCTTGATGCTAATCCCTACAACCTACTGGCTAATCCAGCGTTTTGGACGCCAAAACGAACAAATCACCGGCCAACGCTTAAGAAAATTTAGCGAGTTGACCCAATTGCTGACCGAAGCGATTTCAGGGATTCGGGTGGTTAAGGCGTTTAATATGGAAGACTACGAGGTCAACCGCTTTAACCGCGAAAACAAACGGCTTTACAAGACCTTTTTACATTCAATTCGGATTGATTCTTATTCCTACCCCGTTTTAGAGCTTTTAGGCAGTGTTTGCGGGGCCTTTATGCTGACTTATGGTGGATATTTAATTATTCACCACGAGATTACAGGCGGCGACTTCGCCAGTTTTTTGATCGCCTTTTTTATGCTTTATGATCCGATTAAAAAACTAAACGGCTTTTTTTTGAAAATCCACGAAGGCCTAAGCGCAGGCGAGCGGATTTTTGCGATTTTAGACGAGCCTGAACTGATCCGGGACCGGCCAGGGGCGGGTTTATTGGGGCCGTTGCAGCGGGAAATTCGTATTCAGATCAAAGAGTTTGGTTATGGTGAAAAAACGGTATTAAGTGACATTAACATCACCCTCCCCAAGGGGACGGTTACCGCTTTGGTGGGCAGTTCGGGCTCTGGAAAATCGACCTTGGTTAATCTGATTCCAAGGTTTTACGAACTTAGCCCTGATCAAGGCCAAATCTTTATAGACGGAGTCGAGTTACACGAGGTCACCCTTAAAAGCTTACGCCAACAGGTAGCGGTCGTCACCCAAGAGATTGTTTTATTTAACGACATGATCAAAGCTAATATTGCCTATGGCAAGCGTAATTCGGGTATGGATGAGGTCGAAGCCGCCGCGCGAGCCGGTCATGCTTATGGGTTTATTGACCGATTACCCAAACGCTTCGAGGAACAAGTCGGTGAGGACGGGGTCAATTTTTCCGGCGGCCAACGCCAGCGGCTTTCTATTAGCCGCGCTTTGATCAAAGACGCCAGCATTTTGATCCTAGATGAAGCCACTAGCGCCTTAGATACCGAGTCAGAACAAGAGGTCCAAGCAGCGATTGAAAATCTGATGAAAGAACGCACCAGCCTAGTGATTGCGCACCGCCTTTCGACCATTCAGCATGCCCATATGATCCATGTGCTTAAAGAGGGGCGAATCGTGGAGTCTGGGACCCATAAAGAGTTGTTAGCAAGGGGGGGCGAGTATCAACGGCTTTATGAGATGCAGTTTAAAGAAACCGAACGCCATCGGGGCCTAGGCGCATGAGCTGGACCCTCTACTTTGGCTCTTTAATCGCTTTGGCAATTGGCTTGCGGTTGATTTGGGAGATACGAACCAAGGCCTGTTACAATCCAAAAGCCAAGATGCCCGAGGGCTGGAACCAGTTTGGGGCCTTAAATGAACTTAAAATTTTAATCATTGGAGACCAAGGTTCTGGTGATAAATACCAAAAAGCGGTGGCATTGGCAGCAGAACAAATCGCTTCTGCCCGTGGGGCTGACCTAGTTTTGTTGCTTGGGGACAATTTTATTCAAGAAGGGGTCGCTGACCTGGAAGACCCCCAATGGCAATCGAAATTTGAAGAGATATACCGGCTCGACCTGCCTTTTTTCGCGGTTTTAGGCAACCACGACTTCAAGGGAAACTACCTCGCTCAAATCCATTATTCCGAAAAGAACCGGCGCTGGCGGATGCCTGCGGCGACCTATCAGTTTGAGGCCGGTCCGGTCGCCTTTTATGCGGTGAATACCACCTGCTCGATCTGTAGTTTTTGGTCGCTTTTTAAAAAAACCGCCCAGCCCTGGCGAGTCGCCTTTGGGCACCATCCGGTACTCTCTAGCGGGCGGCATGGATCGATGCTTAGTTTAGAGCGATGGGTAGTAAAAAAGAGCGGGGTGCAATTTTATTTAAGTGGGCACCACCACCTGCTTGAACACATTGCGCTGGAGGGTTTAGACCAGATCACCTCGGGCGCCGGGGGCACCAACCTAAACGAAACGGCAGAACGCGACTTGGCAGGTAAGGCCTTTTACCGGCTCGACCATGGCTTTGTTTGGGCCCATTTTACCCAAACCCAAGCGAGTTTCCACTTTTTTGACACCCAAGGAGAAGAGCATTATCAGTTTAGCCGGAGCTAAATCTCTTTACTTAAGGGCAACAGGGCCCAGACCCAATAACTTAGATAGGCTAGGGCCGGGACCCAAGGGGGTAGGGCCCAGGTGAGAGCCAGGGCAAACCCCCAGCCTAAAAGCAACCCCAGATGTCCGGCCACTAACCGACCAGTCTGCTTTGGGGCCAGTTGCCCGATCAGACTCGGCATTATCAGGCCCCAAAGGACAAAAAGTCCGAAGGCCATCAGACCCGCCCCCTGGTTTAAATCCACCCCTCGACTCAGCCCTGAAAGCACCAAACCCAACGCCCCTAAATACCAACCCAGCTTAAAGGGCTTTTGGCGCTCGTCGGCCCAGTCAAAGCTCCGGCCTACCCAAAAAAAGAGTCCCGCCCCTAAGATGGTGGTGAGTACCCAGGCTTGGGGGTTTTCCCAAAAGTGGCCATAAAAAAAGCTGGATAGGAGCAAGAGTCCGCCTAAAAACCCCCAACCTAATTTGGCAGTTTGGCCTTGGACTACTAAGATCCAGGGGAGCACAAACAAAAAGGTCGCGGACAGCGCATGGGTCAGAATAAAGTGGGGTATAAAAAAGGCGTATTTGCCCCCGTAAAACAGGTCAGCCACCAGCATTCCCCCGATATTTAGGGTCAAAAACAAGCCCCCTAAAGGCCAAGCCAGCGGGGTTAAGGTTGGGTTTTGGCGATTTTTAAAAAGGGTCCAGGCGGCTTGGGCGCAAAAAACGTAGAGGGCCATGGGGGTTAGATAATGGCCGCCAATATAAAGCAGCCAAATATGGTTGTACCTAAAACCCATCATAAAAAGGCCAAACCCGGTCACAAACACCAAAGCGGTGGGCAGGGTCATCTTGGGCCAGACCAAAAGGTTCCCTAAGGCCCTGTGTACAAAAAGCATAAACAGGGGGACCAAAAATCCTAGGGTTATCAGGTGGATAAATACGGGCAAGGTCTCTGTGCCCACTACGGGGGCGGGGAATTCAGACGAGGCGGCGACCAGCAGCAAAGCCAACGCTGGGGCCCAGATGGCCAAATTTTTGTAAATAAGGGCAGAGCGGTTTTTCATAGGTCTCCAAGTTATTCCCTAGCCTACCTGGCCAGGGTTAATATTAGAATACCTTAAGTTAAAATAGGGTGAACGCCCTATTTTTATTTGTTAACTTAGTGCGGTTTTTAGCAGTCCTGAGGGCAAAAACACAGCAACTATCTGTAATAATATACATATTTCAAAAAGTGTGGCCTAATAAAAACTAAAAAAAATAGGTTGCCAAGGTTTTAGAAAGAAGTATAGCATAAGGTAAACGCCCTAGGTAACTTACGGCGAACCGATTTAAAGAGTCGGAAGGTTTGGTCCTAGCCCCCCTCAGCCACGGACTTGATCTTCCGGCTCCTACCTAACAGAAAGGGGGGTTGTTGGATAGCGCCCCCTCAGCCTCCCAACAGGCCTCCCTTTCTGGTCAAACGCGGATTGCCGGTCTCAGCGCCCCCTCAGCCCCGGATTGGCAGTTCGCTTGAAGGAGAGACCCAAGACACTTGGGTCTCTCCTTTTTTTTTCCTCCTAGCTTCCCCTTGGCAGAGAACTTTCAAAAAGTGAGAATAGCGGCTTAACCCCCTCTGAAAAGTACTTGATGAAGCGAACCCTGGTTATTGGCCACAAAAACCCAGACAGTGACTCGATTTGTTCGGCTAAAGCCTTTGCCGCACTTAAAAACCAGTTGTCCGGCGGGGAGAGTTTCTTGGCGGCGCGCTGTGGTAGCCTCAACAAACAAACTCGCTACATCTTCGACCGGTTTGGTTTAAGTGCGCCTTTGTTTGTAAAAGACGTTTACCCAAAGGTCGAAGGGGTGATGACCGAGGCGGTTAATTCAGTACTCGAAGACACCCCCTTAATCGAGGTCATGGGTGCGGCAGAATCCCTAAAAGTCCGAAGCCAGCCCGTAGTGGACACCAATCGGCGGCTTTTGGGTATGATCACTATGATGGACTTGACCCACTTCTTTTTAGAAGGCACCGGCCCTAAACGCCCTACCTACCGCATTCGCCCTCATAACCTAAAACGGGTTATCCGCGGCGCCTGTCTGCAAGAAGGGAAAACAGAAGAGCGCGAGGCGGTATTGATGGCCGGGGCTATGTCGAAGGAACGGTTTTTAGAGCGTTTCGCCGAGTTGGACCCCGAGAATTGCTTACTTGCGGTTGGCTGCCGGGAGGATATTGTTAACGAAGCGGTCAAACTGCAAATTCCCATTTTGATTTTAACCGGGATTAACCCTGATAAAAATCCTTTGGCCGAGCTTCTAAAGGACTACAAGGGTTGGGTTTTTATTAGCGAGGATGACACCGCCGACACCTTGCGCCGGGTGGCGCTAGCAGTACACGCCGGGGCGATTATGAGCCCGGTACCCAGCTTAAGCCCGAGTGATTATGTAGATGAAGCCTCCATTAAAATTACCGAAGGAGGCCATAAAACCCTACCCGTTTTAGACGATTCTGGGGCCTTGGTCGGAATTTTTTCCAAGAGTGATTTAATTAAAAAAGAGCCTCAACGGTTAATCTTAATGGATCACAACGAGCTGGCCCAAGCGGTGGATGGAGCCGAAGGGGCGGAAATAATTGAGATTGTGGATCACCACCGTTTAGGCACCATTAAAACCAAAAACCCGGTCCATTTTTACGCAAAACCCGTAGGCAGCACCTGCACCCTGGTTTACCAGCAATACCTTATAAATCACGTCCCGCTGGATCCAAAAACAGCGGTGATGTTGCTTTGTGGCGTCTTGACCGATACCGTGATTCTAAAGTCGCCAACCGCTACGGACGAAGACCGGCAAGCGATTGAGGCCCTGGCCAAAATCGCGGGGGAGGATTGGCAGCGCTTGGGGATTGACCTTTTTAGTGCCACTGATTCTTTAAAAACCCGCCAGCCCTCTGAAGTGCTAAAAACCGATTTTAAGTGTTTTGCCGAATACGGGGCCGAAGTGGGGATTGGACAGGTGGAGGTGGTCACCCTAGAGGATTTAGCCGAGGTTCAAGGCGCACTAAAAGCCGAGTTAGACCGGGTTCGAGCCGAAAAAAACCTGACCATCGCCATGTTATTGGTCACCGATATTATCAAAGAAACCAGCATCCTGCTGACCACCGAGCACCCAGGCTTCGAAAAAGCAGTCGCTTATAAACGCCTAAGCCCCGGCCATTTCGACCTTCCCAACGTCCTCAGCCGCAAAAAACAACTCCTCCCCGAGGTGCTGCGGGTCTTTGAGGAATTGGCTGGTTAAACCTTGCACCTGTCGAGTTGGCGATTATACAGTCTAGTAAAATCGTTTTTGGAAATATAACGAGAGCCGAACCAAGGAAATAAGCACGGGCACCTCAACCAATGGGCCAATAACGGCGGCAAAGGCCTCGCCCGAGTGGATACCAAAAACCCCTATAGCCACGGCTATGGCCAGCTCAAAGTTGTTGCTGGCGGCGGTGAAACTGAGTGTGGCCGACTTGGGATAGTTGGCCCCAAAGGCGTGGCTCAAGGCAAAAGACAACAAAAACATTACTAAAAAATACAGGGCTAAAGGGATCGCCACCTGGAGCACATCCCTGGGTAAAGCCAAAACCACCTCTGCCTTAAAGGAAAACATAACCACAATCGTAAACAACAAAGCCACTAAAGTAATCGGGCCAATCCGAGGAGCAAACTGGGTTTCGTACCAATTTGCGCCTTGCACTTGAATCAAACTCTTGCGGATTAAAAACCCCAGTGCAAAGGGAATCCCTAAGTAAATAAGCACACTTTGGGCAACCTCCCACAAAGTGATTGCTGCCGCAAACGAAGTAAGGCCTAACCAGCCTGGTAGCAGAGTGAGGAAAAAATAGGCATAAAACGAAAAAAACAAAATTTGAAAAATTGCGTTAAATGCCACTAAGCCCGCCGCATATTCGCGACTGCCACCGGCCAGATCGTTCCACACAATCACCATCGCTATACAACGTGCCAAGCCCATGATAATCAAGCCGGTCATATAATGCGGCTGGTCCTTCAAAAAAAGCACCGCTAACCCAAACATCAATACGGGGCCTATAATCCAATTCTGCACCAACGACAAAAGTAACACCTTGCGGTCCATAAAGACCGATCCTAACTCCTCGTAACGAACCTTCGCCAAGGGAGGAGTCATCATTAAAATAAGGCCAATGGCCAGGGGAATATTGGTTGTCCCTATATTAAATTGGGCTACACCTCCAGCCAATCCAGGGGCGAAATTACCTAGACTTAGGCCCAGAGCCATGGCGGCGAATATCCACCAAGATAGGTTTTTATCCAAAAAATTCAATCGAGATGGCATCCTGCTTCCTTTTTGTTTATCAGACGGTTACAAACGGACCCTATTTCATCCCGAACCTGCCTGAATCCTTGTAGAACCTCTTCAGGCGTGCCGCTAAAACGGGCAGGGTCTGCAAAACCTAAATGTATTTGCTTCCCTACTTGCCCGGTAAAAAGAGGGCAATTTTCTTCAGCGTCACCACAAACGGTCCACACCAAGTCCCAAGGTTCTAAAAGATACTGATTTACGGATCGGGGCTGGTGCTTTGAAATGTCGATTTGTAATTCAGCCATGACCTGAACTGCAAAGGGGTGTACTTCTTTAGCCGGGTGGGTTCCTGCCGAAAAGACCTCATACCCAGGGGCTAACGCTTGCAAAAACCCATGGGCCATTTGACTACGGCAGGAATTCCCGGTGCACAAAATAAGAACCTTCATTGGTTTACCCTTGGCAGTTTAGACGATTGTTGGTTTGGCTGGCGATTAATTTATCCGCCGCAATCTCTTGGTCCTCTTTCCCCCAATTAGCTAACACCTGTTGGATAGGGTGCAACTCTGGCGCAACCGTGGGGAGATGATAAATCATCCATTTCCCCTGTTTTTGGCCAATTATTAGGCCAATTTGGCAGAGAATGCTCAAGTGTTTGGAAACGGTGGAAGGGGCGAGGCCCAAAATAGCCTGAACCTCGCAATTGCACAGAGGCCGCACCTCTAGCATTTTTAAAATACGCAGGCGGTTGCGGTCTGACAGGGCTTTAAAAATGTTTTCCAAGGATTCCATAACAATTCGCTTTTTAGCGAACTGTCTGCCAGTTCCCGATTTGGGTCAAGCGATTTTCTTAAGAAAATTCCGGCCAAGGTATAAACGCAAAATCAACTCGGCCTTATGGCCGCCAATTTACACGGGTAACCGAAGGACAAAACGGGAGCCAGGGGTGGGTTTTTCTTCGATGGTGATCTGGCCGCCGTGGGCCTCGGCGATTTGTTGGGCCAAGGATAGACCTAGGCCATAGCCGCCGGTGCGTTGGTTTCGGGATTTATCGACCCGGTAGAAGGGTTCGAAAAGAAAGGGGCGGTCCTCTTCAGGGATGCCGGGCCCCTGATCTTCGATGCTGATTTTCACCTCCAGACCACTTTGACTTAACGACACCTCAACCGGCACCTCTTGAGGAGAATGCTTGACCGCATTGCCAATCAAGTTAGACAAGAGCCGCTCTAATCGCCTCGGGTCCGCTTGGATAAAAATCGGTTCGGTTTGTTTGATTTGAACCGGGTGTGTCTCTTTGTGGGCCAGATCACTTAGTAGCAAACCCAATTCGACCCGCTGTTTGGCCAAAACTCCATAGGCGCTTTCTAATCGGGCCGATTCTAAAAGCTCGTCAATCATCGCCTCCATTTGGTCCACCTCTTCGCCGATCTCGTCTCGACGTTTGCTGGGTGGCAAAAATTCCAGGCTTAATTTAATCCGAGTCAAGGGGCTTCTTAATTCGTGACTGACGTTGTAAAGGAGCTGCTCTTTAGAGTGGAGATTTTTTTTAACCTCCGAGGTCATCTGATTAAAGGCCTGACTCAAGTGTCCTAATTCGTCATGGCTATTTACCTGAATTTGTACGTCTAAGTTACCCGATGCAACCTGTTTAACCCCGGCACTTAGAAGATGCAAGGGGCGGAAGATTCGCCGCAACCCAATATAGGTAATAAAAAAAATGGCCGACAAAAAGCAGGCTAAAAACAGCAACCTTACCCAGGCCTCCTCGTGTTCAAAGGTGAAGTTAGGGGCCACTAAAACCAATCCGTCTGGACGGCTTAGTATCATATAAGGGCGGCGGCCAACGTGGCCAAAACGCATCTCACTGGCAAAGGGGCTGTTTTCCGCGCGCCAACGCATCACCGGTTGGCCCGCAGAGAGGTGTATCTCGTTACTAGAGGCGAGCGCAGGGTCCGTAGTAAAACTACCTTTGGTGGCTTCGTAACGAAAAGAGATACCCAAGTCTTCTCCCATCAGCCGCGCCCGCTCCAAAACCGGCGGGTTGCCCAAACTGGCCACCGCATATTGGGTGCAACCCCTTATAAACTGCCCAAACGCCGCTCGGGGGCCTACCGAAAATCGCTGGAAAAAGCCAATCACCACAAAATTAACCAAAAAGGTGACCGAAAGCAGGATTAGGATCAGCTTTAAAAAAATGGACCGGTCCGCGAACCAACGCTTAATCATCTTGCCCACCTAAAAAGAGGTACCCCGAACCCCAAACGGTTTTGAGGAACCGAGGGTGTTTGGGGTCATCGTCAAGTTTGTGGCGTAGGCGGCTGACTAACACATCGATGCTACGATTGTAAGACTCCCACTCGATCCCGGCTACCTTTTCTAAGATCAGGTCCCGACTTAAAACCTCGCCAGGGTGCTGGGCAAAAAGCCGCAGCAACTCAAATTCGGTCGAGGTGAGGTCCAGCTTTTGCCCGGCCAGGGTTACTTGGTGAGACTTAAGATTTAAATGTAACGGACCAAAGTCCAGTTGGTCGATGGGGGAGCGGGCGAGATTTGAGCGGCGCAGCACCGTTTGGATACGGGCGGCCAATTCTCTGGGTTCGAAGGGTTTGGAGAGGTAATCATCGGCGCCAATCTCTAGTCCAACAACCCGGTCGGTCAGATCGCCGCGAGCGGTTAGCATGATCACCGGGAGGTCTGAATTAGCTCTTATCCGCTTGAGAACCTCAAACCCGTCAATGTGGGGCATCATCACATCTAAGATCACCAACTCGGGTGGGTTTTGTCCTAGTTTTTCGAGCCCCTGGCGGGGGTCGATGCAGGATTCAACCAGATAACCAAAGCCAGTCAGGTATTCGTTTAGTAGCCCGACCAGCTTTTCGTCGTCATCAATAATCAAAATGCGGTGACTCATGTCCCTAGTTTAGATAAGTTTTTTTAGGCCTGTCCAAACTGGCGGATGGACAGTTTTGCTGGCAATCTAACCCACAACTGCGCCAGCAAAGCCCTCGTTTTTCTATCCAAGCAGGCGTAGGGCCTGGCTGGTCAACCGCCAGTTTTAAAGCCCGGTATGGCTTAGAGGGTTGGCCCCGGAGGCTGCCGCCATAGCGGACAAACCGACTTTTTAATGAGGCCGCCATCACCGCCACCCTAGATGGTGGAAACTGCCAGACTCGACCTTAGCCTTTATCTCTTCAAGGTGCTCTACCAGGAGTTGGCGCTGTTCTGGGCTTAGGGTCTGGTATAAGTCGCTCAGTCGGTCAATTCCCAGGTCGGCGACTTGGGTGAATTGGGCCTGTTTTCGGGCCAGTTCCTCTTTTAACACCACTTTATCGATTTGACCACTCCTCACCTGCCCAATCAAAAGGTCAAGCTTTTGGCCCCGTTCTTTTCGCATGGGTTCGGTTTGACTCAAGATATCCTGGGCCAGATTGGTTAACTGGGCCTTTTGGGCATCGTCAAACTTTAATTCTTTGGCAATATGGTTGACCATATGTTGGGCCCGTTCTTCAGGTTTCTTTTTAAACCACCCCGCAAAAGCACAGCCAGCCGCCCCTACCAGGACAACCAGTACCACTAAAAATAAGATCGATTTTGTTTTTTTACAGCGCATGTTAGGCTCCAGGAAGTGGGCCAGCCCGGTTGCAGTCGGGCTTGGGCCTAGGGTATCAAATTATCCGATTAACTCTGGGACCAGTCTGCCTGTTTGTTTTGATCCTTTCTTCAACCAACCGTGATTGTTTGTAAAAAAATGTAACCACATGAAAACAACCGTTCGCAAAGCCCTGCTAGCCGACTACCGACCCATCGCTCGGATTTTATTAGAGCAGGCACAAAACCAGGAGCTTTTATCCCTGGAGGCCAAGATCAAAAAAGGGCTACAACTGGCCCAAGGGGCCCATCACCCTATGACCGCCGTCAATGAGGCGGGGCGGGTTCTGGGTTATGCCCTATGGCATTTGGTGCCTCGCTTGGACATTGGAGGGCCAGAGGCCTATTTAGCGGAAATAAGGGTAGAAAAAGTGGCCCAAGGTCAAGGGGTGGGGAAAGCGCTGCTGGCGGCGGTTCAGGCACAAGCCCAGGCGCAAGGTTGTGTGCGTATCTGTTTGGGTATAACAGGAGAGACGGGCTTTTTTGAAAAGCAAGGTTTTATACGCCAGAACAACTTAGGCCTAACCCTAGAGCTGCGGGCGTAATCAGGGAAAAAAAGGAAATTTGAGGGAAATACTTCGGAGCCCTTGGCTCCCCGAGCAAGACTCGAACTTGCGACAGGGCGATTAACAGTCGCCTACTCTACCAACTGAGTTATCGGGGAGTGTCCGTTGGAACGTCCGTATGAATATCAATCGAGGCCTTTCGTGTCAATTAAAAATTTAGCTGGTAACGGATTCCAAGGGCCCCTTTGGAGATATTCGGATTAAATGTGGGTTCTAAGTAGCCCTTAAATTTTCCCTCTTGGACCAATTGTTTCAGGTTCGCTTTAGCCCCGAAATATTCGATAGCACTATAAGACAGCCCACCCATCAATGCCATTAGCCTGATTTCATCGCCGTTTTTATAATTTACCAAGTAATATCCCGTAGCAATACTGGTCCCGGTCATCCACATCTGCCACCAATCCCGCTCCTGCTCCATATGCCGCACCTTACGGATCCAAGTGTTTTTGTCTTGATCAAGTAGGCTAATCGGCTGAATAATCACCTCTTTTTCGACCTCAAAAGCATGGCGCAAATGGGTGTCTAGCTCTTTGCGGACATACGAAATCAGGGAAATTTGCTTGCGTTTGTCTAGGTAAGTGAGAACATATTCGCCCGCATGGGGGGCCTCAATTTTCTGGAAATAGGTCCCTTCGGAGGACTGCCCACCAACTTTAGTTATACTTAAAATCCCCAAATTAGCCCGCCGAGTGTTGCCTTGACCAATAGCGGTCATCTGTTCCGAACTGACCGAGAGATTTTTATAAATCACCATCCGGTCCCCAACCCGCACCCCATCGTTACTACCTAACCCAATCACCACTAAAGTCTCATTGGCCCGGATGATTTGACCACGCAAGGGGGTGTTCATAGCAATCGCTTGGGCGATGCTATAAAGTCGGCGGTCCATGGTGTTGTCGTCAAAGCGGGTGCTTTCTTCGAACTCGATCTCGTTGTCCATCACGTTGACCAGCTTTACTTTGAGCTCGATAAAGCCTCGGTCCAGCGAAATATGGCCCGACATGACCCGCTCAGCCCCTAAAATCTTGGCCATTTGAATACCACAACCAATCTCGAAACAGGGCAGGAGGTTGGGGGCTTCTTTAACCATCACCTGTTCTGCTTGTTCGTGATCGGTCACAATAAAGCGGTTGGTGTTGGCCACGTTTTGGGCGATCATGGTCGAGTAGGCGCGGGCGGCTGAATCGGTCATCCCGGTAGCGGCGAACTGTAAAACCAGAAGCCCAGATCGGGCAGTTTCGGGGTCGCCAATCACAGATTGGACCACTTCGGTTGCCTTTTTTTCCTCTGCGTGAAGGGCCGAGGCTCCGAAGAGTAGGGACGCCAAAATTATTGCCAAAAACCTCATACCCACCTCAGACCGTTTGCCCTCATTCCCCAAAACTAGGGTTTTTGGGTCGATGAATTCTAAATTTAATTAACCACGCCAAAGGCGCAAACTATTGTTGTTTTAGACTTTAGCCCACTGGGCCAGCTTATAGGCAGGCCCTATTAATCCTAAATGCACAAATCGGGCTAGGTTGTAATGGAGTTTTCAAGCGAAGCGGACTAGAGCCCAAAAAAAACCCAAGGCTTTGGCTAACCTGGGCTAGGATTTTAAAACTGCTCGAATTCCTTAGGGTCAGGCGCTGGGTCCGAAGGGCGGCTTCGGCCCGCTTTTAGAGTTGTAGCGTTGCGCCTTTTGCCCTGGCTTCCCTTTTTGGTATCTACCGTAAGGTTGAACTCTTTGCCTATCAGGTGCCTAGATTTTGAGGTTTGGTTAGGTAATTTGGTTGATCACAAAGCCATTAGCCCCCCGCCTAGACCAATCAATGCTGAATTAGTTAAGGCGTTTCCCTTTGGGGATCGTTCCATAAGTGAGCCCATTTTTCCTCGAAATGGGCTTGGTTACGAAAGGTAATCTCCCAACGGTCGTAGTCTTGGCCTAGGCAGCGGATGGGGCGATTGGTGCTGGAGGCACCGGAGATATGGTGGTGCTGAATATCGAGCCCTGGCACTACGAGGCAGCGGTGTCCGGCCCCCCTGACAGCGAAACTATAATCAATCTCTTCCATAAACGCCGGGGTGTACCAGGGGTCAAACCCTCCCACCTGATCGAACACCGTTCGTTTGGTCATAAACAAAAAGCCAGAAATTACTTCGGCTTCTTCGATTTGGGTTAACCCCCGGCTCACCCCTGGCTTTTTTCGATACCAGTCGTTTCCACTAGGCCCCACTTCACCCACGCTCGGGTCTTTAAGCACCTCTAAAAGCCCCTCAAGCCCGCCTGGACCAACCTCTACATCGTCGTTGACCCAGCAGAGGTACTCCCCTTCGGCCATTTGCGCCCCCATATTCCAGGCGCGAGGCACCCCGCAATTAGTGCTAGTAACAATACTTTTGTCCGCCCCCAAAGCTCGACAATGCCCAACAAACTTAGGGTCTTCCTCACCGTTTACTAATAGAATAATCTCATGTTCTAAGGTCACGTTTTTTTTCAGTTCCCGAAGGCAGTCTTCGAGTAGGAAACGCTTTTTAACCAGTGTCTTTAAAGACTCCAGCTTTTTTCTGGGGATCGTAGGGATGATGATGCTGACCAAACCCGGTTTGTAACTCGCCATGTTGCTCCTTTAAAGAGCCGAAACTAGCAACCCCTAGCTAGGCTGTCTAGTTTGCCCCTTTTTTAGATGGGAGCGAACCACCCTACCTTTTTGGTAAACCCAAGTTTCGGCCTTGGCAAGCAGCAATGCCTTGGCTCCGATTGGCCTAGCCGGACCAGCTTCAAACACCGGTTCCGTATATTCAACCCCTTCCCAAATCACCTTTTCCTTAAATCCTAAGGCAGACCACAAGGCGGCGATTCGGCTAAAATAGGAGTGATCGTTGGCTACACGGGCACGGGCGCGCTCGATTTGTTCTTGGCGTTCAGTGGGATTTTTTAAAAAATAAAAAAAGAGTTCTACCAGGTGGCCCGGGGCCGCGGCGATGGCCATTTCGTCAGGCCCAAAAAACTTGCCCGCTAACGGATGGTCGCAGAGTTCAAAGCCGCCATAGAGGGGGATGTGAAAACACCGATCATTGACCTGGATCATCCGCCTCTTTTGGCGGTAGCTGTGCAGGTTTAAGGCAATGGCCGCATTTTGATATAACCCCGCCCAGTCCACATCGCCGGAGAGTAAGCTAGTTTTAATCCCAAACTCTTTTTCCCACTCTTGGTCCCCATAAATCGCCACCCGTTTGGGATCAAGCCCAGCAAAAATCGCTTTGAGTGGTTCTAGGTTGCCCTTTTTTCGGTGGGCCAGATTGCCCACAAAGACTAAGTCATAATCTGGGTTTTCCTTAAACTCCCAAAGCCCCATTTGGGTTAAGTCAGCAGCATAAGGAAGGTAGAGGCATTGGATTCCCCGGTTTTGGTAGCCCGAGTAAAAGGCTTCTAAATAAGGGGGTTCGTGTTGGCTAAAGCAAAGTTTGTGTTTGAGGTCGGCCAAAAAATCGAGCTCTTTGGGATCGGCAAGTGGGGTGTGAGGGTCGAAGCTGGCCCCTTCAGGATTCGAGGGTAGACCGTTGTATAAGACCCGTGCCTCTAGTAAATTGAGTTTTTCTTTGTCTAAACTTAAGAGCCCTTCACCCCCGGCGACCATGATCAAGGGGGCCGTTCCGGTTATATGGAGATTGGGTTCTTCTTTGGCAGGGTCCAAATGGACAAACTCATGCCCCAGAGCCTCAAAGGCCCGCTGCCAGCCCAGCATAAAATGGCGGGCTAAGTAGGTGTTAGGGGCCAGAAAAAAAACCTTCATCGTTCTCCTGCGAATTTGGGTTTAGTCTAGCACCCATCAAGAGAAAACGAAAGGCCCGTGACGCTTACCCCCCATACCCGCGGGATCTTATGACGACCCCAGGTAATTGTCACGGGCCCGAACGGGTTAGTTTTGGTAGGCGGTCTCCCCGTGGAGTTGGGCATCGAGCCCTTGGGTTTCCACATCTTCGGTAACCTTGAGCCCCATGGCCAGATCAATTCCTTTAGCAATCACAAAGGTCATTACTGCTGCGTAAACAGTGGTAATCCCAATGGCTATGACTTGTTCGCTTAACAAATGCCAACCAGAAGCCAAACCACTAAAAACCCCATCTGCCCCAGCCGGGTTAATCAGGGTGCTCGCAAAAATCCCGGTGGCCAAGGCCCCAAAAATTCCGCCAACGCCGTGTACCCCAAAGGCATCCAAGGAGTCGTCAAAGCCAAAACGGCTTTTGATCCGCACCCCGCCGAAACAAACCAACCCCCCTAAAAGCCCAATCAAAATGGCCGCCGAGGGACTCACAAAACCCGCCCCCGGAGTAATGGCTACCAGCCCAGCCAACATTCCTGAAAGCGCCCCTAAAAGAGAGGGTTTTTTCAGCATAAACCATTCCGCTATAGACCAAGAAAACAAGCCCGCCGCTGCTGATAGGTGGGTGGTAACCAAGGCGTTGGCGGCGAGGCCTCCTGAAGCGAGGGCGGACCCGGCGTTAAAACCAAACCAACCAAACCACAACATGCCCGCTCCAACCAGGGTTAAGAGGAGGTTATGAGGCGGCATGGGCAGTCGTCCGTATCCCTTGCGTTTGCCTACTAAGTAGGCAAGCACTAGGGCAGAAATCCCGGAGGAAATATGCACCACCGTGCCCCCAGCGAAGTCCAGCCCACCACGTTTTAGTAAAAAACCATCGGCGTGCCAAACCATGTGACATAAGGGGTCATAAACCAAGGTACTCCAAATCACCATAAACCAAGCAAAACTGGAAAATTTGATCCGTTCGACCACAGCCCCACCAATAATGGCCGGGGTAATAATAGCAAACATCCCTTGGAACATCATAAACAGCACAGCAGGGATACTACCGTTAGCTTCCTGATCCACCCCTTGTAAAAAAAGATGATCCAATCCACCGATAAAGCCATATCCCGTGTCCGGGCCCCAAGCGAGGGTATAGCCCAGCAAATACCACTGAAGGCTGATAATCCCCATCGCGAAAACCGAATGCATCACCACCGACAAAACGTTTTTGCTACGCACCAAGCCGCCATAAAACAGCGCCAGACCGGGCACCATAAACATTACTAAGGCGGTGGAAATTAACATCCAAGCCGTATCGGCTTTGTCGATTTCACCGGCAAATGCCAGCGAAGGAACCCACAAAAGGCCCAGCAAAAAACCTAGGGGACGGATCATAAGTAGTTCTGTTTTGAGGGGTTGTTTGAAACTAAAGCGCGGCGGTTCCTCGTTCCCCAGTGCGCACACGAATACACTCTTCAATATTGGAAACAAAGATTTTGCCGTCCCCGATTTTGCCAGTACGGCTGGCCGTGACAATTGCGTCAATCGCTTGATCCGCCTTGGCGTCGTCCACCACTAACATCAACATCACTTTGGGTACAAAATCGACTTGATATTCGGCCCCTCGGTATAGTTCTGTATGGCCTTTTTGCTGGCCAAATCCCTTGACTTCCATCGCGGTCATCCCGAAAATTTCTTGTTTTTCCAGGGCTTCTTTAACTTCGTCGAGTTTGAAGGGTTTAATTATCGCTTCAATGCGTTTCATCTCAATACAAGATTAAGGTTTAGGGCCAAGGCGCAGCTTGGCCCACAAAGCCTCCCCATTTAAGGGGAGGTAGGGTTTCTTGATTAAGACAACAACAACATCTCGCGATACTTAGGCAGAGGCCAAAGTTCGTCTGCAACCAAGGTTTCTAACTTGTCTGCGTGCTCACGAACTGCAAGCATAGCAGGCACTAACTTGTCGCAGAAATGTTTTGCATGTGCGCCAAGATCATGACCGCCTTCATGAGCAGCCTCTTTTTCCAGCTTAGCGATGGCTTTTGCCAAGGCTTCAATCTGGCCGTCGAGGTCGCCCGAAATGGCTTTGACCGCTGGTCCCAGGTTTAAGGAGTCCATCTGCGCTTTGTACTTGAGCGCGGCAGGCAGGATCATCGTTTTGGCTATATCCTTAACTGCGTCCACTTCAACCTGGAGACTTTTAATGTAGGTCTCCAACTTAATGTTGTAGCGCGACTCCAACTCGCCTTTAGTCAAGACATTGTAGTGCTCGAAAAGCTCAATGATGTCCTCGTCCATCATGTGCGCGGTGGCGTCGGGAGTGGTCTTGAGGTTGTACAAGCCCCGCTTTGCCGCTTCAGCTTGCCATTCTTGCGAGTATCCGTCGCCGTTGAAGATAACCCGTTGGTGCTTAGTTAAGGTAGCTTTGACTACCTTGTCAGCCGCTTGTTCCAAAGTAGAACCACCATCAATAGCCGCCTGAATCTGTTCGGACAAATAGTCCATCGAGTCGGCCACCATGGTATTAAGGAAAAACACCGGACCAGATACATGCTGGCTGGCACCTAACGCGCGGAACTCAAACTTATTGCCCGTAAAGGCAAAAGGGCTGGTCCGGTTGCGGTCAGTGGTATCTTTAGGCAGATGAGGGAGTACACTTGAGCCTAACTGAATCTTGCTGGCCCCTTTGCTGCTGGTTTTGGACCCGGCAACCAGTTGCTTAACAATCGTTTCCAGCTCTTCACCTAAGAAGATAGAGATAATTGCAGGGGGGGCTTCGTTGGCGCCCAAGCGGTGGTCGTTTCCTGCATGAGCGACTGAAATCCTCAGCAGCTTGGCATACTTGTCCACGGCGCGGATGATGGCGGTTAAAACCACCAAAAACTGCATGTTTTCGTGGGGGGTGTGACCGGGCTCTAAAAGGTTGTTGCCCAAGGAATCGGTTATAGACCAGTTGCAATGTTTGCCTGAGCCGTTGATGCCAGCAAACGGCTTTTCATGCAAAATCATCCGCAACTTGTGTTTGCCGGCCACCTCTTTCATCACTTCCATGATCAACATGTTGTGATCCACGGCGATGTTGGCGGCTTCAAAGATCGGCGCTACTTCATATTGAGCGGGGGCTACTTCGTTGTGCCGGGTTTTTATCGGAATCCCCAAGCGGTACAAGTAGCGCTCCGAATCTTCCATAAAAGTACGAATGCGGCTTTTGATAGCACCAAAATAATGGTCTTCTAGGCTTTGGCCTTTGTAGCTAGGGGCCCCAAATAGGGTACGGCCCGCAGCGACTAGGTCTGGGCGTTGGTGGTAATATTCGGCGTCGATCAAGAAGTATTCTTGTTCTAAACCCGCGTTCGAGTGGGCCCCGGTTACTTCTTCAGACCCTAAAAGATTCAGCAGTCTGGCGGCAGCCTTAGACATGGCGGCTTCGCTTCTAAGTAGTGGGGTCTTTTTATCTAAAGCCTCGCCCGTATAAGAGCAGAACGCAGTAGGAATACAAAGGGTAGCCCCAGTGTTGGTTTTGCGAACAAAAGCGGGGGAAGTTGGGTCCCAAGCAGTATAACCTCGGGCCTCAAAGGTGGCGCGAATACCACCAGAGGGAAAGGAGGAAGCGTCTGGTTCACCTTGAACCAATTCTTTGCCAGAAAACTGCAAAATCGCATTGCCTAGTTCATCGGCTACCAAAAAAGCATCGTGTTTTTCGGCGGTAGCCCCAGTCAGAGGCTGAAACCAATGGGTAAAGTGGGTCGCACCCAACTCAACCGCCCAGTCCTTCATGGCCGCAGCTACGGTGTCGGCAATCGTGGCGTCTAAAGGCTCGCGGTTGTCGATGGTTTTTTTGATGGTTTTATAAACTTGCTTGGGCAAACGCTGGCGCATCACATGGTCGTTGAATACGTGCTTGCCGTAGATGTCGGTAATTTGTGCGCCTTCTGGCTTGTAGTCACTAACGCCGCCGCGTTCGGTAATGGCGATATTGGTCGTTTGCCTAGCAGTAGTCATGGGTCTCCTTAGAGGTTTAAAAAAAGGTTTTCGATGGGGTGAAAACTTTTTATAACCCACGAACCGTTGCAGGGGAGGGGCCATTTTTTTGGCACTATATTTTCAGTGTGTTGCCGATATTTTAGGATCGGTATTTTTTCCCTTATTCACCATAATGACAAATTTGACATAGTCACTTTTGGCGGTTTTAGGGAGGGTGGTTTTTAGGTGGTTACTTAGCAGATTGATAATAAAGGCACTAAGCTTCGTCTCTCGACAAAGCCCCTAGTTTTAAGGAAAACTTTGACTAAACCTGAACCAAAAAAAAGCGATGAAACACCGAATTGGGATTGATCTAGGGGGGACTAAAACCGAAGTGATTTTGACGCGTGCAAATCCCTTAGAAGTGGTTGATAAGGTGCGCGTGCCCACGGGCCAGGAGAAGGGTTACCATTTTATTTTGGGTCAAATTGCGGGTCTAGTGCAAGATTTCTGGGCGCGGTTAGACGATGACCCGGTGGTCGGGATCGGAATTCCTGGGACTATTAACCCCAAAACCGGGCTGGTCAGAAACGCCAACACCCAATGTTTAATCGGCCAACCTTTTGGTCAGGACCTTGCCGAAGCGATTGGCCTGCCGGTTCGGGTCGAAAACGATGCCAACTGCTTTGCGCTTGCGGAAGCGCGTTTTGGGGCGGGGAAAGGTTATAAAAATGTGATGGGGATTATCCTAGGCACCGGCATGGGTGGGGGGCTGATCAACGAGGGCCATCTTTGGGTGGGAGCCCAAGGGATTGCCGGGGAGTTTGGCCATTCGACAATCAACTTCGAGGGGCCTAAGTGTTGGTGTGGCAACCGGGGCTGCCTGGAGGTTTACATCTCCGGCACCGCCGCCGAGGCGAACTACCAAAAACGCTCGGGCCAGTTTAAAAAACTCGCTGAAATATACCCACTAACGGGAGAAGACCCCCACGCCCAAGCGACGATCCAAGATTATATCCATCACTTTGGGCTAGGCATGGCAAATCTGATAAGCTGTTATGACCCAGATATTGTTATCTTAGGGGGCGGGGCCTCCAATCTACCCTTATTATATACCGAGGGAATCGAAGCGGTCCGGCACCATATCTTCAACGACGAACTAGACACCCCTATCGTCCAAAACCAGCTAGGCGACTCCTCCGGCGTCTTCGGCGCCGCGCTTTTAGCCGACAGCTAAGCCAGCCAAGAAAGGCCACCATTGGCTAGGTTGAGCAGACCGAGGGGAAGCACAAAATAGCCGAAGAGCCGGGCCAAGCGTTTGCCGTCGAGCCGATCGGCGAGTTTGGCACCGAAGCCGTTGAAGATAAAGGCGGTGGGCAATAAGGCAAAAAAGCCGGGCAGGTAAAAACTCAGCCACAGGCCCTCTAACTCCACCGCTGAAGAGCCCTGGATTGCGTAAGCGGTTAAACTAAACAGGGTGGCAACAATCATAAACCCCGAAGCCGTGCCAATGGCTTTGGCAATACGAAAATGTCCCCAGAAGTGTAAAAGCGGCATCACAACCAAGCCCCCACCCACCCCAAAAAAGGCGGAGAGAAACCCGCCAAAAAATCCAATCGCCCCATAGCGGAGGAGCCCTAAGTCGCGCTCTTCCTCGCCCCTAGGTTGAGGGCTACGGCTTAATATTAGTTTGAGTCCTATGGCGATTTCAAAAAGGCCCAGCAGAATTTTAAACGGATCTGCATGCACCCCACTTAATCCCCACGCGGCCAGCCAGGCCCCCACTAGTCCGCCTAAAGCCATACCCGGCAAGGGGCCTAGGGATAAGTTGCCTGCTTTAAAATGGTGCCAAGCGGCGTTAAGGATGGAAAAAAAGATTACTAAAAGGCTGGTGGAGACCGCGACTAGGGGGATTTCGTCGCCTGC
>Ga0208246_1000238_pt1 | contig 50301 bp, 45 predicted proteins | sample RifOxyD2_FD_184039 | JGI IMG/M metagenome (GOLD analysis project Ga0208246, IMG submission 184039) | Soil microbial communities from Rifle, Colorado - Rifle Oxygen_injection D2 (SPAdes) | ecosystem: Environmental > Terrestrial > Deep subsurface > Rock core/Sediment | place: Rifle, Colorado... | reverse complement strand
CTTTAATAATATTGGTCTATTATTAAGAGGATAACCCTTTTTTATTTATTTTTCAATACTTGAACCTACAGGTTCAAGTAAACTTACACATAATATTTTACATTATCGAGCTTGTCGAACGGGTTGATAATTTATAAAAAAGATATATAATACAAGTCAATAGGTTTGTCCCATTGGGGTACCTCGTTAGTCGACTTTAATTTTAAAAGATTTAAGTCAGCGACCCTGTGGGCGGTCGCCTTCGGCGACTGGTTAGGAGGAATTATGATTATCGTATTATTATTTTCTTTACTGATTTTGTTTTTGATTTTTAAGAGTTTGGGAATGGTTTTTAAAGGATTTAAAGAAAGTTTTGGGTTTGGAATTTTACTTAGTGCTTTATTTTTGTTTACCGTTGTTGTTCCGCTTTATTTAATGATTTTTGTTTTTATCCAGCCGATACCTGCCCATAATCCTAAAATATTTTATGCTGTTTTTACTATTTTTTTTACTTTAGTTGTTGCTATTGCGCTGGCTTATTATGTTATGTCAAATAAGAAACCGGGAAATGTTAAATACGGTGTTCTAAAACAAGCGAGCCGGTGGAATGCAGTTGGATTTACATTGGCGGCTGCATTTTTATTGATTTTCCTGCCTAAGATTATGGTTTTGAAGCAGTTAAATGCACATGCGGAAAATCTGGGAAATCTTCAGAGATTACGAATGGTTATTTCAGAATATTATAAAATCCACAAGAATTACCCGCCCGACCTTTCTATGCTGGAAGAGGTTCCGTATCTGGATGTTTGGGCTAAAGATAGTAACGGTAAATTGCATCACCATAAGAAAACAAACGAGGTTGTTCTTTTGCCGAATATATATGATAGTGATTTCGAAGTCGAATTTTTGTTCAATGATACCGTTGTTAAAAGTTCAGGGACGGAAAGTTATCCGGAAAAGGTTTCACTTGTGGGCGATTTTAATGGTTTTGATATGGAAAGTGATGTTATGACCAAAGATAATAATCAGTTTCATGTTATCAAGATTCTTAAAGCGGGAATTTATAGATTCGGATTTGTTGTGGATGGAGAGTTGCAGGGTTTAGTTAAAGAAGAAATTGTTTTTCCTTCAAGTTATGATAATATTCTGGTTAGGCCTGTCGGTTTAAAAGATGAGGGAAAATGGGGATATGACCCGGCAATTGGGTATGTTTTTATAGATTGTACCGGCGTAGATGCCAAGAGCTATCAACCGCTGTATAACTACTAGTGAGATTGTGCGTTGGTGGGATAGTGAGATAGTCATGCATATTGAGATTGTTTGTGTTGGTTCTGAGCTTTTGATCGGGTTTGTTAATACAAACGGCGCATTTGTTTCTGAAAAGCTTGCTACTATAGGCTTAAAAGTAGCCAGGGAGATAAGCGTTGGCGATGATTCCGCCGAGCTAATAAGCGTGCTGGAAGAATCGCTGAGACGTTCTGATGTTGTTATTGTTACCGGCGGTTTGGGTCCCACCTTCGACGATATTACCCGCAATGTTGTTTCTAAAGTAACCGGCAAGAAATTAGTTTTGAATAAAGAGCAGTTAAAAATTCTGAAAGATTTTTTTGTGAATAGAAATTATAAGATGTCAAAGACAAATGAAGTACAGGCATATATTTTAGACGGTGCGGAAATTATTCCGAATAATTTGGGGACGGCACCGGGACAGATTCTGGAGGTGGCCAATAAATTTATTGTACTTTTGCCCGGACCGCCAAGAGAATTAAAGCCGATGACGGAAAATACGGTTATTCCTTTTCTGAAGGAGAGGTTTGAGAAAGGACTTTTAAAGGTTAAGGTTTTGCACACAACCGGGATGGCGGAATCCACAATTGATGAAAAGATAAGAAAGATTATAGATACGGAAAGGGAACTTGAAGGTAGTGAGATTACATTTTCTATTTTAGCAAAGCATACAGGCGTAGATTTGAAGATTTTGGTTTCGGGTGATGACGAGATGATTATTGATGAGGCAATCCAGAAACTGAAAAAAGAGTTTTATGATGTTTTGGGCGATGTTATTTATGGCGAAGATAATCAAACCTTAGAGAGTGTTGTAGGTGATATCCTTATGAAGAAAAGGAAAACACTTGCTGTTGCGGAATCGTGTACCGGCGGTTTGATAGCACACAGGATTACAAATGTTGCCGGGAGTTCGTTATATTTCAAACAGGGTGTCGTTTCATATTCTGAGATGAGTAAAAAGAAAATTCTTGATGTGAAAGAAGAAACTTTAAATAAATTTGGCGCGGTTTCCGAGCAAGTGGCTCTTGAGATGGCGGAGGGTGTTAAGGCAAATATCAATGCAGATTACGGGATTTCTACTACAGGGATTGCAGGCCCTAAAAGTTCATCTACAGGTAAACCGATTGGTTTGGCTTTTATTTCTTTAGTTTCTAATAATAAAAAAATTGTTAAACAGTTTAATTTTACAGGCTCGCGGGCAGAGATTAAAGATAAGATTGCTACCGCTGCACTTGACATTTTAAGAAAGAATATAATATAATACCGTTAGAAAAACTAACGGTATTGATTACACACCTGCCTGCCGGCAGGCAGGGGTTTTGAAAAGTGATTACACAGATTAGAATCTAATCAATGTAATTTTTAATTGTAGTCCTTTTAATCTTATTTAAGTGGTTATCCGGCTGGAGGTTATATGTTTAGATTTAGGGCAAAGGATGTAATGATTAAGGAAGTTTTTACAGTTCATCCGGGTTCAACTTTGAAAGAAGCAGTTAAGACAATTTTAAGTAAAGGCATTAGCGGGTTACCAGTTGTTGACGATTCCGGTAAGGTTATCGGAATTATTACGGAAAAAGATATTATCAATTATATGATTAGCGGTAATTTGCATCATGCCCTTGTTTCCGAAGCTATGTCAAAAAATATCGTTAGTGTACATACGGATACGGATTTAACAAAGATCGCGCTTTTGTTCAGTGAAAAAGGCATTAAACGCGTGCCTGTTATTGACGACGGAAAGCTTGTCGGCATTATTTCAAGGCGTGATATGATACGTTCTATTGCAAATGAAGAATGAGGTTATTTGTTGCAGTAAATATCAGTGAGGATAGCAAAGAAAAGATTTTTAATATACAGACGGAGTTCAAACGGAGTTCGGCAGATGTAAAATGGGTTGAGAAAGAAAATCTGCATTTGACCCTGAAGTTTTTGGGAGAAGTTGCGGAAGATAAGCTGGATTCAGTTAAAGAAAGAATAAAGCAGTCGTTTTCAGGGATAAAAAGATTTGAAATTTGTTTTGAATATACCGGAGCTTTCCCTACCGAAAAATTTCCAAAAGTTTTGTGGATAGGCATCAGTAAGGGCACAGTTGAACTAAAAGATATTTCACAGAAATTGGAAAATTCACTTGAAGAGTTAGGGTTTGAAAAAGAAAAAAGAGAATTTTCAGCACATTTGACAATAGGCAGGTTTAGAAGTAATTTTGGAAAAGAAAAGTTATTTGATAGAATAAAGAAAAAACAGATTGAAAAAATAACCGAGAATATTAAATCGGTATTTTTAATGAAGAGCACGCTTACACCAAAAGGACCCATTTATAATGTTATTGAAGAATTTCAACTGGAATTTTAAACCGCAAAAGCTAAAAACAATATTTTTGATTATTTTCTTATTTTGCAGTACTGTTTTTTTATTTTCGGCAGAAAAAGATATTTCGCTTACTTTTCATGACGGTCCAAACCCTAATTCTACACCGCAATTATTGAAAATTCTTGATGATGCAAATGTAAAGGCAACTTTTTTTGTGGTTGGCAAGATGGTTAAAAAGTATCCGGAGTTGCTAAAGGAGATTTATAAAAGAGGACATCAAGTAGCGGTACATACATATAATCACAGGAATCTAACTACACTTTCAACTTCTGAAATTTTGTCGGAACTTTTAAGGACAAAAATTTTGATAAAACAAATAATAGGCATTGACACTTACTTGTTTACTCCTCCGGGCGGACGCTATAATGAGAAGGTTATTGAAACTGCAATGTCGTGCGGTTTTAGGATGGCTTTGTGGTCGGTTTTCCCGGAAGATCACAGAAATCCATCGCCAATAATTTATGAAAAAGTTGTAACTAATTCACGTGACGGAAGTGTGGTTCTTCTGCATAACGGGCCGCCGGATACTTTGGACGCGCTTCCAAAAATAATAGAAAAGCTTAGAGCAAGAGGTTTTAAGTTTAGTACACTTTCGCAATTACTTGCTCAGGGAAAAGGAAAACACATTGTCTATCCTCGCAATTGATTATGGAAAGAAACGAATAGGCCTGGCTGTAACTTCTACATTTATACCTACACCGCTGGAACCGATTATAGTAAAAAACTTAGAATCCGTTTTATTAGAGATTTCAAAAATAATAAAAGAGCATGAGGCATCGGAAATAGTTGTCGGATTGCCGTTGAATATGGACGGAACCGAGAGCGAGATGACGAAAGAAGTGCGGACTTTTGCGTCAGAAATAGAAAGTTATTTCGGATTAAAAATAAATTTTATTAATGAACAGCTAACATCAAGAGAAGCAACGGAAAAGCTGGCAATAACTGAAAAAGATTGGAAAAAAAGGAAAAAGAAACTTGATAGCGCATCAGCTTGTATTATTTTAGAAAGTTATTTATCCAAAAAAAATGATAAAAAGTAAATTTAGAAAAATATTCGTTGTCATTGCGGGAATAATTATCATCTGCGTATTTGTTTATTTTCTTATTCCGTCAAAGGAGCTGTTGATTAATATACCTGCAGGTTCCACGCCAAGACAAGTGGCAAAAATATTAAAAGATGATAGAATGATAAATAGTGAAAATGTTTTTTTGTCGCTGGTCTACCTAACCAGAACAGATAAGAAGTTTAAGCCCGGAACATATAAAATTGATAATAGGATGTTAAGCCTGGGTATTTTAAAAAATATTGTTCTGGGTAATACCCATAAGACAAGAGTTACAATTCCGGAAGGATTCACTTCCGGGGAGATAGCGGAACTTTTAGAAAAGAAAGAGGTTTGTAATAGTAAGAAATTTTTAGAAATCGTAAAAAAGAGAAAATTAGAAGGATATCTTTTCCCTGAGACATACTATTTTGATCCCGCGACACCTGCTGAAAATGTCGTGGATATTTTAAATAACCAGTTTAAAAAAATTTATACTGACGATTTTTCTGAAAGGGCAAAACAAATTAAGATGCCGGAAGATAAGGTTATTATTTTAGCGTCAATAATAGAAAAAGAAGCAAAGAAAAATGTTGAGAGACCCTTGATTTCCGGAGTATTTCATAATCGTATAAGGAAAGGCTGGAATTTGGAATCCTGTGCTACCGTTTTATATGCGCTGGGTAAACATAAAGATTCGTTGACATACAAAGATATAAAAGTAGAGTCACCTTACAATACATATATACATCCCGGAGTTCCGCCAGGACCAATCTGCAACCCGGGACTTGCATCTATAAAAGCTGCTCTATATCCTGCCACTACCGATGATATGTTTTTTGTTGCCGATGGTTCAGGAACCCACAATTTTTCTAAATATTTTGCAGAACATAATTCAAAAAAGAAGAAAAGATAGAATAACTGATAATATGCAAAGGTAGATGGTAGAGAGGTAAAAAGGTAGAAAATAACAGCTTAAACTTTTTAACTTCTTAAACCAATCTATCTACCTTTCTACCCTTTTACCTGTTTACCTGTTTTTTAGTGGTAAACCAAAATTAGTTTAAAGCATCTATACTTATGAAAGTGCAAGAAAACTTCGAAGATGTTATTGCTAAGCACCAGAAAAAAATTTACAGAATAGTCTTTTCATTTGTTAAAAATGAAGCAGATACAGATGAAATTGTTCAGCAAACATTTTTTAATGCGTTTAAAAGCTATAAAAATTTTGAAGGCAGGTCATCAGTTGAAACATGGCTGATTAGGATTGCAATAAATAATGTAAGGACTCATTTCCGCAAGAGAAAGTTTTTTTCAATATTCCAGGTTTTCAGCGATGCGGAAGAGGAAATTAAAGAATTAAAAGATAATTCGCGGAGCGCAGAGGAAGTTTTTAAAAATAAAATGATTTCAGATAAAGTGAATAAAGCAATAGGAAATCTGCCGGCCAGGCAAAAAGAAGTATTTGTTATGAAACATTTAAACGGGCTTCAAATATCTGAAATTGCCGGTATATTGGGAATTGCAGAAGGCAGTGTAAAAGCGAATATATTTAAAGCAATGAATAATTTAAGGAAATTACTTGGGGGCATAGATGAAATGTGATGATATAAAAAATGAACTATATTTTTATATTAGGAATGAAATTGATTTAACTACAAAAAAGGAAATAGAAAATCATATTGAAAAATGTTCCGAATGCCGTAAATTATTGAATGAATTTTCGAAAACGCTTAATATTATTGATAAAAGCATCATAGAGATGCCTTCGAAAAATTGGAATTACTTTGCCGAGAAAACGGTAGCAGGAATTCATCACAGAAAGATATTCGGTTTTTTAAAGCCGGCGATAGTTTTTGCAGTAAGTCTTTTGGTTTTTACTATAAGTTACAAATATTATAAATACAGAAGTGTGCAACAAACAACTTCTTTAACCGAAACAGAGGAATTAGTTTCCTATCTTTCAGATTTTGATATACCGGAGTTGAGCCAGTAAAAATCAGTAACGGGTAATGAGTAATGGGTAATCCTTCGACAAGCTCAGGACAGGCTGAGTAATGGGTAAAGAGTAACGGGTAAGAGGAGGAGCGATATGAGAAAGTTTTTAGGTTTAGTAGTTATTAGTTTGGTTTTTACCGCAACAATTGCTTTTTGTGAACAAAAAACCGGTGAAAAACCGATGAAAGATGAAAAATTTCGCGGGCCTAACAGCAGTTGTGAACAAAAAGGGGATTTTAAAAGAGGAAAGGAATTCAAGCATGACATGGGAGACAGAAGGGCTGAAATTATTAGTATAAAAAGATATATTAGGTTGAAAGAAAAACTTAATCTTACCGATGAACAGGTGGGTAAACTTGAAAAAATCGGTTTAGATTATGAGAAGGATAATATAAGAAGAGAAGCTGATATGCAAATTCTGCGTATTGAATTAGGTGAAATTATCCGCAAAGACAAACCTGATTTTAGTGCTGCGCGCGAAAAGATTAAAAAGATTTCAGAGCTTCAGTTAGAATCAAAACTTAAAATGATAGACTGTATGGAAGATGGTTATAACGTTCTGACAAAAGAACAGCAGAATAAGCTTTTACAATTAAAAGAGGAAAGAAAAGAAAAATCTAAAGAAAATATCGAAAAAAAAGAAGAGAAATAAGTTAATAATATTTACTGATAAATAGCCTAAACAAATAGAACTTGTTTGGGCTATTTTTATTATTCGAGGTCTTGACAGAACAAAATATTTTTGATAAGCTAAACACATTGTTAGAGACTGTATCGCAGCTATCAATTAATATATTTTGTTTTTCGTTTTGTAGTTAGTGTGAGTAATCCCGATAAATCGGGACAAGTTTAATAGTTAGGGATAAATTTTTCGTTAGTATCTATAAATTATTACATTTACTAATTACAAACTACTAATTACTAAATACTTAAATTTTGAGGTTGCTGTGGCGACCGAAAAATTTATCAGGGGGTAAATATGAAAAGAGTAAAATTTTGTATGATTTTGATGTTTACTGCTTTTTTATTATGTTTGTTTGCTAAAGTTTATTCAGAAAATTATTCCGGTGAACTTGGTGAGGTAAAGGGAAAGGTTGAGATTTTGAAAAATGGTGAAAAAGACTGGATCCCTGCCGTCGAACAGATGCCGTTACAATTAAAAGATAGAATAAAAACGTATAATAAATCTACTTGCAATCTTGAAATAGATGATGGGTCAATTATTAATGTCGGAGATAATACTGACATGCTGGTTGAATCACTTGAAGTAACGAAAGAAAAACATGAATCAAAATTTTCACTTTTCTTTGGTAAATTAGTTGCAAATATTTCAAAAATGAGACAAACAAAGATGAATGTTAATACACCGACTTCGGTTCTTGCTGTTCGAGGTACCGAATTCGCCGTAGAAGCATCATCTGATAAAGCAAATGTCGGAGTTTTTGAAGGTGAAGTAGCTGTAAAAGGTTCTGCAGATTCGGATACTGAAGAAATAAAAGTGAAACCTGATGAGGAAACAACTGTGCTTAAAGATGAAAAACCACAGCAGCCACGGAAGCTAGAAGAAGTGATGTTAAAATATAAAGAGAGAAACGACAATTTAAAAAAACGGGTTCAACTGCTTAAAGAACGGCTTAAAAGAGTTCCGCCGGAAAGACGTGCTCAGATAAGAAAAATGACATTAGAAAGAGCAGGGAAAATAAAAGCAAAACGGACTGAATTAAGGGAAAGAAGACAACGGGGAGACCAGCAGGAATCGCAGCAAGGACAAATACAGGAAAAATAACCGGAACAGCAGCAAGGAGAACAGCAACAGCAAGAAGAAAAACCCGTAAAAGATTGAAGTTCTGCAGGGTTTTAACTAAAGAATTTTTGTATGTGTTTCGGGGCTGAAATCCCTGTCTATCTCCGACATCCGCCAACTGGCGGAGGCGGAAGGCAGTCGCGAAGTAGCCAGCCGTTGCTGACGCGAAGGCGGAATAAAATACTTAAATTAACTAATTTTTTATGAAAAAATATTTTTTAACAGGTTTGGTTATTATACTTCCTTTTTTTCTGACCATTTATATTATATGGATTGTTTTTAAAATTGTAGGCAGATTTTTTACACCTGCAATTACAAAAATATTTGAGACATATGTAGCAATAAGAATACCTTCATTTGCAATTATTCTTATAAGTGCTGTTGTTACACTATTTCTGATATGGGTAATAGGTATTTTAGCATCGAATTTTATCGGAAAAAAGTTTATTACGTTTGCTGAAAATTTGCTATTAAGAGTTCCGATGGCACGCGGTATTTATGATTCAATTAGAAAATTGATAAATGTCTTTTTTGTAAACAAATCCAGTTTTAAACGCGTTGTTCTTATTGAATGGCCCAGAAAGGGCGTTTACAGTATTGCTTTTATTACTTCGGATGCAATGGGAGAAGTCCAGGAGAAAACAAAAGAGGAAGTAGTAAATGTTTTTATGCCAACTACGCCAAATCCAACCACAGGCTTTCTCGTGCTTGTTCCTAAACAAGACATAATTCCGCTGGATATGTCTGTTGACGATGCAATTAAACTTATTATTTCCGGCGGTATAGTAGTCCCGCCGAATAGAACCCAAAATGGATGATAAATACCTACTTTTATTAGACGCTAACAAAATTCTCGTATCCACTCTTGATATAAAAAAATTACTTACCGTAATAATAGAATATGCTGGCAAGGTTGTAAATGCCGAAGCAGTTTCTTTACTTTTAATTGATGAAATAACCGGCGAACTTTATTTTGATGTTACTATTGGTGAAAAGTCTGATAATATGAAAACCATACGGCTCAAAAAAGGTGAAGGAGTTGCCGGCTGGTGTGCATCGTATAACAGGTCACTTATTGTCGAAGACGTAACCAAAGATTCGCGTTGGAATACCCGCTCGGACAACAGTTCCGGATTCAAAACCAAATCTATTATTTGTACCCCGATGAGATGCAGGAATAAAGTATTAGGAGTTATAGAAGGTATTAATTCTTTAGGTAAGGAATTTTTTACGGATGATGATTTACCGTTTTTTGAAGCTTTTGCAAATCAAGCTGCAATAGCATTGGAAAATGCCAAGCTTTTTGCAAGATTAAGTCAGGAAAAGGAAAAAATTACGGCAGCTTTTAACGGGATGGCAGAGGCAGTTTTTGTTACGGATCAGAACGGATTAATAACTCAGTTAAATAAAGCGGCATGCAATTTGATTAATTCTGAAAATGCTATTGGTGAATCACTTGAACAATTAATAAAAAATAGCGGATTAGATATACAGTCCGGTTTTTTCAAATTTGAAGATAAAACAAAAACTTTCGAAATAGCTGGGAAAAAAGAAAAAAAGGAATATTTTAGTTGTTTAATTACTAAAATATTTACTCAGGAAAACATAGTAAATAATTATATTTTTGTAATCAGGGACATAAGCGAAGAGAAAAAGGAAGAGTTTCTGAAACGTTCATTTCTGTCGCTGATTTCGCATAAATTAAAAACTCCGCTGGTTGCAATCGTGGGATATATACCGCTTATTTTAAACGAAGAGTTGAGTGCAGCACAGAAAAAAGGTATGGAATCTATAAGAAAACAGAGTAACCGGCTGGTTAGTTTAGTCGAGGAGTTATTGAAATTTACCATGGTTATGTCGGAAACATTAGAGCTTGGAAAAACAGAAATTAAAGTTTCTGAAATTGTTTCAGAAACTGTTAAATCGTTAGATGAAAAATTCAAGATTTCTAATGTAAGTATCGAAATTTCCGATATGTCTGAACTTGGTAAAATTTTTGCTGATAAAGTAAAAATGAAAGATGCCTTGAGTTGTATTATAGAAAATGCGGTAAAATTTAATACGAATGAAAAAAAGTTTGTAAAAATATCCGGTGAAATATCCGGTAAAAATGTGATTTTAAATATTGAGGATAATGGAGTGGGAATTCCAATATCTGAAAAAGATAAAATTTTTGAGAAATTCTATCAAATAGAAGAATCTTTTACCGGTCAAGTTGATGGAGCAGGACTAGGCTTACCTCTTGTAAAACGGATAATTGAAGCACACGGCGGTAGTATAGATGTTACTTCGCAAATTGGCAAATTCACTAAATTTATAATAACAATACCAAGAGCGGCAAGTTAGAAGTTAAAAGTTATAATTAAAATTTTTACCATTACTCGTTACCCAGCTTGTCCCGACTCATCGGGATTACATGCCTTTTATGGATATAATAAAACAAAATGACATTGAATTAATCCTTAGTAAAATGCTTACCGCAGGCGGTGATTTTGCTGAAATTTATTTTGAAGAAGGTGATAGTGCAGGTTTTACTTTTATTGATCAAAAAGTTGAAGTATCAGCGTCAGGAACAACCAGCGGTTGCGGACTGAGATTAATAAAAGAAGGACAGACATATTTTGCATCACAAGCTAATCCCTCTGCTGTTTCACTAATTTTGCTGGCAGGAAAACTTTCGGGTCAGTTACAGCAATCGCAGGAACCTCGTACCACAAGGGTACAGGGTGAAGCAATAAAAATTGAATTACCTTCGGTTGCAAAAATTACTGAGGAGCTTCAGCCATATTTGGAAGTAATTGAAAATTTAGATAAATCCATCAGGGAAACATCGTCTCAAATCAGGCAGGTTTCCTTCCGTATATCAGCCGGAAATAAAAAGTTTTTTATTGCTAATTCTCAAAAAACAATTGCATTAAATAAAAGGTCATCGGCAATTTTTACGGTATCGGTAGTTGTTTCAGACGGTAAAATTACCCAGACCGCTCATGAAGTAATTGCGGAAGAAGCTCTTAATAAAATAAAATTAGAAAATATAAAAAAGATTGTATCCGTTGCATATCAAAGAGCATCTAATTTACTGAATAATGCGATACCTTCTCCGGCAGGAGAAATGCCGATAGTCATATCGTCAACTGCCGGCGGTACAATGATTCACGAGGCAATAGGACATTCTCTTGAGGCCGATGCTGTACAAAAAGGTATTTCACCGGTATATTTAGGGAAAATCGGTAAAAAAGTTGCATCAGAAAAAATTACGGTCTTTGATAATTCTACATTGGAAGGTTTCAGGGGTTCTTATAAATATGATGACGAGGGAACGCCTGGCCAGAAAACTGTACTTGTTGAAAATGGTATTTTAAAAAATTATCTTTACGATTTGTTTACTTCCAAAAAAGATAATGTTAAATCAACCGGTAACGGTCGCAGGGAGTCGTATCATCACAAACCCATACCGAGGATGTCGAACACGTATATTGCACCCGGAAATGATAATCCCGAAGATATTATAAAAAGCGTTAAAAAAGGTATTTTTGTAACTAAAATGGGCGGCGGTCAGGTTAATACAGCAAACGGGGATTTTATTTTTGAGGTTGAAGAAGGTTACGAATTAAATGACGGAAAAATAGGAAGGATGCTGAGAAATGCATCATTGATAGGAAACGGGCCCGAAATATTAAATTCTATTGATATGGTAGGAAACGATATCGGTTGGCAGCCGGGGACTTGCGGTAAAGACGGGCAGGGAGTTCCGGTTTTAGACGGCCAGCCCACATTGCGGATTCCAAAGATTACAGTAGGTGGAACATGATAAAGAAAGAAAAAGTTTTAGCTTGGCTGCAAATTGCAAGATTACAATTTTATCCAATGACTTTCATTGCTTACAGTTTAGGCGCCGCGATAGCTTATTCATCACGTTTTTTTAATCTGGAAATTTTCATTTTTGGATATGTGGTGCTGTTTTTGATTGAATTAGGAACCGTTTTAAGCAACGAGTATTTTGATTATTCGGGAGATTCAGTAAATAAAAATGCAAGCATCTTTAACGGCGGTTCTAGAGTATTAGTTGATGAAAAATTAAGTTTTACTGAAGTCAGGGAAGCACTTAAATTGATATTTATTCTAATATTCATATCAGGCAGTATTCTAATATACATAGCAAAAAATAATTCTATAATATCGCTTATTTTATTGATTTTTCTTGGTATTTTTCTCGGTTTGGGATATACAATCCCGCCGCTTAAATTTTGTTATAGGGGATTAGGCGAAATAGTGGTCGGCATTACGCATAGTTTTTATGTTATTTTCTGCGGTTATTTTTTTCAAGTCGGTTTGTTGAATAGTACATTACCGTTTTTGTCGGCTATCCCGTTATTTTTTGCTGTGCTGGGTGCTATAATTCTGGCAAGCATTCCCGATTTTGAAGCCGATAAATCTGTAACTAAAAAAACAATAACGGTTATATTTATGCCCCGGATAGCCGCAATTTTATCTATAATATTTATTTTACTTGCAATGGTATCCGGAATATTATTCTGGAAATTGAATATGCTTAACTTTAGCACCGGAAAATTAATGCTCTTAACAATACCGCACGCATTAATATTATTCGCTGTAATAGTTAGATTTATCAAAATAGGTAATTTTGACAGAAAAATTAATTCAATAATGCAACTAGCATTATCATATATTATGTGGTTTGGTATAGTGCCTTTGATTTACTTCTTAAATGCGGTTAAGTAATAGATTAATAATATTTCTTTTGCCAATCTTTATATCTGCCAATTTTATAGACAACCTTTCCTGTAAACAGATAATAGAAAAATATACATATATAGAAGTACCTAAGAATGCAGTTGATAATTCTCAGAATGAAATTGTGAAAATGGAATTAATCCATGATGCTACTAATACTATTTGTACATCGGTTGAAACAAAGAATAATGGTAAGGAAATAATAAAAATCGGAATGCATCGCGGTGGTAATTTTGTTTCAGCGTCCAGTGAAAATATCGATTCAAACGGTAAATTACTGAAAAAAGAAGAAATATGGCGGGATAATCAAAATGTGTTTGTTAGCCGTAAAGGTAAAATTAAAAAAATTAAAATGCCCGCAGATATTCCTTTGGATGTTGATGCATCTCTATTGATTAACATGAGAATGTTTCCTTTTGAGAAAAAGGGGATAGTATTAAAAGTTTTTATGGTTGATTTTTCCGGCAGTTCTATTTTTTTAGAAATACGGAATGCCGGTGAAGAAAATATAATTGTTCCCGGCGGCGGATTTTTATGCTATAAAATGGAAGCAATTATTAATCTATATATTTTTCATCCGAAAATAACATTCTGGATCACTAAAAACAAACCTCATTTTTTGGTAAAACATATGGGCAAAAAAGGTCCTTTTACCAAATCATACACCACCTCATTAGTTTCAATCGGCAAGTAAATCCTAAAATTATAGTAAAAGGTAAGTAACGAGTAATCCTTCGACAAGCTCAGGACAGGCTGGGTAATGGGTAAAAAGTTAAAAAAGTAATGGTAGAATACCCCTGCCGAATGTAGTTGCAGAGTTTACTCTTCTTTTTTTATATTTATTTCTGCACAGTAAAATATACTATTATTACTATATCAAAATAAAATAATTTTAAGAATTGAAAAACACCTTGACATCATATTTTTTTTAGATTATAAATATAGTAGGTCTTATTACAACTATAGAAAATTATTAATGGAGGTATACTAAAATGGCTGATATAAATTTATATTTAGATGGTGCTTTAAGTGGTGGCGCAAATAGAGTTGTAAAAGACTCTAATGATAATAGTGTTCTTATTATTTCAACTAGTAATGTAGGTATAGGTACAACAGTACTAACCGAAGGACGTTTAAATATTAAACAAGTTACAGATTCGAGTAGTGGTGGACTAACAATACGCAATAGCGCTGCAGGCGGCAGTACAGTAAGATTATGGATGGATGATTCAAGTTTAGTAAGATTAGATGGTGGGTCAACAGGGTCAAGGGCAATTCTACTTGATGCCGGTGGAACTGGCAATGTGGGTATTGGTATTTCTGCCGGTACTCCTGCAGAAAAATTAACAATAGGGACAGAAAACACGTCACCAACTAACAGAAAAGCTATTCGTCTAAATAGTGGCGGATACGCAGAGCCAGCAGCGTATAATACTGCAAGTAATGGTGATAAAATAATATTGTATGATAATACAGGATCTTTATATGATGGCAGGATAGGAATAGGTAGTGGGCAAAATTTATGGTTAAAATCGTCAGGAAGCACAGCTAATAGTGGTGAGATTGAATTTTATACCGGTAGTACTCCTACGCGACGGCTGCATATTGATGGAAATGGTGATGTTGGTATTGGAACAACTGCTGGTGTATCGCGTTTATATATTGTACAAAGAACTGATTCAAGTGATGGTGGAATAATAGTAAAGAATTCAAATTTAGGTGGTACAGCGAGGTTATGGATAGATGATTCAAGCAAAGCAAGAATAGATGCGGGATCAACCGGAGCAATGCCGATTGTACTTAATGGTGGTGGTAGTGGAAAGGTTGGAATTGGTGAAACAAATCCAGCACATAAATTAGATATTGATGGAGAGATGAAAGTAAATTCAAGAATACACGGCGGTTCTTCAGATGAATTATATTTACAGAGTGCGGTAGGTAAAGCGATAATATTTGAAACAAATGGGGAAAGCGAAAAAGTAAGAATAACATCTGATGGTATAGTAGGTATAGGGACAACTGTTTGTAACGGCCGCTTGACCATAAGACAAATTGATAATGCAAACTATGGTGGAATAGAAATATTAACTTCGAATGGTACAAGCGGTTCTGCGAGATTTTGGATGGATAATTCAAATAGGATAAGAATAGATGGTGGTGCAGATGCCCAAGATGATATTATATTAAATGGCGATGGACATGGTAATGTTGGAATAGGAGTAACAGCCTTAGATAGTATAGATAGCGTATTGCATGTAAAAGGAAATCTTTCTAAGATAGCGAGCGGTACAGTAGCAGTAACAAATTTGTCAGATCAGGTAATAGGTACAGGTACTAGTTTTTTAACAGAATTAGTAGTTGGTGATTCTATAAAAATAGAATCGATAGTTAATTCCGTTAAAGCAATAACTGATAATACTCATCTTACATTAAAAAATGTATGGCCAGGTTTTAGTCATTCCGGTATAACTCTTTATTATGATCCGAATTTGACATCAATATATAAAGGTTATGGAGATATTGGATTGATAATAAATAGGACAGGGAATGTGGGTATAGGATTATCAAATCCTGGAGCTAAGTTAACAATATTAGATAGTGCAAATGAATCTTTTTATATAGTTAATTCAGGCGGAAGCACGAATTATCTTTATATGGGAGCAGTAAATGGTTTAGGTACAACAGGATATGGTAGAATCGGATTTTTCCATGGTGGTGATGCAACTTTTGGTAATTTAGTTATAGGCGATGGAGCAGCAACTAATGTTGGTATTGGTGTAACTAATCCTACTGAGAAATTACAAGTAAATGGGAATATTTTACTTAAAAATAATTTGATGTTTTTCGATGATAATTTTAAAATAGTATGTGATGGAAACCAGATTTATATTATGGCAAATAATGCTTTTGGGATGGCCATAGCAAATGGTGCAGTTTCAATGAATATATTAAGCGTTATAGACCATGCTGTGCTGAATAAGATAGTTATGACTAATTATGGACAAGAGCCATCATCACCGGTAGAAGGTGAGGTTTACTATGATGCTAGGGTTGGTTATAAAACACTTAGGGTATATGATGGAACTAATTGGAAAAATCTATAATAATTAAAAATAAAATATCGTTTTATAGGAGAATATATTTTATGAATAGTATAAGATTTATTTTGATAAGTTTTTTTATAATTGTCATTGCTAGTGTTTCTTTATTTTCAAATAATAAATGGGATACAAATATTTATATTGGATACAAATGTATCCCAGGTAAATATTATTATTTTCAAGGAATTGAATCGTATATAAATGGTGTAGGTGTTCCTATATTACCAGCATTTGAACAAGGAGAAGTAAATTCTAATCTTGAGTTGTTAACTTTAAGATTTTCATTTTTAAAACCACAAAAAATATTTAATTTTGGTTTAGAAACAGGCATAGATTTACCTATTAAAAAGACAATCAATAAATGGTTTAAACCCGCAACATTTAATTACACAGGTATAACAAGATTTCCTCGTTCTGACTTTGGTATTTCTAGCCCTAATGCAGATGATACTTATACAAAGGAAATTAGTACAATAGCATTTCCTTTGTTGGTGAAATTTAGCAAGAGGATGCTTAACAAAGGAAATTTAAATTTTGATTTAGGTTTAAATATCGGGGAATATTTGATATTCCAAAAAATAGAGACATTTGAAATGTTTGAATCAAAAGTTAATATTGGTAGTACTTATAATTTAGCAACAAGAGATATAAATATTTATTCTAAAATAATTGCTGAATTTAACCCTGAAGTGAAATACAAACTTAAAGATAATTGCTTTATAGGGATTTTCGGTGATATTGGTTACATTCCTAAATTTGAAATGTTATTAGAAGAAGATACCAATACTTTTAAAACCAAGTATGAATTTGGTGGTTTAACATATGGTGGTGGATTAAATTTTAATTTAGATTTTTAAGGAGGTTTTATTAATGACAGAACAAGTACCGGGATTATCAGCAGAACAGATTTCAGTATTATTACAGATAATAAACAGAAGCACCTATGTTGGTGATCAAATTGAATTTGTTACTGAATTAAAAAGAACGCTAATTGAGATGTTAAAGTCAAAACAAGGTCAATAAACCCCGTTAGAAAACAAAGTTTTCTAATGGTTCTGCGTAATGGTGGCATTAAACCATTATTTACTTCACAATTTTACCACCGATTTTGTAAGTGGTTTTTCTCTAACTGGGAAAATAATTTGATTTATCAATTTTGCTAGATTTAAAAGCCCTAAAGTTTATTTTAAGGGCTTTTAAATTATTAGGAGGAAGAAATACTATGAAACAATTAACTATAGGCATTGCATCTATCTTTCCGGATAAATTAAAAAAGTGTTTAGATTTGGTTACAGCTTATACTAATAATATAGATTATGAAATAATAGTTTGCGGTACACAAGAAGTTGAACCAATTGTAAAAATGTATCCAAATGCCAGATTTATATTAGATACAGAAAACAATGCAGTATTAGCTTATCAGAGAACCTTAGAAAATAGTTTGGGTGAATATTTTGCAATATTAAATGATGATAATTACGTAACTCAAAACTGGGCGGAAAACATGTTAAATTTTTTAGCTCCGTATAAAAATGAAAAGAATGTCTGCGGAGTATTTCGCATGTTTTCTGAACCCCAGCGCGAAATCCCGCCATTTGCTTTGGATATAGGATTATATCCAACAATATTTTGCATGAAAACCGCTGAATTAAAAGAATTAGGCGGGTTTGATCGTGGTTATAAAATGTGGTTTATTGACCCAGACCTTGGAATGAGAATATGGAAAAATGGCGGAAAGGTGTTATTGTGTCCAAATAGCATAGTATTTCACGAACAAGAATTAAACAAAAATAGAGAAGAAAGAATGGCAAAATATTGGAAGGATGATGAACAAAAATTTGAAAGTTACTGGGGTTATAAGTTAAGATATAGAAACGATAATAAATATAATGTCATATTTTGCCTGCCCGGCAATAATTTCTCTGGTAAATTCTTGGATTCATGGACTAGTTTAATAACATATTGTATGTCTAAAGGTATTAAATTTGCAGTATCAAGGAGCGAATCCTGTAATATATACTATGTAAGGAATATGTGTTTAGGAGCAAATGTAAGTAGAGGCGAAAATCAAAAGCCATTTGATGGGAAAATTGATTATGATTATCTAATGTGGATTGACTCGGACATGGTATTTAATCCGCAACAGTTTGAACGGTTGTTATCACATAACAAAGATATAGTATCCGGTCTTTATTTGATGGATAGTGGTAAGCAATTTGCTACTGTTAAGGATTGGGATGAAAAATTCTTTGAAAAAAATGGTTATTTTCAGTTTCTAACACAAGATGACATAAAAGATAAAAATGAATTAATGGAAGTGAGCTATACCGGATTTGGGTTTATATTAATTAAAAAAGGTGTATTTGAAAGTATGACGTACCCATGGTTTAAGCCGATAGAGAAGAAAATAGGCAATATGGTAGATTTTACTATGGAAGATGTAGCATTTTGTCTACGGGCAAAAGAAAAAGGATTAAAGATATATATTGATCCTTTAATAAAAGCCGGTCATGAAAAAAAGATTGTATATTAGTTTTTTGACTTGTCTTTTGAACCCCTTATGGCTGCCAATGAGCGAGTCCTCCTTCGCTAAAGCTACGGAGGATTAGGGCAAGTGGAATTTATCCGCCGAAGTTCCTTTCGAACGTAGGCGGACAGCCGCCGAACCCCACATAGTTTTGTCTGCGGCAAAACTAGTCATGGGGGCTCGCACGGTAATTTACAGAGTATTTGTGAGCTCGAAATTACGAGTGAAATAGCCATCGGGGTGCATTTCTTTTGCTGACTTTTCTTTAGGCAAGTAAAGAAAAGTTAGCGGGGGTGCAGGGGCACGTAAGCCCCGCGACTTAAAATAATATTTAATTTCTATTACTTGACATTTCTAATTTTTTTTATATAATTACTTTTAGAGTTTATGAAAAAAATATTACTTGTTGAAGACGGCAAACATTTAAGCCAGATTTATAAAGAAGAACTCGAAGAATTGGGCTATAGTGTAGATTTGGAAGCAACCGGTAATGCCGCATTAAAATACCTTGAAACAGGTACGCCGGATTTAATCATTTTAGATATAAATCTGCCTGATATTAACGGAATTATGGTATTACAGCAGATAAAAAATGCACATTTGGAGATTCCGATAATGATGTGTACAGCATACGAGCAATTTGAAAGCTACTATCAGCGATTTACAGATAAAAACAGAGAATATTATTCTTACCTCATTAAGCCAATCACGCTCGAAAAACTTCAAACAGAAGTAGAAAAAGCAATCGGCAAACCTTAATACTTTGAAAGAAATCTGTGTAATCAGGCATCAATCTTTTTTGATGCCTTTTTGATTGACTTTTCACCTTTTATTTGATAATATTTTATGAATATTTGGCACACAAAATACAGTACACAGAATACAGTACACAGGATACAGCTTTAAGTTTTAGTTTATGAATTAATAAGAATAAGGTTCTATTCCTACATTTTTAATCCCGCAACTAGCTCGGGACAAGTTTTTGCATTTTAAATTTTTAATTGATTTATTTTATGAAAAGAACACACAATTGTGGTGAATTACGCAGTTCTGATATATCCAAAAAAGTGATACTTTGCGGTTGGGTTCATACCCGACGTGACCATGGCGGAGTTATTTTTGTTGATTTAAGAGACAGGTATGGCATTGTCCAGATAGTTTTCAACAAGGGAGAAATATTAGAACGGGCAAAAGAACTGAAAAGTGAGTATGTGATTCTGGTTGAGGGAATTGTCGGGAAAAGACCCGAGGGAACGATCAACAAAAATCTTTCAACCGGTGAGATAGAAATAGTTGCCGAAAAATATGAGATTTTAAATATTTCCAAAACACCTCCTTTTGAAATAACACAGGAAAACATACCTTCAGAAGAAGTTCGCCTGAAATACAGATATATTGATTTACGCAGTGAGAGAATGAAAAAGAACATTATTCTGAGACACGACATAATTTTAAGTGTCAGGAATTTTCTAAGTAAAAATAATTTTCTTGATATTGAAACTCCCTTATTGACTAAATCAACACCGGAGGGTGCACGTGATTTTCTTGTGCCGTCCCGTCTTGAGATAGGTCATTTTTTTGCTTTGCCTCAGTCACCCCAGCTTTTCAAGCAAATTTTGATGGTTGCCGGTTTTGACAGGTATTTTCAAATTGCAAAATGTTTCCGTGACGAAGATTTGCGTTCGGACAGGCAGCCGGAGTTTACTCAGATAGATATAGAGATGTCTTTTATAGAAGAAGACGATATAATAGATGTTACCGAAAAATTAATTTACGAGATTTTTAAGACAGCAGGTATGGAAGTAAAAATTCCTTTTATCCGTATGCCGTATGATACTGCAATGTTAAAATACGGCTGTGACCGCCCTGATACAAGATTTGGATTAGAGATTGAGGACTTAACAGAAATACTTAAAAATACAGGTTTTAAGGTTTTTTCAGAGACGGTAAAAAATGGCGGTGTTGTAAGAGGTATCAGCGTTCCCGCAGGTGATAAGATATCGCGTCAAACTATTGATAATTTGACGGAACTTGCAAAAAAATTAGGTGCAAAAGGTCTGGCGTGGATGAAAATGGCCGATACAGGTTTTGAATCGAACATAGTTAAGTTTTTCTCACCGGATGAGTTAAAAAATATAAAAGAAAAATTAAATGTAAAAACCGGGGATATAGTATTTTTTGCAGCGGACAAGAAGCAGATTGCATGTAACGTTTTGGGTAATTTGCGATTATATATAGCAGGCCTTTTAAAAATTATTCCGCAGGATAAATTTAATTTTTTATGGGTTGTGGATTTCCCACTTTTCGAATATAGCGCAGAAGATAAAAAATGGAATGCTGTCCACCATCCGTTCACGGCACCAAGCAGTGACATTTCGAGTTTACCCGAAACTACCGATTTGGCATCCCTGAAATCGCGGGCATACGATATAGTTTTAAACGGAACTGAACTTGGCGGCGGTTCTATCAGAATTCACGAAGAAAAAATTCAGGAAAAGGTTTTTGAGATTTTAAAAATAACAAAAGAAGATGCACAGGTAAAATTTGGTTTTCTGCTTGATGCACTGCAGTACGGTGCCCCTCCGCACGGCGGTCTTGCCCTTGGCCTGGACAGGGTACTGGCTATGATTACAAAATCCGAATCAATCCGCGATGTTATTGCTTTCCCAAAAACTCAGTCAGGCAGTTGTCTTTTGAGCAACGCACCCTCGCCTGTTTCAGAAAGACAGTTAAAAGAGTTACACATAAAAATAGATAATATAAAAAAATGATTAGATACGATTACACAGATTATAAAGGACGATTACACAGATTAAAACCTTTTCTGTTAGTTATTTCCTTCATTTTTAATTTTGAATTTTTTTCGCCACTACTTCTTAGGCGAACCCGCCAACGACTTAGTGGCGGGAATTTTACCCCGATTAGAAAAATAATCAAGATAATTTTTAATCTGAAGGGATATATAACAAAGAAAGTATATATTTGCTATGTAGTTGTTATTATAATTTTTCTAACGGGGCTTAATTATCTTTATTCACAGGATAATCCGAAGACATACCGTGTTTGGATATGGCAGGAAAATAAAGATTGTTTGTGGAAAATAGCGGAAAAATTTTATGGGGACGGAAGAAAATGGACAATAATATATGAAGCAAACAAAAGTGAAATCGCAGATCCCAATAAAATATTTCCCAAACAGAGATTGATAATACCATGATATTGTTGAAAAACCCCTGCCTGACGGTAGGCAGGCAACAATTTCTGATTTCACAGATTAAAGTTTAGATTACACAGGTTATGGTTCGACTTCGCTCACCACTTTGGGTTAGTCGTTAAATCTGCGTAATCGTTTTTAGAAATCTGTGTAATCAAGACCAGTTGATGGTTTTTTCAACGGGGCTACCATGATTACTAAAGAAATTTATTTATCAGATTCAAAAGACGCACTTGCTTTATTCGGGCAATATGATGCCAATTTAAGACTGCTGGAAAAAAGATTTAATGTCAAAATTTATGCAAGAGGCAATGAAATTACTATTAAAGGGCGTAAGAAAAATGTCGAAAACGCAGAAAAGGTAATTAATGATATTATTTTTAAAGTCAAAAACGGCGAAGAGACTATTAAGCCCATAATTAGCGGTATGCAGTTTGCTAAAGAAGGGGATGCAATTGTAACCACAGACAGGGGCCGGCCAATAAAGCCAAAAACCGAGAGCCAAAAAAAATATGTCGAAGCGATGAACGAATATGATATGGTTTTTGCAATCGGGCCTGCAGGTACAGGAAAAACATTTTTGGCAGTCGCACAGGCAATAAAACTGCTCAAAGAAAATAGAATTTCAAGAATTATACTTTCAAGGCCTATAGTTGAGGCAGGCGAAAAGCTTGGATTTCTGCCGGGTGATTTCTATGAAAAAGTAAATCCGTATCTGACACCGCTTTACGATGCATTTTATGTGATTCTTGGGCCGCATCTTTTTACGAGATATAAAAGTGAAAGCATTATTGATATAGTTCCGCTTGCGTATATGCGGGGAAGAACGCTGGAAGATGCTTTTGTTATTCTGGACGAAGCTCAGAATACCACGCTTGAGCAGATGAAAATGTTTCTTACACGCCTGGGCAGCGGTTCAAAAGCCGTGATAACCGGAGATGTAACACAGATTGATTTTGAAAATAAGAAATCATCAGGATTGGTTTTGATTTCCGAAATTCTTGCATCAATTGACCAGATAAAGTTTGTAAATTTTTCCGAAGAAGATGTTTTAAGGCACGGAATTGTAAAAAAAATAGTTAAGGCATTTGAAAAATGGAATAAAAAGGCAAGTTAAAATTAAAAGTATAAATTAAAATAAAGACAAAAAGACTTAATTTTAACTTTTAACTTTTTACCTTTAACTTGCCTCACTTTACTATGATTAATTTTATTAAAAAAGTAATTAAAAAACCTGTTAAGAAAATTTTTGAGTGGACTGAAAAGACGTCGGCAGCAGCCGGGTACAAACTTACACCCAAAATTTTCAAAAAAGATATTTATATACCTATAGAAATAATAGCCGTCTTCATTTATATTAGTTTACTTATGACTCTTTCGTTTGACCTTGACTTGCCATTGAGCGGTGTTTTCGGGCTTATTATATTTTTGGCAATTATCATGTTCTTTTCAGTAATTTATATTAAACGGACACACAAGGAATTTATATCTGATGATGAAGGGGTGATGTTGACAGGATTCGTTATAATTTTCATTGTCTTTCTTTCCGGTGCACTTAAAATATATGGTATTCCCGTATGGACCGTGCCTACATCAGTAGCTTCGATTTTAATTACTCTTTTAATATCTCCGGTAGTTGCGGGCGTGGCAAGTTTAATAGTAAGTATATTTTTAGGAATTTTATTTGATTTCTCAATTTCGATATTTTTATTTTCATTTATCGGTAATTTAGTAAGTATTTATTTTTCCGCAAGAGTAAAAAACAGGCATGACATTGTAAAGATAGGTTACTATGTTATTTTAATCAATATTATTTTTGTGGGAGCATTTAGTTTTATAGAAGATTGGGAGTCCGACATCATTTTGCCTTCAGTATTGTGGAGTGCTGCTAACGGTATATTTTCAGCAATGCTTGCATCCGCATTTTTGCCTTATCTTGAAAAATTTTTTTCCAAGACAACTTCGATACGATTGCTTGAGTTAAGCGATTTTAACCAGCCGCTTTTAAAAAGATTAAAATTTGAAGCACCGGGGAGTTTTCATCATGCTCTTATGGTTGCATCACTTGCCGAAACCGCTGCAGAAGATATCGATGCCAATCCGCTTCTGTGCAGGGTCGGTGCATATTATCACGATATCGGTAAAATTGCAGCTCCGGAATATTTTATAGAAAATCAATCTGCTGTGCTATCCAAACACGAGGACTTGAAGTCGCAGATGTCATCATTTATAGTAATTTCGCATGTAAAAGAGGGAGTACGCCTGGCCAGGGAATACGGGCTTGACAAAATTGTAATTGATGTTATTCAGCAGCATCACGGGACATCGCTTGTTCATTATTTTTATATGAAGGCTATTGAAAGCGGGATGAACGATACAGAAAAGTCAGTATATAGATATCCGGGCCCGCGTCCAAAAACAAAGGAGTCGGCAATAGTAATGCTTGCAGATTCTGTTGAGGCAGCCTCGCGTACATTGGAAGAACCAAGTTATACCCATTTGCAGGAAATGGTTTATAAGATAATAAACAATAAATTTATAGATGATCAGTTAACTGAAGTAGAGCTTACGCTAGCAGATTTGGATAAAATTGCCAAAAAGTTTATAAGTGTGCTTGCGGGAATTTTTCATTCGAGAGTGGAATATCCGGAAGAAAACAAAGAAGAAAATAAATAGATGCCGATAAAGGTTTTTAATAATCAAGATAAAGTAAAATTAAATAATAGAAGTGTAGTTGAATATTTACCGGATATTGAAGATAAACTGTGTTTGGAAAAAGACAGTATTTACAATATAATTTTTGTTGACGATAAAAAAATAAAAGAATTAAATAAAAAATACCGGAATGCTGACCGGACAACGGATGTTTTGTCATTCAGATATTCAAAGAAAGATACTGATATTTTTGTTTCCACCGAGACAGCGAAATATAACGCAAAATTTTATAAAGAAGAATTTAATATAGAAATTTTACGTTTAATTATACATGGGATTTTACATGCACTTGATTTTACGGATTACTCTAAAAAAACAAAAGAAAAAATGTGGAATAAGCAGGAGCAAACGCTGAAATGTATATTACATTAGAACTATTTTTGATGTTTGTACTTTTTTTTATCGCGGCATTTTTTTCTATGATAGAGTCCGCATTGGTATCGCTATCAAGAGTAAAAATTAAAAAATTTGTTAACGAATATCCAAAAAAAGCAAAAGGATTTAAAATTTGGCTGGAAAATCCTAATAAATATTTGACAACATTATTACTGGCTAACGATGCGGTTACTATAATAGGCACTGCTGTGGCTACAACCTTGGCAGCTTTTTTAAGTAAAAAATATAATTTAAACGAAGCAATAGTTATTACAGTTACAGCGGTTCTTATATGGGCTATTTTTTTAGTATTAGGAGAGATTGTGCCAAAAATAATCGGTATTCATAATTCCGAAAAAATAGCGCTTTTTTCTATAAATAAACTTTATTATTTTGATATATTTATTGCACCTGTTTCAAAACTATTTATGTGGACAGCGGGATTGATAACCGGAAAATCCGGCAAAAAAGAAATTCCGGTTTTAACAAGCGAAGATATAAAAACTACAATTAGCATTGGCCACGAATTAGGCGTATTCGGTATTGAAACAAAGCAGATGATGCATTCTGTTTTAAATTTTCCGCAAATAACGGTAAAAACAATAATGACGCCGCGTAATAAAATTGAAATGGTAAACATGGATTTTGATAAAGAAAAATTTATAGATTTGGTTGTCGAGACCAGCCATTCAAGGGTTCCTATATATAAAGATACACCCGAAAATATTATAGGTATGATTTATGAGCGTGATCTTTTGGATATGTGGCGCGGCGGAGCAGTGTTTTCTTTTGAAGATCTGTTAAGACCGATAATGTTTATTAAGGAAGATGCAAAAATCAGCGAACTTATGCGGCAATTTAAAAAAGGCGAAAGCCATATGGCAATTGTAAAAAATGCTCAAGAAAAAGTTGTAGGGCTTGTTACTATCGAAGATATTATTGAAGAAGTCTTCGGAGAAATTTTAGATGAGTATGATATAGAACAAATATTTAAGGAATAATTTAATGGATAAGACAAAAAGAGATGATATTCAGCCATGGGCGTTATTTTTGCCCGAAATAAAAGAATTGATTTGTGATAAGAAATTCCACGAATTAAAAAAACTGCTCAAAGGTGTACATCCTATTGATTTAGCGGAAGGATGGGTGCATTTTTCACCGAAAGAAAAATTATTAGTTTATAAACTTTTGGATATTAAAAGAGCAGTTGAAGTTTTTGAAGAGTTGGATTTTGAAGAGCAGACATATATTTTAAATAATCTTGAAGATATATCGATTTCGGAAATTCTGACCGGAATGGCTTCGGACGAGATAGCAAAGCTTTTTAAAAAACTTCCTGAACGTGTATACAAAAAAATGACGACATTGTTAAAAAAAGAGGATATAGAAGTTGTTAAAAATATAGTTGAGTATCCCAGAAATACCGCAGGGAAATTGATGTCTACCGATTTTGTCACACTTTCACCGCATTTTACGGCAAAACATGCATTGGAAAAAATACAGGTTTCCGCACGTATTCATAAAATAGAAACTATTTACGCTTTATATGTTGTTGATGAAAGAAATATTCTTATTGGCGGAGTTACTCTGCGTCGCTTGATTGCTGCTCCTCAGGATATAAAGATTTCTGATATTATGTCGCCGGTGCAATTAATAAAGATAAACGTAAAAACGGATCAGGAAGATGTGGCAAAGAAATTTTCTAAATACGATTTAACCGCAGCGCCTGTTGTTGACGATGAAAATCATCTTATAGGTGTAATTACAATTGATGATATCGTTGATGTCATTCAACAGGAAGCAAGTGAAGATATCGCAAAAATGGCAGGAACTTCAGCATCAGAATTGTCAGAAAATTCGGTTGTAAAAGTAGTAAAATATAGAATGCCTTGGCTTTTCGCAACATTTTTAGGTGGATTAGCAACCAGTTGGATAATTTCCGGTTTCCAGAAAACTCTTTCAGAAATAATTGCTTTAGCCAGTTTCATTCCTGTAGTATTGGGGATGGGTAATAATATAGGTGTACAAAGTGCTGTCATAGTTGTAAGGTCACTGGTTATCGGACAATTTGAAATGAAAAGAGTTGTAAGCTCTATTTTTAGGGAGTTTAAAGTAGGATTATTGATTGGTATAGTCTATGGTTTATTTTTAGGAATAGTGGCATATGTAAAAAATAGACATGGTATTTCACCGGGAGTCAATTTTGCTTTTGCTGTTGGTTGCGGTATTTGTGTTTCAATGACATTTGCTGCATTGATAGGAATGCTTATACCGATTATATTGTATAAATTAAAGATTGATCCAGCGGTTGCTTCGGGACCTTTTGTTGCAACAGCTACGGATATTGTTTCTTTAACATCATATCTTGTAATTTCAACCATAATACTTTTATGATTTTTAATACACAGGCGATAATTATCAGAAAAATGGATTATAAGGACTACGACCGTATTCTTACCTTATATACCAGCGATTTTGGTAAAATAAAATTGCTTGCTAAAAGTGTAAGGAAACCCAAAGCAAAGTTAACACAGCTAACTGAGCTTTTTATACTTTGCGAATTCAGAATATTTTTAAGAGAATCCTTTTCATTTGGCAAATTAACAGGCGGTGTGATACTTGATTCCAATCCATTAATAAGGTATGATATTGAAAAATTTTATGAGGCGTCTTATATGTGCGAGGTTATGGATGCAATGACTCCTGACCGCCAGCCCAACATCCAGAAATTTTATTTATTGAAAGATAAACTTTCACTCTTAAATAAAAATATTATGAATCAAAAAGACGATTTTATAGAGAAATTATTGCATCTTACAGGATTTGGAGTTAAAAAAGGTGTTCCTTTGGATAAAATTTTACAGGAGCATATTAAATATCCTTTGAAAACGGAAAGTGCGATTGTAAGATAGTGGGATAGCGCCTGCCCGCCGATGGTTCAGTGGCGGGGGATAGCGGGATAGTGCGATGAAAATAGAGAAGTTCGAGGATTTGATTTCTTGGCAAGAATCAAGAAAATTAAATAAAAGCATTTACGAATTAACAAATAGTTTTATTTTGAAAGATAGAGATTTATCACAACAAATACGAAGAGCTTCTGTGTCCGTAATGGCGAATATTGCTGAGGGTTTTATGAGATTTGGATTCAAAGAAAGAAAACAGTTTTATACAATGTCCAGAAGTTCATTGTCAGAATTAAAAAGCCATTTTTATATTGTTTTAGATTTGAAATTGATCAATCAAAGTGATTTTGACTTAATTATTCAACAAATAGATATTGTCGGGAAATTGCTAAGTGGTATGATTCGTTCAATCGCACGATATCACTAACGCGCAATCGCACTTGTCTCTATGAATTTTCAAGAAATTATTTTTACGCTTACAAAGTTTTGGGCAAAGCAAGGCTGTGTAATTGTTCAACCTTATGATATAGAAAAAGGTGCAGGTACATTTAATCCTGCCACTTTTTTAAGGTGTCTTGGGGAAAAGCCATGGTCTGCCGCATATGTCGAACCTTCCCGCAGGCCTACAGACGGAAGATACGGGGAGAATCCGAACCGTTTACAACATTATTATCAATTTCAGGCAGTATTGAAGCCTGCACCGAAAGATGTTCAAAAAATGTATTTATCTTCACTTAGAGCCATTGGTCTTAATCCCGAAAAACATGATATTAGATTTGTTGAAGATGACTGGGAAAGCCCTACATTGGGCGCCTCCGGGCTTGGCTGGGAGGTTTGGTGTGACGGAATGGAGATAACCCAGTTTACATATTTTCAAAACATGGCAGGAATACAGCTAAATCCGATTACGGTTGAAATTACGTACGGGCTTGAACGGATTGCGATGTATATTCAAAAGAAAAAATCAGTTTATGATATTATGTGGAATGAAGAATTGAAATACGGCGATATTCATCTTGAGGATGAAAAACAATTTTCTAAATACAACTTTGAAGAAGCTGATGTAGAGCTTTTAAAAGAACTATTTGATAAATATGAAAAAGAATGTAAAACGCTTTTGTTAAAAAATTTGATATTGCCGGCTTATGATTTTGTTATGAAAGTTTCGCATACATTTAATTTACTAGATGCAAGGCGTGCAATTTCTGTAAGCCAGCGTGTATCTTACATTACTAGGGTAAGAAATTTAGCGAGTGAAGTTGCAAGAAAGTATTTGGAAAATCAAAAATGAGTAAAGATATATTATTAGAAATAGGAACCGAAGAAATTCCGGCAGGATATATTGACGCTGCAATTGAGCAGCTGAAAGTAAAATCCGAGAATGAGCTGAAATCCGCACGACTGGGATATAAGAAAATAAACGTTTATGCGACCTTGAGGCGGCTGGTTATATATGTAGAGGATGTTGCTGAACAACAGGCCGCATTTGAATCAGAAATCGCCGGGCCTGTCGCAAAAGTTGCGTTTACCCCGTTAGAGAAAACCACCGACTTTGTGGGTGGTAAACCTTGTGAAGCAAGCGATAGTTTAACGCCGCCGTTAAATATAACCGATGGGAAAAAAAGTTCTCTAACGGGGTTTACATATGGAAAGCCGACGCAGGTAGCAGTAGGGTTTGCTAAAAAATATGGTGTAGATGTTTCTGAATTAATAATAAAAAATGAGCGCGTATATATATTAAAAAAAGAACCGGCATTAAAAACCGAAAACGTACTTGCCGGAATTTTCACAAAAATAATTTCTTCTTTAACATTTCCTAAAACTATGGTTTGGGAAATATCGCAATTTAGATTTGCCCGCCCAATAAGATGGATAGTCGCTTTGTACGGTAAAAAAGTTATAAAATTCCAGGTAGCCGATGTGAAGTCTTCAAATTTTACCTGCATTCGTTATTTTAAAAAAACTAAGATTAGTGACCCGCAAAAGTATATCATCATATTGAGAAATAAAAGTATTATTATAGAACCGTCAGTTAGAATTGAAATATTGAAAAAAACGGTTTCATCTCAGGTAAAAGGTAAAGGTGAAATTGTTAAAAGCGATGAAGTTTTTGAAACAGTTAATAATATGATAGAATTTCCGACTGCTATTCTTTGCAAATTTGACGAGAAATTTCTGCATTTACCAAAAGAAATAATAATAAATACTCTGAAAAAACAAAAAGATTTTGTAATTATTGATTCTTCGGAGAATATCCTTCCATATTTTATAGGTGTAAAAGACGGTATTTCGACCAATATTGATATTATTCGTGAAGGTTTTGAAAAAGTAGTAGCAGCCCGCCTGGGAGATGCGGAATTTTATTTTAATAATGATATAAAAATAAAGTTAGAGGATAAGTTTGATAAATTAAAAGATATTACTTTTCAGGAAAAGCTTGGTACAATATTTGACAAAGTTCGGCGTATTGAGAAATTATCGGAATGGTTAAGCAATAATTCGTCTGTAAAAGAAAAAATAAATCCGGCTGATATTAGCCGTATATGCCATTTGTGTAAAATTGATTTATCAACCGAAATAGTTTCCGAATTTCCTGAATTTCAGGGTATTTTCGGCAAAATTTGCGCTCAAAAAAATAACGAAGAAAAACTTGTCTCAGACGGAATTGAGCAGCACTGGTGGCCGATAAATTATGACGGCAAAATTCCGGAATCATATGAAGCTTCTATCATTTCTATTGCTGATAAAATTGATACTCTGGTTGGTGATTTTGCAATAGGCCTGGGTCCGACAGGTTCTAATGATCCGTATGGTTTAAGGCGGTTCGCTTTTGGTATAATAAAAATTGCGATAGAAAAAGAGATATCTTTTTCAATAAGGGAGTTAATAATTCAGTCAATTTCAAACCTTCCTTATAGAACAGATACCAATAAAGAACTTATTTTACAGATTGAAGATTTTTTAAAACAACGTTTAACTACCTATTTATTAGATAAAGGAATTAAAATTGACGAAATAGATTCTGTATTATCAACGAAATTTACGGATATTCTGGATTCGTACCAATGTGTTGCTGCTGTTCACTCGATAAGAAATCTTGCGGATTTTGAACCGATTGCCGTTTCATTCAAGCGAATAGGCAACATATTGAAACAAGCAAATAGACAGGAAGTAGTGAGCGGGAAATGGGAAGTTGATGAAAAACTTCTCATAGAAACAGAAGAAAAGGAACTTTATGAAAAGTTTTCGGTAATAAAAAATAATGTTGAAATTTTTATTAATAACAATGATTATAAATTAGCACTCAAAGAATTGGTATCATTAAGAACATTCGTTGATAATTTTTTTGAAAAAGTTCTTATTATGGATAAAGATGAAAGAATAAAAAATAACAGGGTGTCTCTATTAAAACTATTGCACAACGAATTTATTAAAATTGCAGATTTTTCTAAAATAGTTGTCGAAAAAGGTAATGTGTAAAAAATCACCTTGACAAACTTTTAATATATATTATACTTATTAGTAGTTAAAGTAGTGGACAGATTCTAAAGTCCGTAATCTGTAATTTGAAATTAGAAATTGTTTTGTTGGAGGTGGGTTATGAAAAGAATAGTTATAAGTATGTTGTTAATTGTTTTGTCTTTTTTGTATTGTGCTCTACTTTCTGCAGATGTCAAAGTTGTAAAATTTTCCGGTACTGTAACTATTTATAAAAATAGTATTTGGAATAATGCTAATGCAGGTGATATTTTAGGACAGCAAGATAAGATAAAAACAGGTTCTGCAAGCCGTGCAGAATTATTAATGGACGGAACCAGTCGGATTTGGATAAATGAAAATTCGGAAGTAGAAATGAATTCACTGGGTGCGGATAACATATTTAAATTAATTCTCGGTAAAATCAGAAATAGAATTAAACTTGCAAAGGGCGGAAAATATACAGTAAAGACGCCTGTTTCCGTTTGCGCAGTCCGGGGAACGGAGTTTATAGCCGATGATAAAGGTGATATGTATGTTTTAGAAGGCAACGTGGATTATTCAAATTCAGATGGCAGCCAGCATAAAGATGTCGGAGCGGGTAATGGCAGCGGCTCAGACGGCAAAGGTGGAATATCCGAACCAAAACCTTTGACAGAAGAGCAAAAAAAATCAATTGACAATGAATGGTCTGGTTTTGATGATAGCGGTGATAAAGGATCAAATGATAATACAGAAAAGAAAGAAGAAAAGGAAGCAAAGAAAGAGATTTTAAAAAATGAATTCCAATCATTAAAACAAGAACTTATGGAAATAGTAAGTAATATAAAGAGCGATGTTGAAGTAACCAGAGAAATTACAAATGAAATAAAGGAAGCGGATTTTGCAACGGGCCGAACTTTAAAAGATATACATGGCAATCTTGTCAGGGTTGAGCAGCAGTTGTTACGTCCTGATAGCCAGACATTACAGTTTTTAAATTTTACAAAAAGGGATAGTTATGTGTACAACGGTAAATTTAAATATGACGGCACATCGGGAAACAGATTGGATGTTCTTGAAACAAAAATAACATTTAACAAAAAATTACCGGAACAGATTACTGAATGGCCAGGATTTATTTCAAGTCAGGAAAATGATACATTTTATCCTCAGTCAATGTATGTAAAGTTTACCAACCAGACAGACAAAATAGAATTAATAGGTGAATCACGGGATGCGGGCCAATTAGATAATGACGGAAAAGTTCTTACGGACCGTACTATTGTAACAAACGAATATATAAATGGTTGGAAATTTGATCCGAATTACGATGCATCGGATAAAGCGGTTACAGCAGATGGGGAAGATACCGGTGATTTATGGTCAACAGCTATTTCTCCAAAAATCAAAATTGATAAAGACGGACAAACTAAATACATATATATGTTTACCGAAGCGTATGGTATTAATAATGATGGCAAATTGCTTAAATTGGATGATTTTACATCGACATCTAAAGATCCATTTACGCTTTTAAAAGAAGTTGCCGCTGAAGGAATAATAAGTGCCCGCGAAGGTAATAGCATTAGTGCTCCAAGTTTTTTCACTAAAGGAAATATAGATCTTGTAATTACGCCCGATATAGTAGTTGCCATTGCTACAAAACTGGCATCACAGGCAGGTGAAATATCGGATTCAATAAAATAATAAAAATAAAAAAAGAGCTTGACAAATTTTCAAAATTTTTGTATAAAAGTACCAGTTGTAAAATTTTAGTGAAAGCGAATAAACAGTGAAAAAAATTTCAAAATTTTTAGCAACAGTATTATTAATAATTTCTTTTCAGCTAAGTTATTTAACTGCAGAAGATTTTATAAATACATCACTTGGACAGGAACTGCTAAACCTTGGTTTAAAGTTCCTTGATAATCCGGGCGATTTTTTCTTTAATGTTCATGCTAATAACGAAGATTTCTCTCCTGTATACGCCGATAAAAATGGATCGATAAGATTTAATTTCTTGCCGGCATTCCTCCCTTTTACCTGGGCTAATATTAATGTTAAAGCAAAACTTTTTAATGAACAGGAGATTTTACCTCAGATTGATTTAGTTGGTCAATACGGTGATATGCTAGCGTTGCGTTTCATATCAGGAGATGTTGAGCCAAGTTTTAATGATTATTCGGGCGGTATTGTGTTTTCAAAATCAGCAACGGATGAAACTAAGCTATACGGCGGAGTAAAATATTCAAATGTTGCAATGAACGTCAAACTATCTTCCTCATCTGTTATAGAATTTGGCGATTTCAGGGTATCGGAACTGAATTTTAAAGTGAATGATATATTTGTATTTACCGGTTTAGTCCATCAAAAAGATATAAACAAACCATCGAGGTTATCTGTTCAAATGGGATATGGTTTTGAATATAAAAAAATAGTTTCAAGAATAATGGTTTCTAAAAAACATATGGATCTTGGGATGGATATTTATCCTGAAGGATTATTTGTGATTCATCCATTCTTGTCTTATCACTGGAATTTCTAAAATGAAAAAAATAGAAAAGTTATTTTTACCATTTATTGTTTTATTGGTTTCGGTTACTTCCTTATCATTAGCTGAAGTAAAAGTTGCTCCGTATTACTCGCTTCAATTTACCGAGGGTGCTTTTGTCCCTAATATTGGTGAATGGAACTTTTCTATTAATTTATTAAGTGATCTAGGCGTTATAGTAAAACCTCAGGATAGCAAACATTCTTTTGTAGGTTTTTATGAATTAAAATATCTCGGTCCGGGACTTAGAAGTCAGGAAGGTGAAAAATTCACGGACAGGGCAATGGATCATATGTTGGTATTAAGGCATACATTTAACATATCAGAAGATTATTTTTTGAAAAGTCAAATAGACTACATGAAAGAATATAAAAGAACAGGTACAAATGAAGTTTGGGGAACCGGACTTTATGATCTTGAACGTACAGGCGGATTGATTTCTTTCGGCAGAAGATTTTCGGATATATTGTCAGTTGCAATCACCGAACAATATCACTTCATGGATTTTCCGAATTATACCGATTTATTTGCAGAATTTCAAGCTGGCGGTGCGAACCTTGAAAGTTCGACAGGAAAGCAAAATCATAAATTATATCAGACGGGCTTGACGGTTGATTATTATGCAAACCGGTTTTCCTTTGATATCACTTCGCAAAACTATATCAAACAGAAAGTTGCGGTTGAATCAGTACAGCCTGACGGAACCTATTATAGTTCAGACCTCCAAAAAGATACGATTTTAACTTTTGCTGATGGATACAAACAAAAATTATTTGAAGAAAAAGTTGCTATAGAACCGACTATTGCGTATAAAATTAAAGGTTCAAACCAGAATTTTCTTTTCTTTAAAACGGTTGGATCTACCGAAACGCCAACTTATTTTGAAGATTACTATAGTTATAATGGACTTAATTTTTCAATTCCTGTTGCGTTTATGATTGGAGAGCAATGGGAAGTTTCTGCAAATCCTCAGTTTGATATTAAAACCTATGCAAAAAGACCACCGCGAAACGGAGACGGTGATTATGATATTGGCCAGAAACAGAAAAATAATATGTTCATCTTAAGCTCAGGTTTTACTTTCAAACCAAACGTTGTTACACGTACAACGCTTTTCTATGTTTTTCAAGTACAGTCCTCAAATGTAAAATTTGAAAAATACCTGCCATATAATTACTCAGCAAATTTCTTTGGAATAAAATTCGAATATTCATACTAAATAAAAATTTCTTACAACGTAATTATAAGTTAGAATGTGCAAAAAATCACAAAAGTTTTTCTGTTAGTTGTTTTCTGACGGAAGATTACGGACAGTTGTGTTTTTATTTGTGTTATTTAAAATAAATCCTTGACAAAATATTATATTACCGTTATACTTAATTATGGGTTGTGAACTTTTCGAAAAATTTAATAAAGACGGAGGTTTTATGAAAAAAATAATTACTAATCTATTTTATTTTCTCTTTTTACTTACGTTATCTTATTCGGCAGTAACTATTGATTCTACGATTGGTGACGTTAAAGTAAATGGTAATACCGCGGTTATCGGCCAAAAGCTCAATTTAAATGACTTGATAAAAACATCCATTCGCTCAACTGCAATATTATCAGTAAATGGTCACAGGGTTACAGTAGCCCAGAGAACTGAAGCGCTTATAGCAGATCTTACAGACGAGACTTCTTTGTTAAAAGTCCTTATGGGCAGAATCCGTGCTGTAGTAATGAAACTGAAAATCAAGCAAAAGTTTGAAATAAAAACTCCTACAGCGATATGTGCAGTAAGAGGAACAGACTTTGCCGTTGAAATCGGAGAAGATTTAAATACCCGGCTTGAAGTTTATGAAGGCATTGTTGCAGCTAAAGAAGAAACAACAGGAAGTGAAGTTTTCGTAAATCCCGGAGAATTTACAACTATTCAAAAGGGTGAGGCGCCTAAAGAACCGCAGAAACTTGAATCAGAAAAAAAAGAAGAAAAAGCGGAAGATAAAAAGGATGAGTTTAAATCAGAAGCACAACGCGAAATATTTATGGAAATTTCAAGAGATTCTGTTATGGGGCGGGCAGCGGAAGAGATAAAGCTTGCAGAATATCAGAACGGGAAAGCGTTAATAGATGTATATGGAAAAAGAGTTCGCTTGGAAGAGTATATATACAGGCCGCCTGAAGACAAAAAACAATTTAAATATGTTGTATTAAATGAAAGGGAAAACCGTTTTGATTTCGGCAAAATACTTTTTACATTTAATAAAGAACTGCCGATAAATCTAAATGATGTTACTAAAAATATGTTTCACAGTGATGGTTCAACAGCTCCGGGGTGGTATTTAACAAATCTCGATTCTGTAATGTCAAATACCTATGATAAAATTCTCGAAGAAGCATCAGACGGCAAAATGGTCGCAAATGATTCTGCTGATCCGACAGAATGGAATTTGTTTTTTTCTAAATATAAATTCTATATAGGCAATACGGACTCAACAGCTAATTCCGGTAAAGGCAAATTAATGTGGCAGTTTGCAGACACCGGGGATAATATACCTCAAAAAAGCGAATTTACATATTTACCGGGAACTCAGAATGAAAGTCATACTGATCCTGCTTCGACCACTGTCAGTTTAATGCCCGAAGGAACAAATATTTTTCATTTTGCCTACAAGGATGTTTATGCAGATAATTCATGGGTGGAAAAACATAATTATATTATAAATGATGACGGAAAGACACAGCAATTCTCGGATATAGTTGATTCCGAGAATGTATCTTCCGAAAAAATTAAAGAAAAAATATTAACGCTGAATTTTCAAAATGTTTATACTTCGTCACTTTTTACGGATCAAAACAGCGTTGATGATGGTCTGGGAAAGAGGATTGATTTAATATTTTCATCAAAACTATTATCAGATTCAGGAATATTGTCATTACCTAATTCTTTAAATCAATAAATAAAAATGAGTTATTGAATCAATTAGGTATGTGCGATTGTGGGATAGCGGGGTAGTGCGATAGAATTATTATATTGGAGTAATAGGTTTTATTAAATAATACAATGCACAATCTCACTATCGGACTATTGCACTATGAACTTTGTTTTATTGGGGGTTTTTATTATGTTGAAGTATCGAAATATTTTTTTACTAACCGGATTTCTACTAATCATTAATCATTTACAACTTAACGCTGAATTAAAGGTTACACCGGTAGCTAATCTTTCACTTTTAGGCGGTCAGTATTTTCTTGAAGGTGAAAAAGATTCTTTTGCCGGCAATGCAGATGTTTTCTTCTCTCCGGTAATTAGTTTTTCAGAAAAAACAGCATTACTTCCTATTTATCAGGGCCTTTACTCAAATACAAAAGATGTAAAAGAATTGGTCGGAGGCGGTACTTTAACCAGAAAAGTATTGGATAATTCACTTACATTAAAGGGTACACATAAAATTTCGGATACTTTAAAAGTAAAAGCAAAAGTGGGTTATAAAATAGAATATCTGCAGGAAACAAAAGATGAAAAGTTAGGTGAAGGACTTTTCGATTATAATAGGCTCGCAGCCGGAATTGAAGGTGAAAAATTGTTAAATAATAATTGGAATATCCGTTCAGGATACGATTTTTACATAATGAGCTATCCCAATTATGCATCTCTGATAACAACCTTTCAAACATCAATTGATACTGCAACGTATACCGAAATTTCAAAAAATGCAGGCAAAAATGTACTTGACTATTCTACGCATGAATTATTTATTGAGGCGGTTCACGGTTTTTCAGAAAAACTTACAGGAAAAGTAAGTTACGATATAGCTTATAAAGGTTTTGAAGATCAGGCGATTGTTAACAGCGACGGGAGTTTTTCTTCAAGCAAGAGAACGGACTTAGTACACTTACTTTCAATTGGTATTTATCAGAAACTGGAAAAAGTATCATTGAATATTATAAACTCAGTACAATATTATGACTCAAATCAAAATTCTTTTGATGCAAATAGGACTCAGTATAATGCCAATTACTATGATTTCTTTCAAAATGATGTTATGCCGTCTTTGGTATTTGAATTGTCAAAAGGTTTTAACATTAATCTATGGTGGGATATCGCTTATAGGCAATATACAGAACGTCCTGCTCAGGATGTTGAAGGGAATTACAAAACATCCGAAATATCACAAATCACAAATACAACCGGTGTATCTGTAATTGTACCGGTATACAAATCATTTGCAGTAAAAGTTGCCGGCAACTACAGGGATTCTTCATCCAATAATAAATACGAAGCTAACTACAGGTATAATTATAATACATCAAACTATTTTGCAGGTATAAACTGGGAATATTAGACGATCAGTTCTCAGAATACAGTAAACAGTACACAGCTTAAGATATGTGGAAAAAATCACAAAAATTGAAAAAATATTATTTACCGTCAATCGAATTTAATTTCAGTTTATAAATGAAAGAAGTTTAATAGAAACCACTTGACAGATTAGAGAATATTCATTATAAATTATATTGGTTGTGCTTAAAAGTAAAAATATTCTTTTATTGTTTTATTGGAGGTATTTATGTTTAAAAAGTATTCTGGGTTTATTGCATTCGTTTTAGTTTGTTCATTGTCTTTGATTCAATGTCTGTATTCGATAAGTCTTACCGTAGATACCGGGACAGACGGGGCAATGGTTGCTGCGATGAATTTTGTAAATAACCAGCCTTCAAACAACTCTGTTTTTGGAGTAACCGGTGCTGACGGTAAAGTAATATTATCCATACAGCCAAATACTAATTATATAGTACACGCAACAAAACAGGGATTTGCGCCAACTCTTAGGGACCAGATGTTCTCGCAAAAAGCAGTTCCCGTAACTACGTCTATAGATAAAACCATTTCTTTAATGCTTACATCTATGGGTGCAAGCCCAAATGTAGGTAAAATAAAAGTAGGGCTTGTAAATGTTTCAACCGGTGCCGCAATTATGGGAGATGTCAGGAATATTACAACCAGTGAATCGGCAGCTTTTGTTTTGGCTTATCTTGACAGCTCACTAAGTTATAGTGCTACTAACTATATCTATATAAATAACGTACCTCCTGCAGATGCAAATAAATATGTAATAAACATTTTTTCTCCAAAAGATAATAAGAATCTAAATAAACAAATATCAAATGTTATTGCTGCAGGTGGAGAAGCTACAGTACTTATGGATTTTGATAACCGTGAAGCAATGGCTGCTCAGACACAGGATTCCGGAATTACTCCAGAGGGTAATCTTGCTTTTGAAGGAGTGGTTGTTGATACATTCAGCGTTGGAATCCCGGATTTCAATGTAAGATTAGAAGGAAGGGCAGCAGGGGCAGGCTCACCGGATTGTCAATTTCAGACACAGACGGATACTAACGGAAGGTTTACTTTCTATAATGTTCCTGTGAATAAATATTACGAAATAAATATTAACGGTTTTGGTTATTCAGGAGTATTTGATTTTCCAAGACCAATGCAGCAGCAACAGCAACAGCAGGGTCCGATTACTCCTCCCATAGTTGGTTATGAATATGACGGTACACACAAAATAGTGGTGCCGTATGATCCATATCCCCCGGACGGAATACCGGGTCCGGGTTACCAGTATAATTATGGTAATTCACATTCAAAATATGAACTTACAAAAATAAATGGCCGTTTGGATGGCAAGGTTGCAATAGGCGGAGTTCTTCTACCATTTGCTGAAGTTATGATATTTAGTGACGGTGATAGATGGCAAGGTTACGATATGTACGCTTCTACAACAGATAATTTTGGAAAATCTTCTCAGACAAACGCCCGCACACGAACCGGGAGTGACGGAGCATTCAATTTGGTTGGGGTATCTCCGGGGAATCTAACTATATCTATCAATTCAGACCTGATAGGAACGCAGTATATGTATAATTTTAATGGTGACTGGAATGCCAAAGATATGAATAACGAAGGCGTTCGCGGTGGTGATGATAAGAGGGTGGTAGTTTCTACGGAAGCACCGGCAGACGTAAATCAAGCGTTATGGTCTGTTTATAGTTCAACAGGAGGCAGGTTACCGGCAGTATCATATCCAAATCCAATATTAATAAATATTCAAACTGAAGGTGAGGCAACATGTACAATCAGGGGTGCGATAAAATTTCTTGATGACACGGTTATTACTGAGGCAAATCCGCTTGTTGTTATTGCAAGAGAACAGTTTTCTGGCGATTGGTTCAATCATAAATCAAAATCGAAATTTACCGCAATTGCAGGAACTTTTGCAAAAGGCAGTACTACTGCATATGAAATTAATGTAGCTTCGGGAGCTCAATATTTTATAGATATAAAATCTGAATATTTGGGTATTGTTAATAGAATGGATTCGCAGGCAGATTTTACAAAAGTAGCATCCGGCGAAAAAGTTTTTGATTTTGCATTATCGCCTGCTGGAAAAATAAAAGGTGTTGTTAGAATGCCTGACGGTACTATTTTCAAACCGATTTTTACTAATTTCCAAACACAAGGCAGAAGTATTCGCTTAGAGGCACGTTCTAATAGCAGCGGTGGCGGAGGAGAAATACAAGAGTCAGGTACTTTTGAATTACCCGGTCTGATTTCCGGATTATATGATGTTACAATTTGGGGTAATGGTCCAGCATATTACTGGCCAAGGACCATTACTATAAAAGATGTTATGGTATCTGCAAACAAGGATACATATATAGAGATACCTCTTCCTAGTGCCGTGAAATGTGAAGCAATAGCACCTTCCATGCCGGCCATGCCGGTCGGGACAACAGGTTATTATAGTATTGCAGGATTTCCTTCAGATTTGGTTTTAACAGGTAAAAAATTGGATATGTTAATGGACTCAGATTCTGATACACCGGTTTCATTCCAGTATAGAATCTCTTCAACAACCGGCCAAGGTGCATGGCAACCAACACTTGCTGTTCCTGGAAGATATAATTTATATCTAATAAAATATGAGATGTTTGGTAGTCCGGATCAACCGCAACCTACTCAATTCGAAATTGAACAGGGTAGGCCGATGACATCGAATCACCAGACTATCACAGTTATTTCACAAGCAAGAAATGTCGAAATAAAATATGATCCGCTTACGCCAAATGCTACTACGTTTATACCTTTTGAAGGTGCTGTAACCGGTAAAGGTAAAATTACCGGTACAATAAAAGGAAAGAATATATTTACAGCAGCTGATTACGAAAAAATTCAAAAAGAAGGCAAAAATACAGCTCTAAAATATATACCAACTATAATGCTTTATGATGTTTCCGGTAATTGGCGCGGTTTTTCCGGTGCAAGACCAAGCTCTGATATGGGAAGCATTACTCCTTGGATGGATTTTTTCATGAATCCAAATGAAAAAACCAAGGAAGCATTAGCAACTTCTCCTGGAAATTATTATATTGATATGTTGCCTCCGGGAGAATATATATTAATTGCTGAAACACCGAATTATCCTCCGTTTATGAAGCAAGTCGTTGTATATTCAACCGCAACTACAACACTTGATTTGGATTTTGATTCTTCTGTTGGTTCTGGTATAACAATTTCCGGTACTGTAACATCAACAGATAATGTAAAAATAGAGGGTGCTGAAATTGCAGCGGACCATAAATCAGTTAATAAATATGTACTTAGTGATAAATATGGCAACTATTCAATTATTGGGTTACCGTCCGGCATTTACCGTCTTTCAGTAAATGCACCCGGGTATTCAACCGCCGGTGAAAAATTCGGTATAAGCAGTGATACGGTAAAGGATTTTGTGCTTACAAGGGCAGACTCCCAGTTAAAAGGTGTGGTATATTCACAAAAACTTCCTTTTGCAAAAACAATAGCAAATGCAAAGGTTGCATGTTATGATGAGACATTTAACACCCAGAATCCCACAAAATATTTACCAGTTTATAAAGCAAAAACCAATAAGAATGGTGAATATTACATTTCTAATCTAATTTCCGGACATATATATAAAACATATGTGATGTATCCCGGAAAAATCGTGGAATATGTAGAAATAACTCCAGTTGCAGGCGAAAACATCCAGGATTTTGAATTGAAATCATTGCCGCCTAAACTGAAAATCATAGTAAAAAAGACAGAAGATCCCAAAAAATTTCTATTCTTATTTGAATCACCTAAAAAACTTGTTGCAGCACCGGAATGCTGGTATAATTCAGGCAACACATTTGATGAAAACAAGGCTGCACGTGCACTTCCGCTGTCGGGTCCAAATAATACATATTCGCTTTATATAAAATTACTGGACTTTAGTCTTACCCACACCTATGTAATACGTGTAATTTCGGATGACGGCTCAGGAACTCCCTATAAAGAAGACATTAAATTCGGCGGTAACATAATGCGTCAGGCAAAGAAAGAGGTAGCTGAAGGCATAGCAGAAGGTGACAATGTTGTAATAGATGAATTTGGTGAAGATAACACTCAAATTGATATGGACGCGGGCTCGCTTACACCTGCAACAACAAGCAGCGCAGCAGCTCCTTTCAGGGGTGCTCCGTCTTTTGCAATAGGAGGTTTTTCTTCAAACATACCATCTTTCAAACTGCAAGGAACGGATGATTCGCTTGCTTCACAGCTTATAAATATTGTTGCAGATTCAATCGCAAGTGATGTGTATCAGGTTGATCTGACAGATGCGCAAATGAACAAAACACTTACATTAACTTTAAATTACGATAAAGAAAAAATATCAGAAGCCGACCTTCAAAAAATAAAACTTTACCAGTATAATTCTGAAAATAGAATTTGGGAATTAGTCCCCGGAGTAAAAACAACTGACCCCGTTTCAGGAACGGTATCTTTGGATGTTGAATCAATAACAGATGCATCCGACCCAAGCAGCACATCTAGCCGGCTTGCCGGCAGGGCTGTAATATCAAACGGAAGATTTGTAATAAATCGTGCGGCAGCTACATCTCAAACTGGTACATTTGCATTATTTAAATCACAACCTCCTACAAATGTGACATGGGGTGGCGAATTTGACATATTTAATTTCCCGAACCCGTTTAATCTTAATGACAAAACAGTAACACTTACAAGCGGAGGTGCACTTGGATTAAATCTATCAACAAGGGGAACAATCATAAAATATTGTTTACCTGCTTACCTTGGTTCATCTGTCAATGCAAAATTTTATATTTACAACATCGCAGGAGAACTTGTAAGGGAAATAGACGATGGCATACGCTCGGGTGGTTTCATTTACTATCTTGATTGGAACGGCAAAAACGATAGTGGAGATGATTGTGCATCCGGCATTTATTTTTTAACAGCAAAAGCGGGTAATAAAGTATTAAATAAACGTAAACCATTGAAAATGGCAATAGTAAAGTGACCCACATTTTTTGTGGGTCATCCTGAGCGAAGCGAAGGATCTCGCTCCATTAACCGGAGGTAAGTTTATGAAAAAAATTTTAGCAGTCGCAATTTGTTTTTTTTTCTTATGCAGTTTTTCTTTTGCAGAAGGTGTTGGTTCTACGGGTGCCCAGTTTTTAAAAATTGGCCTGGGTGCAAGGCCTCTTGCCATGGGTGGTGCGTTCGGAGCAGTAGCCGATGATACAAACGCAATAAATTATAATCCGGCTTCCCTAACCCGTATTGAAAAAAAAGAAGCTTCCGCGACATATTTAAAATATTTTGAAGATGTTAATGCTGGTTTTATAGGTTATACCGGAATTGTAGCCGAAAAACACTATGTAGGAGCCGGGCTTACTTACTTACAGGTAACAGATATAGAAAAGCGTGACCTGAACGAAACAAGTCTTGGTGATTTTGGTGCAACAGACATGGCGTTATCTTTAAGTTATGCAAGAAAAGATATTGCGAATAAATTACTTGAAAATCTTTCTATCGGAGGTAACTTAAAATTTATTAATCAGAAAATAGATAACGAAACAGCATTTGCCGTTGCACTGGATATTTCCGCTTATTATCCGGCAGATGAAAAACTTTCATTAGCAATTAATATCCAAAACATAAGTAACGGAATAAAATTTGTAGATGAATCAGACCCGCTTCCTTTAAATATTAAAGTAGGTGCTGCATATAAACTGATAAAGGACTTAACAGTTGCATGTGATTTAGATGAATATATAATAGATAACAAATTATATGCTTCAATAGGCGCTGAATATTGGGTAAAGGATGTGTTGGCACTACGCAGCGGTTACAGATTTGGCTATGATACTGATTCGCTTGGCGGAATAGTAGGGCTTGGAGTTGGTGCCGGATTCAGATTCTGGGGTTTAACACTAGATTATGCTTTTGTTCCGTTTGGCGATTTAGGCGATACGCATCGTATTTCATTTGGGGCTAGCTTCTAAAGGAATAGAAGCGGATACACGCAGATTATAACGCTAATTAACAGTAGCAAATGTTGTGGCAGGCCTGTCCCGCCGAAGTTTCATCGTAGGCGGAGTATCTCCTGCCTCCGCCAACTGCCGGATGTAGCTGCCGAGCTTGCTCGGCTATAAGCTAATCAGGGTTAACTACAAGACAGCGAGGAGATCTCGCAATTACCAATAAAACCTGAAGAGAACCACATAATCCCAGATTTGGGATACACCTATTTATACAAGCCATCTAAGGAAAATGATGGCTTTTTTATTTATCATTCGCCAAATTGCGACAGCTATTGGTTGAAAAGTTAATAAAAAAAAGTATAATTTAGAACAATATGAAAATGATAAAGAAAAAGAAATTTAGATTTAAACTAAAATCGCGAGTTCTTAAAAAAAGTGTAATAAAGTCAAGTGGGAAAAAGAAACCGAAAAAACTGTTGTCGGAAAATAGAATTCGCAATGGAGATCGCAGGCATCCCACAGGCTTGGTTGCTGGTTTAAATCAAAGCCATGACGATATGGGAAAGAAGATTCAGCAACAAGCGGATGAGTTGAAGGAAAAAACCGGACAATTAAAAAGTGGGGCAGAAAAGCAAATAAGGTCAGAAGAACAGATTTACATCCTTACTAAAGCTATAGAATCGACTGAGGACGGTATTTTTATTATCGATGCCCAAAATCCAAAATTTCCTATTATCTATACCAACCAATCATTCCGGAAAATGACCGGCTATGTAAAAGGGGAAATACTGGGTCAAAATTATTTTTTGCTGTATGGAAATTATGCTGGTCATCGTATTGTTGAGAAAATAAAACAAACTATTCACAAAGGTAAATCTTTTCATGGAGAGATGCTTAATTTTCGGAAGAACGGCAAAAAATATTGGAATTTATTGCGTATTGCACCGGTGTATGATGCGAGAGGTGCCGTTACCCATTATACAGGGATTCAGACAGATGTTACCTTGATGCGGGAGAAGGAGTTAGAAATTGTTGAACAGCGTGAGGAACTTTTGCACGTTACCAGGGTAGGAAAACTTGCAGAGTTTGTCTCTTCATTGGCTCACGAAATTAGCCAGCCTCTTACGGCAATTCTTTCTTATGCCCAGGCTGCCCAGCGTATGCTCGCAGGAAGGGACCCTGAACTTCGGGAGATTCTTCAGTACATCATTAATGACGACCAGCGTGCGGGTGAGGTTATCCAGCGATTACGTTCACTTTTAAAGAAGAGTGCGTCTGAAATGAAGCCTCTGGATATCAATACTCTCATTAATGATACTATTATTCTTATGACAACTGATGCTACCGTAAGGAATATTTCTTTTAAACTTGATCTGGAGAGTAATCTTCCTCTTGTACGCGGCGACCGGATACAACTGCAACAGGTTATTCTGAATCTTATCAGTAATAGTTTCGAAGCCATGGAAGGTAATCAAGACTTCAATGAAATATTGATTCACACATCGCGTAAAGATGTCGACACAATTATTGTGAAGATAAAGGATCCCGGATGCGGAATCCCTGCACACAATATACCTAAGCTCTTCACTCATTTTTTTACGAGCAAGCCGGATGGTTTGGGCATGGGGTTATCTATTAGCCGCTCCATTGTTGAGTCGCATGGCGGGCGTTTGGATGCAAAAAATAATCCTGACCGCGGCGCAACTTTTTATTTCACTATTCCTATCGGCACGAAGGATGCTTAATGAATAACGGCAATTCGTTTATATATGTCGTTGATGACAATGTCTCTATATGTAGAGCATTAACCATATTGTTAAGATCGCACGGGTTTAAGGTTGAGACATTTACCCGAGCATCAGATTTTTTAGCTTTTAAGCATCCTAAATTGCCCTCATGCCTGGTTCTTGACATCCAACTGCCGGATATAAACGGTCTTGACCTTCAGGAGGCAATGGCAGCACGGAAACTTATCATACCCATTATTTTTATTACCGGACACGGGGATATACCGATGAGCGTGAGGGGCATGAAGGCAGGAGCTATTGATTTTCTTCCAAAACCCGTTACTGCAAAAAAACTGCTTAATGCTGTTACGCTTGCCATCTCAAAAAGTAAAATTCAAAATAAAGAACTCGCCGAAATATCAAAAATTAAACGACGCATTAAGACTTTGTCTCCGCGCGAACTGGAAGTTTTTCGTTTAGTAGCCAATGGGATGCTGAGTAAACAGATTGCATACAAACGGGGAACTGCTCTTCAAACAATAAAGGTTCATCGCAGTCGTGTGATGCAGAAGATGAAAGCCGAAACTGTAACAGAACTTATTCACTTCGCTAATAAAGCAGGTATTACTTCCTCTAAAACATAACTTATTTTTCTTTTTAAATAAATACTCACCATATTTACCTTTAAGTGATGTTATGGAAAACGAAAGTAAAATATTTAAGATAAACATAGTATGTACATTAATTTCGCTCGCATTATTTTTGTTCATACCGGGGGGAACCATTACTTATGCTGATTCCCCATCGGCACTTCCCATACACATAAATAAAATCAGCATTGTTGTGCACGATATTTATGATTTCAAAAAATCAGAGAGATTAAGTTTTTTGTACAGTTGGGCGAACAAATTGCACAAAAAAACAAATGATAATGTTGTACGCAGGGAATTGTTATTCAAAGAAGGGGACAAATATGATCCCGCGCTCATAGTTGAATCAGAAAGAATTCTGCGTAGTTATCCATACTTTCGAAAAGTATCTATACATGTTTCGGAACCTGAAAAAGATAAGGTGAATATAATTGTTGAAACCCACGACGCCTGGACAACCGAATTCCAAGCCGATTGGGGAACAACCGCATCGCAAACCAACTGGCTTCTCGGTTTCGAAGAACTAAATGTGCTTGGACAAGGACAAAGAATAAAAGTTTCATATAAAAAAAATCTTGATGAAAAAATACAAACTTTTGTATTTCAGGATCCAAGATTCTTAAACTCACACGTCAATCTAAAAACTTACTTTGACAAGGGTGAAAAAAGTGAATCGTGGGGGTTACAATGTAATCGGCCATTTTTTGCTACGATTGCAAAATGGTCTGCAGGATTCGATTTAGCATCTCAAAAGGAAAGTCAGGAACTTTTAACAAACGGTGAAAAAACTTCAAGCTTTGATGCGTATCATAGAACTGCAAATATTTTTACCGGCTACGCGATTACCGCAACTCACGACAAAAGAAGCGCTGTAACGTTGACAGGTAATACAGGCTCTACTGTGTTCTCAAATATTGCCGTACCCAACGATGTTTCTCCTCCCATAGATCGAAAATTAAACGGTGGTACAATTTCATATTCCTTTGAAAAGATTTCTTTCATCAAAGAAATGCATATCACAAAATTTGACAGAGACGAAGATTTTTTCCTCGGTCCACAACATGTAGTAAGTTACGGTATGTTTCCAAAAAAACTTGGGTCTACGGAAGAAGAAAAGGTATTTGAATATTATTATGGCAGGGGTGTACCAATAAATTCAGGTCAATTTGCACTATTTAATCTTTATTCTAGAAATCAATTTAGGCAGAACATGGATAATACAGGTAAACAGGCGATATCATCGCAATACTATCATCGCATCGCAAGACAGAATACATTAGTTGTAGATATGGAATTTACAAAACTTATTAATCCGGATAACGATAAAGAATTACTTCTCGGTGGCGAGAGTGGACTCCGGGGATATTCAGTGCGAGAATTCAGCGGCAATAAAAAATTTTTTTTCAGTATCGAAGACCGTTTATTTCTAAAGGATGATGTTTGGAAATTATTTTCAGTAGGTGGCGCATTATTTTTCGATTCAGGAATGGTTTGGAGAAAAGATGAATCTGTAGATTTAAACGAAATTAAAAGTGATGTCGGCATAGGTTTTCGGTTTGGATTAACGAGATCAAGTACTGCAAAAGTAGTAAGGGTAGACCTTGCCTATGCATTAAATGGAAATAATAGGGATAATCGCTGGGTCTTAACAATAAAATCCGGTCAGATATTCAATCCTAAAGGGATTAATGATTTTAGATCGGACAACTAATTCCAAGCGTAACCAACTGTTGATTACTCTCATCGAATTTCACTGATTAACCGCAAATTTTTAGTACCTTCTATCTAATAGCAGACCGTTCTAATCTAAGGGCTTGTTATACCTAAGTACAATTGACTGCTTCCTGAATACCCCTATAATGTAAACATAAAGAATGAAAAATATTATATTTTGTTATGTTTTATTAACTGTTCTCGCAGGTCATGTATGGACAGAGGTTAATACAACACCTATAACCGGGCTGGCCCCGCATCCGGATGAGCTTTTTGTTCCGCTTCGGGGGGACCCGCGCGAATTGCATTTTGCACTACGCCTTGCATTTCCCCGGAACGATGGGACAATCGCGGAAGTGGCGGTCGGGCATTATTATGGAATTTACCGCTGGCGGCTACCCAAAGACATCGGCACTATGCAAATTAATATCGGGGGTGGGATTTTTCCACGTTTCTACTTCTCGGATACCAAAGACCTTAAAGTCATCGACTTCTATGGCAATGTTCCGTTCGACATACGTATAGGTAAATGGTCCGGCCGCTTTATGTTTTATCATGTCAGTTCTCACTTGGGAGACGATTACATCCGTACGAACGGTCAAATGCCCAATAGTAATTCGTGGAACAGCTTGCGATCTCTTTTATCTTATGATGTTGGTTATTCCCTGCGCTTGTACAGTGGATATACCTATCACCTCCTGGTTTTTCCGCCGGAACAAAAAAAAGAAGCTTTTCAAACCGGGTTCGAGATTATTTCCAAAGTTTTCAGAAATGGTTATACACAAGTTTACTGGGCTAATGATTTCCAGTGGTGGGAACGGACACAGTGGAAACTCATGTTCAACTCGCAGATTGGGATCAAAACAGGTCGAAAACCAAAAATCGGGAGAGGTATTTCATATTTTCTGGAGTTCACAACAGGCCCGGAATATTACGGCCGTTTTTTTAATAGCGAAGAAACTCGTTTAGGTTTGGGTGCCAAATTCGAAATCAATTGAGGAGTTCAATATGAATAAAGCCATATCAATCGCATTTCTTACAATAGGAATTATCTTAATAATCTATGGTATCAATGCCTCAAACTCATTTAGTTCCGATGTCTCGCGTTTCTTCAATGGTTCTCCCACCGACAAAACTATCTGGTTTCTGATCGGAGGTATTACTGCGGCTATCTTTGGAATTTATAATATATTTCGCGGGTCAGAGGATAAGTAAATTCCTAAAGAAAATCCGGCATTATACCTAAGTACAATTGACTATGTTTTGAACTTGCCTACAATACTATTATGAAGTTAAAGAAATTACAATTAGAGAAGTATGATGAAACGCCATCAACCAAAAAACAAATTTTTATAGTCGATGATGACGAGTCTATATGCCGCGCGCTCAAATGTTTGTTGATGACTTATGGGTTTAAAGTGAATACCTTTCTTTCTGCAGAAAAATTTTTCAATGATGTGCCGAATAATGTTCGAGGCTGTTTGATTATGGATATTCATATGCCGGGATTGGACGGGTGGGAAGCGCTAAAAATGATTATTAAATCCGGGTCAAAGCGTCCGGTTATTATTATTTCAGCGGAAAAAAATGGCGGACTGAGAGAGCGGGTTTTAAAAACCAATGCCGTGGGATATTTTCAAAAACCGGTGAACGGTCAAGAGTTGGTCGATTTAATCAATAAGACTTATAGCCGGTCACAAAACTAAAGGTTAGGCATCTTGGAAGAACTTTTTAATAAAACGGATTTTATCTTTGTTTCCAGTAGTAACAGCGAATAAAGCAATAA
>Ga0208246_1000235_pt1 | contig 50571 bp, 48 predicted proteins | sample RifOxyD2_FD_184039 | JGI IMG/M metagenome (GOLD analysis project Ga0208246, IMG submission 184039) | Soil microbial communities from Rifle, Colorado - Rifle Oxygen_injection D2 (SPAdes) | ecosystem: Environmental > Terrestrial > Deep subsurface > Rock core/Sediment | place: Rifle, Colorado... | reverse complement strand
CGTTGCCTGCCCTCGCTACTTTCCCGTCGACATGCCCCGTAGTGTCCGCCGTGGGTGGTCTACTACTGGGGTGGGGTGTTTTTTCGTATTCGCTGTGGCGAATGCGCCACCGAAGCGATTTTGTTGTGTGATTTTTAGTGTTTACGGTTTTGTGGATATGTGGTAAAATATACCAAGATAAATGGGGATTGCGAAAAGGGCGGTATAGATATTCCAATATCACTATTATTATATCACATGTCAAACAAGTTGCCAAACATTGCGAAGAATATAAGGAAATTACGAAAAGAAAAAAAACTCTCGCAAGATCGTCTTTCAAAATTGGCGGATATAGCCCATCCGACCATTATTAAAATTGAATCCGGCGCAATCCAAAACCCAACAGTTGAAACCGCGCAAAAAATTGCGCGCGCGTTGGGTGTTGGAATTGATGATTTAATGAAATAAAATTTATGGCAATTTTTGATGAATTAAAATCGGTAGCAAAAACTTTAAGAGATGCTGATAAAATTCCTCAGTATGAGCAAATTTTAAGTATACAGGAAAAGCTTTTAGAAATGCAAAATAGAATTTTTGATTTGGAAAATAAAAACAGAGAATTAAAGAATAAATTAAATGAAAGAGAAAGAATAATACCTCGTTCTGGGACATATTACAAAATTCTTGAAGATGGAAAAGAAGATGGGCCTTTTTGTACACTTTGTTATGATGATGAAGAAAAATTAATTAGGCTAGATATAGGAAAATTTTGTTTTGGTTCACCATTAAATCTTGATTGTTATTCTCAAAAATGTCCGAAATGTAAGAAATATGTAAGGTAAATCATGACAAAAAATTATTTAAAATATCTAAAGAAGATTCGTTTAAAATTGTTGAAAAAATGGAATCCCACGAGAAATTACGCGCGCTTTGGGTGTTGGGATTGATGATTTAATGAAATAACTTTATGGCAAAAAAAATAAGCGGACAAGAATATGAAGCTTGGTCAAAGGACGAATTGATCAAAGAAATTGTTAAAATAAAAAGCACAACCTATGGGCTTGTTTGGCATCGTGATTTGCCTGAAGAAAAAATTGATATTCTCATCAATCCTGATGCACGAACACCTAATGAAATGTTCCCCAATGAAATGGCGGGCGAACCCTTTCCTGTTTTGAAAGAAGTTAAGAGTAAAGCGATTGAATCGGATAAATCAAAACTCGTAAATCTTTTGATTGAAGGAGATAATTATCACTCTCTCGCTGTTCTAAATTTTACGCATAATGAAGCGATTGATTTGATATATATTGATCCTCCATACAATACCGGCAATAACGATTTTATCTACAATGATAAATTTGTTGATAAAGAAGACAGTTTTCGGCACAGCAAGTGGCTTTCCTTTATGGAAAAACGTTTAAAATTGGCAAAAAATCTTTTAAAATCAAGTGGTGCAATTTTTATCAGCATTGATGAGAATGAATATGCGCCTTTACGAATGCTTTGCGACGAAGTATTCGATGAGAAAAATTTTGTTGCAAATTTAATATGGAAAAGTAAGAGTGGTGGCGCCAACGACAGTAAATTTTTTGCGGTTGATCATGAATATATTTTGGTTTATGCAAAAAATTCAGAAAATCTCAAATTAAATTTAGATACCGAAGCTGTAGTGACAACTTCCTATAATTTGGAAGACGAAAATGGTAAGTATTCGCTAGATAGGCTCGACAAACAGTCGCTTGGATATTTAGTGAGCCTTGATTTTCCTATAAAAGGGCCAGACGGCAAAGTTTACACAGTATTTCATAAGGATCCAAAAAATAAGATTGCTCGTTGGCGTTGGGGGGCGAAAACGGTAAAAGAGAGGTTTAGTGAACTTGTTTTTAAGAATGGGTGTGTATATACAAAGAATTACGAAAAAGACGGGGCAATCCCAAGATCATTATTGACTGATGAACGTTTTGGACGAACAAGAACTGGAAAAACAGAACTTTTTGATTTATTTGGAAAAGAAGTTTTTCAAAATCCAAAACCTTCAAAATTGATTAAATATATTATCAGTTTAGTGGGGACAAAAAATTCTACTGTTTTAGATTTTATGGCTGGATCTGGGACAACCGCAAACGCGGTTTTAAGTATGAATAAAGAGGACGGTGGAAAACGAAATTTTATACTTTGTACAAACAATGGCGATGAAAAATCAGAACATAAAATTGCCTCAGATGTTTGCTATCCACGAGTAAAGAAAATAATGAGTGGATATAAAAGTCAAAAAGGAGAAAAAATAGTAGGGTCTGGTGGCAATCTAAAATATTATAAAACTGATTTTGTAGAAGCGGAGCCAACGGATAAAAATAAGAGAAAGCTTGTTAAAGAATCAACAGACATGCTTTGTATTTTAGAAAACGCTTTTGAGCTTATTCAAGAAACGCCAGAATTTAAGATTTACAAAAATACCGATAAATATGTCGGGGTTATTTTTTACGAAGATGCGATTGAAGATTATAAAAAGGCCATTAAAAAAATTGATGGACATTTTAATACCTATGTTTTTTCAATGGGTGACGACCCGCACACAAAAAAATTCGCTGATATTAAAAATAAAGTAACGCTTTGTGCCATCCCAGAGGTCATTATGAAAGTATATCGAGTAATTTTTAAGTAAAAATATGAATATAAAAGAATTCGTTAAAAATATATTAATTGATGTAGATAAAGCGGTTGAAGAAGCACGAAAAGAAACTCAACGTGATATTTCTTTTTCTCACACCAACGATCAGAGAACGGTTGAATTTGATATTGCAGTTGCAGTTGAGGAAAATGATAGATCGAGTGGTAAGGCTGGTATCCGTGTTTTGCAGTTTATCGAAGGTGGTGGTGACATAAGTAAAGAATATAAAAATTCTACAATAAGTCGTATTAAATTTGGAGTGTACATAGCTACAATGACAAAAACAGAAAGCATCAAAATGCAAAATCAATTTAATAATATCAATGAGAGTAATAGATAACTACTGAAACACAATATGATATTTGAATTCAAAAATTATCAAGAAAATGCCGTCGTAAAGTTGAAGCGAGAAATCAACGAACTTTTGGATTCAGACGGAAGCAGAGTTTGTATTTTTAAAGCCCCAACCGGTTCTGGCAAAACGCTAATAATGGCGGAGTTTTTGAAGCGCTTAATTGATTCGCGTATTGATGGTAAAAAGTTTTCGTTTGTTTGGATTGCCGTCAATAAATTACACGACCAAAGCCGAAATAACTTAAGAAAGTATTACGACCAAAATGGAGTAGGAATTAAATGTTCGTATTTTCAAGATTTAGATGATCGCAAAATTAGCGAGAATGAGATTTTATTTTTGAACTGGGCGAGTATTAATAAAAAAGATAATTTGTATGTTCGCGCGAACGAACGCGACAATAATCTCTCAAGTATCATTGCTCGCACAAAAGATGAGGGGCGAATTATTTTTTTGGTTATTGACGAAAGTCATCATACTGCAAATAGCGAAAAATCAAAGGAATTGATACAAGATATCGGACCAAAAATTACGATTGAGGTTTCCGCTACCCCACAATTAAATAATGCCAACAGAATTGTTGAGGTGGAACTCAAAGATGTCAAAGACGAAGAAATGATTAAAAAAGAAATTATCATTAATTATGGCTTTGAACATTATATTGTTGACAAAAAGAAAAGCGACAAGTCGGCCGATGAGCTTGTTTTAGAAAGTGCGCTCAAACAGAGAATAAAATTACAGAAAAAACTTGAAGCGGAAGGATCCGGCGTTAATCCACTTTTACTTATTCAATTACCGGACGCAATGCAGGGCGTGGCAGATAAAAAAGATGAAATAATTGCTTTGCTTAAGAAATTTGGTTACACAACAGAAAATGGACGGCTTGCTATTTATCTTTCGGATAAAGACAATAAAATAAATTTAGCTAACATTGAGAAAAATGAGAATGAGGTTGATGTGATGATATTCAAACAGGCGATTGCTCTTGGTTGGGATTGTCCGCGCGCGACAATTTTAGTGTTGTTCAGACAATGGCACGAAGAAAATATAACTTTTTCAATTCAGACACTTGGGCGTATTATGCGCATGCCGGAGCAGAAGCATTATGCCGACGCTGATTTGAATGTCGGTTATGTATTTACGAGTTTACAAGATATAAATGTTGCTACTGATTTGTCGCATGATTATATAACAACTTATACCGGTTATAGAGATAAAAATTATATCAACCTTGACTTGCCATCATACCACTCAAAGCGTTTTCGCGAGGAAACACGTTTGTCATCAGATTTTACGCCGTTGTTTATTGAAGCAGGCAAAAAATTAAAACTTAAAGAAAAATTTTCTTTTAAACATAGTATTATAAAAACTAGCTTGATTGCTAGTGGACGAATTACTGACGCAGATAAAGAAGTAAAAAATATTGATAAAAAAGGAACGCTGGATATCCCCAAAAATGAAGTTGAACTGCAAAATGCCTTTGACATGTTTATTCACATTAACCTTTCGCCTTTTGCGCCAGAGCAACGCTCAATCGGGAGGGTTAAGTCATCGATATATTTATTTTTTGAAGCATCGCGGAATGAAGATGAATGGCCAAAAATTCAGGCCGCTGTTCTTGCGGAAGAAAATAAACAGATAATGATTGATACAATAAATTTGGCAAAAGAATTATATCAAAATGAGGTTGGAAAAGGTAAAAATGAATTAATAAAAAATGAGGAGCCGTGGAATGTTCCAAAAGTGATCAATTACAATTTGTCGTTTGTTGAGAATAAATATAAAAAATCAATAATTCAACCGTATTTTGCGCGCAAACGAGATGGCAACTTAAATTTATTTGAAGGGAGCGATGTGGAAGTTAATTTTGTTGAATTTTTAGAGAAATCAAAACAGGTGGAGTGGTGGTTTAAAAATGGCGAAAGCGATGCGACATATTTTGCCATTCCGTATGTTGAAAATGGAGCAGAGAAGCCATTTTATGTTGATTTTATATTTAAACTTAAAAATGGCAAAATTGGTTTGTTTGACACAAAAGGTGGTTTGACTGCTCAAGTCGCTGGTCCGAAAGCGGAGGGTCTACAAAAATATATTAAAGAGCAAAATAAAGCCGGCAAAAAATTGTTTGGTGGTATTGTGATTAAGGAGAAAAATAGTTGGAGATATAATAGTCAAGAAAAGTATAGCTATAATACTGACGATTTGAAAAATTGGGAGTTTTTGGATTTAAAATAAATGTATTATGCAAGATAAAGACTACAAAGAGCTGTTGTTGAATTGCTACCTATCAATTTCAGATGCTACATCAAATTTGAAAGACATAGCTTATGCTAAGTTAGTTTTTCACACTCTCTTTTTAGAAAACAAAAATTTAGATAAGAAAAAACTGATTAGAATTGTTTCGCAACATATCAATACTATTAGTATACCGGAAGAATCTATTGATAATGCAGTAGTCCTATTAAAATCTAGAAAACTAATCGGGGAGGATGGAGGTGGATTTTATTTAGTTCATACCGAAAAAGACAAGGCAGAAAAACAATTGAATCATTCTAAGGAAATAACAAATAAAATTTGTAATAAATATTTCCCTAAATCGCTGAATGGTAAGGATGTTATACAATGGTTTAATGATGTAAACGAAAGATATTTTTCAACATTTGCTGGCCAGTTAATTGAGCTTTACAATGAAAAAAAGAGTCTTATTCTTAATATAGAAAAAATACTGGAACCTATTATTAATAAATATAAATTTCAAAGATGTAAAAAAGAATTATTACAAGGATACCGAGAATTTTTAATAAGTAAGGAGAGGGAAGAAGAAGAAAAGATTTGGAATCTGATGCAATCGTTATTGTCTGCAAAAATATTATCTGCTGACTTAAGCCCAGATTTTTTAAATATAGATAAATATAAGAACGCTGACATTTTGCTAGATACTAACATTCTTTTTGCCAATTCATTAGCCAGTAATCGGGGATTGGACGATACCGTGCAGTCTTTTGGTAAGGTAACTAAAATCATAGGAGCTAAATTATATATTACCAAAGAAACTGAAGTGGAGTATGAAATGGTTTGTTTGCGAAAGAAAGAGGAGATGTTAAAGTTGTGGCAAACATACTCTATAAATATTTTGCTTAATTCCGATCGACACGACGGCTTTTTTCGATCGTTAATTGATCTGGGATGTGAAACACAGGAGGATATAAGTCGGTTTTTCGATGCTGTACAACAAATACCTGAAGAAATTGGCGGGGCTATCGTTCGTAGGTTAAATGAGAGAGATTATGTAGATGTTAGATATGAACAGGGCAAAGACAAGCCGTTGTTTGAAGAAATTAAATCTATTTGGAGTGAGATTCATCCTGGCGGATGGGCTAAACCAGAATTTAATGTCATTCATGATTTATTGCTGACGAAAATATGTAGGAAATTTGGAAATATAAAAAAAGTATTTATTTTGACATTAGACATGTCTTTGGAGCGGTTGGCGCTTAGTTGGGTAAATGAAAAAGAGGAGCCAATCTGGAGAAGTTTATTTAGTCTTGTACAAATACTAGCTATAAACGGTGGGGGTCCAAATTTTGAAGCTAGTGATATGGCACCACTAGTTAAAATTTTTATAGAAGAGGAGGATTCTTGCAGAAGTGATGATTATGACAAAAGAGATCTTCTTTTTTTATCGGAGATGAGCGGTAGGATTAAAGAATTATCAGATACTAAAATAGAATCATTATTAAATAAAATTCATTACGCTAGGATGCAAAGCAATAGTAGTGAACAAAGTTTAAAAGACATTAAATTAGAACTTGAACGTTCACTAATCAAAAATTCACACGATTTAAGCCAATCTTTAGAAGAAAAAGATGGTAAAATAACGGAATTATCAGATAAAAATCAAAATTTAAAACAAGAAAACACAAAACTGAAAAAGTTTATTGATATGTTATTTTTTATGGTAAGGACGATAATTTGTTTTGCTGTTTCTTTTTTCTTGTTTATAATATTAGGAAGTCAAATTAAACAGACGATTTCTTTTGATGGATTGACATATGAGGTGATACAAATGATACTATTTATATTTACGCCGCTGTGGATTGTCTGGGGTGACTATCAAAAAATTCGTAATAAAATCAGGAATTATTAAGGTGATATTTTATAACTTACATTAAGTTGCAATAAATCGAAATAAACGGTGGTGCACCGGCAAAGCCGGCACGAAAAAACACCCCACCCCAGTAGTAGACCACCCACGGCGGACACTACGGGGCATGTCGACGGGAAAGTAGCGAGGGCAGGCAACGCCAACGGCGAACGGGCAAAAATTCCCTCCCCTTAGACCCCTTCCTTTTTGCCCGCCCGTGGATTGACTGGTAAATCGGCTAAAAGTATATTGATAATTCAATTGGCGGGGTTGTAGGGGCAAAACGCCCCTACACCATAGACCACTTTAAAATTTTTGCTGAAAATACGTCCGAACTTTCTCGTATATACAGCTCATTTCCGAAAACGGCGAATTTTCGCGACAATTATAATAGATTCAATAATATTAGACAGAGTATGCAACCTGAGTCATTTCCTGTAGTAAAACAAAACGGGCCGATAGACATATTAATATCTTCGATACAAAAGTGTCCCGATGAAATTATTTGTTCACATGGTTCGGCTGATTTTGATGCGTTAAGGGATCTTGATTTGATGTATTCAGATAAGGCCGCAGTTTTGGAGGAGCGCAATGAAGTGTTGAAAGAAAGATTTATAGTTGCAAATCCAAATTTTTCTCAAATTGCATCTTTTCAGATAGATGGTTATGGTGACGTTGGCTTGGCCAGAAGAGCAACCGAATTAGATAAAGATGTACTAGAACAAGAATTTAAAGTAAGATTTTCTAGAGTTTATGAAGTTTTAAGACAAATCATTGAAGCGGGAGTTAAGATTCAAGCCGGAGGAATAAAGTCGGTTGAGGCCGTTAATAGAAGAATCGAACAGGGGAGTCGCGATCGCTCATTAAGGTTGCCGGATTTATTTAGGTTAAGAATTATTTTTAACAATTTAGCCTCTCTAGGAAATTTTAGCGAACAAATGTTTGATACCATGACTCGTAATGATTTTAAATGTGTTGGGTGTAGGAATAAATACCATTCAAGAGAAGAAATTGATATGATCGATAGTGGTGGGAATGTCGTTTCTGTTACGTCTTCACCTGTAAGAAAGTTTAGAGCAATCGGAACCGAATGGATTAAAAACCACAGTGATTCTCCGCTTCAAAATTTACCAACAGAAATACAGTTAATAACTTCAAATATGCACTTAGCCAGCATGATGACACATCCATTTAGGGAACATTCTAGGAAAATGAGTTGGAGTGATATTGCCGGTTCAGATCGCGAAGGTAAAATTGAAAATTGGGTAAGAAATTTAATGACTAAAGCATCAATTCGTGATTTTGAACAATTCTTATAATTATGGTAAAAATTACAACAAATAAAGGCGACATCACTTTGGAACTTTTTCCAACTGACGCGCCCAAGACCGTAGAAAATTTTTTGTCGTTGGCAAAGAAAGGTTTTTATGATGGGGTGATTTTTCATCGGGTGATTAAGGGCTTTATGATTCAAGGTGGCGACCCAACCGGCACGGGCAGTGGCGGGCCGGGCTATCAATTTGAAGATGAACTCTGGGTGGAAACAGAATCATATGGGCGCGGTTATGAACGCGGAGTATTAGCGATGGCTAACGCTGGTCCGAATACTAATGGCAGTCAATTTTTTATTTTGCACGCCAATTATCCGCTCCCGCACAATTATACAATTTTCGGACGCGTTATTAATGGAATTGAAACAGTGGACGCGATTGCCGAAGCTCCAGTTGATGGTTCAGATCGACCACTGGAGGAAGTAAAAATGATTACAGTTGAATTAATAACTTAATTAATAATTTTGCTATGTCAAAAAAAATATTCATTCACAGTTTTGGCCATGCTGTTTTAGCGGAATTATATATTTTGGCAGTTGTCACTCTCATCACTAATGGAGAAAAGTTATTTGGGCAGACAATTCCGAATATTTTGGTGCCGTTTGCCATGCTTACACTTTTAGTAGTTTCCGCGGCGGTTATGGCAATTTTAATTTTTGGCCGGCCGGTAATGATGTATATTGATAATCAGAAAAAAGACGCTTTGAAATTTTTATTTTCCACTGTCGGGGCGCTTGCTGTCATCGGCTTATTTGCTTTTTCAATTTTGGCTTTGGTTAATTGGTATGTTAAATAATTTTGCGTTATGTTGATTATATCGGATTATGTTCTACTTAGGACTGCTGTGCCGACTTCAGATGCGGCCAAAGTTAGGAAAGCCATGGGAGACGCTGGGGCGGGAAAACAAGGGAATTACACCCATTGTAGCGGTTCACACGCGTCCACGGGGCGTTTTTTGCCATTAAAAGGGGCACATCCGGCCATTGGACAGGTAGGCGCACCCGAAGAGGTGCAAGAGGAAACCATTGAAATGCTGTGCCATAAAGATATTGTTGAAAAAGTGGTGTTAGCATTACGAAATGCGCATCCATACGAAGAACCGCCAATTGACATTTTGCCACGTTATGATATAAAATGATTTATTAAGCCCCTTTAGTTCAGTGGCAGAACGGTGGTATCGTAAACCATAGACATCAGTTCGATTCTGATAGGGGGCTCAACTATGATAAAAATATCGCGCAAATTTTTAGTAGTTATTTTATCCATTACTTTGGGTATTTTTTATTTTTTACCTGTTTTCGCCGCTCCAACTTCAACAATTAACGCTGGTTTTGTAAATGGTTTATGGTTTTCAAAAACTCCATTTTTTGATGGCGACAATGTGAGAATATATACCGCAGTTCAGAATCAGTCGCCCTATGATATAATTGGAAAAATTAATTTTTTTGATAGTAACAATATAATCGGAAGCGTTGATTTTTCCGCCACAACTGGTCAATTGGCACAAAAGTGGGTTGACTGGCGTGCCGTTGGGGGCAATCATTCTCTATACGCGACCGTTAGTAATGTGAAAAAAACATTGCCTGGCAGTGAACCTGAGGATGTTGAGATCGGATTTTTTACATTGCCAGCCGTTTCTCAATTTATTGACATTGATACCGATAAAGACGGATTAGGTAATTTGGTTGATCCTGACGATGATAACGATGGTTTGTCTGATGAACGGGAAAAAGATTTGCATACTGATCCGCTTTTAGTTGATTCAGATAAAGATGGTATTAATGATGACGAAGAGGTACGCAAGGGTTTAGATCCAATCGTATTTAATATTGCTCCAGCTTCTGAATTGGACAAAATAATAATTAATAAAAAAACAGAATTTGATTTTAAAAATATAACCGTACCCAGCGGAGGGCAGAAAGTCGTCCAAGAAATTGCACAGCGCTTGGAAACTGTTACAGGGCTAGCCAGCAGTAAAAGTGGAGGTTTGATAAATAAACTCACCGATCGGCTTGAAGACACAAGAAGTAATATTATAAATTCCGCTCCTTTAGATGAAAAACCTTTAAGTTTTATAAGTGTAGCAGTTACTGAATTGACGAAGTCTTTGCCTTTTCTTAAAATTTCTTCTTCAACTCTTCCCACATTAACAGACCTGCGCGTTTGGTTATTAGAGTTACTAATTATTATTTTGGGGAATAAGTGGCTCTTGTCAATCGTTTGTATATTATGGCTCTGGGCGTTAATTAAGGCAATTCGCGCTTTTTTTAACTAATTTTTTACATTGGTGGGTAGTTTATACACAGTTCGTCTTTTTATCTTCTTAAATTTATGATATACTAAATTTAAGGATTATATGATAAAAGTAAACGGGGTTACCAAAATATATTCAACATCATCTGTTGCTCTACGCGACATCAATCTGCATATCAAAGCGGGTGAATTTGTGTCCGTAATTGGCCAGAGCGGGAGTGGTAAAACTACCCTATCAAAACTTTTAATCGCTGAAGAGCGACCTACGAAAGGCGGGATTCAAATAGGTGATTGGGATATTTCTAATATTTCAGCAGGCGAAGTTCCTTTATTACGCCGTCAAATTGGGATGATTTTTCAGGATTATAAACTTTTGCCAAAAAAAACCGCTTTTGAAAACGTCGCCTTTGCCTTGGAAGTTGCCGGTGAAAGTAACCGACGTATTCGTCAGGTGGTGCCACAATTATTGGAAATTGTTGGTCTTACAAATCAGGCAACTCGCTATCCGTCGCAACTTTCGGGCGGAGAACAGCAACGAATTGCCATTGCGCGATCGCTTGCTCATCGTCCTAAAATTATTGTTGCCGATGAACCGACTGGTAACTTAGATTCAATTAACACCGAAGAAATTATTCAAATTCTTAAAAAAATAAACGAATTCGGCACGACGATTATGTTATTGACTCACAATCGCGATGTTGTTAACAGTTTGCATCGTCGGGTTATTACTTTGCAAGATGGGCAAATTACCTTGGACCAGTCAGAAGGAAAATATTTAATTTAAACATATGGCCTTAATAAGACGAGTTTTTAAATTTGCGTTTCAAGATGTCGGACGCAATATCGGCATGTCTTTTATGACTGTATTTATTTTGGTTTTAATGTTGTTGTCAGTAAACGCGCTATGGTCGGTTGAAATTTTAACTGGTGAAGCAGTGCATTTAGTAAAAGATCAGATTAATGTTAGTATTTATTTTACAGCTGAGGCGAAAGATGATCAGGTTACTGAAATTCAAAATTATTTAAAATCATTTCCGGAAGTTGTTAATTTAGAGATTTCCAACAGTGAAGCGGTTTTAGAGTCATTTCGTGAACGTCATAAATTAAATCCAGAAGTATTAGGTGCTTTGGACGAGTTGGGTGGAAATCCGTTTGGCCCAACCATTGTTGTAAAAACACGTGAGCCGGGCGACTACCAGAAAATTATTACGGCATTGGATTTGCCGGAATATCAAAATTTAATTGAAGCTAAAAGTTTTGACGAACACCGTGATGCGATTAACAATATTCAAAATATTACCAACCGTTTGGAGAAAACAGTTTTGGGGCTTTCAATTTTATTTGCCGTGATTTCATTTTTGGTTATATTTAACACAGTGCGAGTGGCGATTCAGACCCAACGCGTGGAAATTGGGATCAAACGTTTGGTGGGCGCGAGCAACTGGCTGATTCGTGGACCATATTTAATTGAGTCAATTTTGTTTACTTTGCTTAGTTTGGTAATTACTGCCATAATTTTGTATTTCGGGTTACATTTTGTTGATCCATATTTGGCTGTGGTGTTTCCGTCGGGTTTCTCCTTGACAAATTACTATTTTTCGCATATTCTCTACATAGCTGGCGTTCAAGCCCTGGCAGTACTCATTTTGACAGTATTGTCCAGTGGTTTGGCAATGCGTAAACAGTTAAAGGTGTAGGTTAATTCCGAGGTCGTCTAACGGCAGGACAGTGCCCTTTGAAGGCGCTTATCTTGGTTCGAATCCAAGCCTCGGAACCAATTAAAATAGTGGCTAAAATAACGCATTATTTGAATTTTTTGCGTGTCAGTCTTGACAATCATTGTAGTTTTAAGCTATACTAAAAGTAGTTTTAAAATATATAAAAATTTCTCACTATGCTTAGCCAAGTTACTTTTACCACCCAAAACGAATTAAAAAAACAAGCACTCTCCAAAGCCAAACAAGAAGGGTTGTCTCTTAAAACAGTTTTGGTCTATGCGCTCAAAGGTTTTGTGACGGGCACACTATCCTTTGGATTGAGCACTGTTGACACCGAACCAGAAATCGAGGAGATACATTTTAGAGATCCATCAATAAATGCCAAGGCTAAAAAATTAGCCGAGCTTTTGCAATAGCGTATGCTTGTCCTTACGCGTTTTGTTGCTCGTCATGAACTTAAACCTTTGGAACGTTATTTGAGTATTAACGATGTACTCACCGGTGCCAGAAAAATTCTAAAAGGTTTAGCCGTCGAAACCAAGCTGCCACGTCCTGTGTCTGGTCTGCGTTTTTTTAAAATACGTTTGGGTGGACGTCAGAGCGCTCGAATGATAGTTTTTGTTCTAGTTGAAAATAATAAAGTTGTACCACTTATGATCCGTTTGAAGAAAGATAAAGTGTTTGGCACGAATATGGCAATGAACGATCCCGCGCTAGTTAAACAAGTGAATAAAAATTTAGACGAGGCGATGGCGGATATTAAAGCTAAACGATATCAAGAATTTGCGTTATAAATCTTTTTTCTAACATCGTCTACGACTCGGAACAAATAAAATAATCCTGAATTTTCGGGATTATTTTATTTTGGTTTGGATTCGAACGGGAAAGGGTGAAAACGGAAGTTTTCACATGCGGAGGAAAGTTCACGAAAACCCGAAGGTTTTCGTGGGAGCGAAGCGACTTCGAATAGCGAAGTGCCAGACCTCGGAACAAAAAATCACCGTCAAAATTGACAGTGATTTTTATTTGCTTATCGGTTCACTTCCCATATTTACAATTTTTATAAATATAGGAAGCAGTGAACCGAGAGACGGAACAGTGCGTCCCGTGTTTGGTCACGACCCTTATTTTTCCCCACTAGTTAGTCCCAAAAAACCACTGCTGGAGACCCCCGCTCATCCCTCCTTTGTCTTTCTATTTCTTGTATAAGATCTTCCAATTTTTCCGATGATTCTTTTAGCCTCTTAATCACCCCCTCAATTCCATCTTCGGAAACGGGTTGTTCCAATCCGGACGTTTTTGGCTTGGTCATGGGTCCTCCTTATTTTTAAACTATCATAATAATAATAATAAAGCAAGATGCAAACCTTGATGATTGCTATTCGCCAATTTGCCAAAAATTTGGTATAATAATAGCGGATAGAGATTCCGACTTTCGTCGGAATGACAACAGGAAGTAATATGCTCCGCCAACTAAATTTTGAAGGTCATAAAATAACTTTTGAAGAACGCGACGAGGTGGACCGATCAGTTGCGGCCGAGATTTTTAAGTTTCGGGAATACCGCGCCGCTGAAACGACAGTTAAGACCGCTAAATTAATAGTGGATGTTGGCGCTCATGTAGGGCTATTCACTCTTTATTGTCGTGCCCTAAACCCAACCGCAAAAATTGTGGCTTTGGAACCAGAGCCAAACAATTTTTTACGCTTAACGAGCAGTTTGGCACTAAACTCAGTTATTGGTGTTTTAACGGAACCAGTCGCATTGGCGAGTAAAACTGGCTATGCGCGCCTAATAATCTCAGATGACTCACACAATCACCACCTGGGCCATGACAATGCCCCAGGAGAGGGTTTAGCAGTAAAAACCGTATCTTTATCCTCTCTAAAAAAACAGAAGAAAATTGGCCAAATTGACTTAATCAAGATGGACATTGAGGGGGGTGAATATGATATTTTAGAAAATTGGACCGCCGTTGATTTTGCCGGAATAAACCATATTATTTTAGAATATCACGATATCAAAAAAAATGGTCGGCAAATTTTAGAAAAAATATTAAGGGAAAATGGTTTTGGTGTGCAAGTTTTTCCCTCAAAATTTTCTCGCCGACTTGGTTTCATCTGGGCTCACAATAAACGTATTAAATAGTATGTCTCAAAAAGATAAAAAGGCCTGGGTGGTTACGGTTGATATGGGTTACGGCCACCAACGCGCAGCTTACCCTTTGCGTCATCTTGCTCCGGATGGTAAAATTTTGGTAGCCAATAATTATCCGGGCATTCCCGAGTCAGACCGAAAAATTTGGCGCGAATCGCGAAAGTGGTATGAATTTTTTTCTCGTCTTACGAATGTTCCTCTAATTGGAGGATATCTGTTTAGTTTGTTTGATAAATTTCAAGCGATTGCCAATTTTTATCCACGCCGTGATTTATCGGCGCCAACTTTGCAACTGAATCAAATTTATTGGTTTATGAAACATGGTTGGGGTCGGGACTTAATTGAGTTTTTAAATAAAAACCCCATTCCACTTATCGCTACTTTTTTTACAGTTGCTTTTTTTGCCGAAGAACATAAATACAAAGGGGAAATTTATTGTGTGGTCACCGATACGGATGTTAGCCGCACTTGGGTGGCGCTTGATCCTTCTAAAAGCAGAATTAAATATTTGGCACCATGCCGACGCATTGTTGAGCGATTACAATTGTATGGTGTAAAAAAAGAAAATATTTTTTTAACCGGTTTTCCTTTGCCGGAAGAAAATTTGGGAGGCGAGAAGTTTAAAATCTTAAAAGCCGATTTGGCTGAGCGAATAATAAATCTTGATCCCGATAAACGTTATCGCGATAAATACGCTGGCACGGTGCGGGAACGTCTGCATGATATGAATTTGGATGAGCGCCACCATCATCCGTTAACAGTTACTTTTGCCGTCGGCGGAGCGGGGGCCCAACGCCAACTAGGCGGGATTATATTAAATAGTTTAAAAAATGATATTATAGCCAAAAAAATTAATTTTAATTTAGTAGCCGGTACTCGCAATGATGTTTACTTATATTTTAAAAATGTAATTTGTAATATTGGTTTAAAAAATAATTTAGGCAAAAATCTTAAAATTATTTACGCTAATCATAAAGACGACTATTTTACCGCTTTTAACATCGCCCTGCGCAATACTGATATTCTTTGGACTAAGCCGAGTGAGTTAGTTTTTTATTGTGCCTTAGGCCTGCCTATTGTCATGGCGCCACCAGTCGGTTCACAGGAAGTATTTAATCGCACATGGCTTAAGTCGGTTGGGGGCGGAATTACTCAAGGAGATCCGCAGTTTGCGCACGAGTGGTTGTTTGATTGGGTAAATTCTGGCTGGTTGGCCGAAGCGGCAATGGCGGGATTTTTAGATGGCCGGCAGTTTGGAGTGCGTAATATTGCCGATGTGGTGTTTAAAGGAATTAAAGAGCCAAGTGAAGATGATAAAATATTATAAGCGTTTTTATCACTGCGAGGAGCAAATGTCTGCCTGCCTCTGGCGGGAAAGTCATGCCTACGGCAGATTTCACTCGTAGGGTGACAATTTACGCAAACAACGAGATTGCCACGCCCCGTTGGGGCTCGCAATGACAAACTAAATTAATTATTACTATGTACGATCAAATTTTCATTCAACTAAGCATTGTGTTTGCAATTGCTTTGTTGGTCGGATTACTTACTAATGTTCTACGGCAACCGTTAATTATTTCCTACATTATTGCTGGTATCTGTGCTGGTCCGCTTTTGTTTAATGTGGTGTCAACTGAAGCTGTTTGGTTTAGTTTTTTTTCAAAATTAGGAGTAATTCTGCTCATGTTTGTAATCGGGCTCGGCTTAAATTTTAATTACATAAAAAAAATCGGACGTACCGCTCTTATTATCGGTTTGGCTCAGGCCTTTATAACTGCGGGCTTGGGGGTAGTTTTATTACGCTTGTTAGGTTTTGATTGGTGGCCGGCCGGTTATCTGGCGATTGCCACCACTTTTTCCAGTACAATTATAGTTACTAAGTTATTGGGCGATAAAAAACATTTAGATTCGTTGTATGGTCGCCATGTGATTGGAATTTTGTTAGTTCAAGATGCTGTTGCTATCGCACTTATGGCGGTTTTAATTGCTGGTGGCAGAGAATCAAATTTGGGGATTGTTACGATATTGTGGGCCTTAATAGCTAAAGGGGCTATCGCAGTTGTGGCGATGTGGTTTTTGACGAGATACATTTTGCCCTATGCTTTGCACTACATCTCTAAGTCAGCTGAATTTCTATTTCTTTTTTCGTTGACATGGTGTTTTGTAGTAGCTTCTTTAGCGGGAATGTTAGGTATTTCGTATGAGATTGGGGCGATTTTAGCCGGAATTTCTCTTGGCTCTTCTGTGTACCAACCAGAAATTTCTTCCCGAATTAGACCATTACGAGATTTTTTTCTCATTATATTTTTTGTTCTACTCGGCGCACAAGTTAACGCTGGTAATTTTATTGCGGCCTTAGGACCAAGCATAATTTTGTCAGTTTTCATATTATTGGGAGATTCAGTAATTTTGTATTTGCTTTTTAGGGTTCTACATTTTACACGAAAAAATAGTTTTTTGGGTGGCTTAACTGCAACACAGGTGAGCGAATTTGGATTTGTTCTTTTGTATTTGGGACTTTCACTGGGTAAAATAAGTGGGACTGATTTAACAATTTTTACAGTAGCCGGTTTAATAACAATCTTTATTTCTTCTTATCTGATTAAATATAATGAAAGGGTGTATTTTTTGTTTGCTCCACTTTTAAACATTTTTGGTCATGATAAATATAGGCAGGAAGAAGAAATTGTAAAAATATATGACGTTTGGGTCATAGGATATCACCGAATAGGTTGGAAAATAGTTGATGTATTAAAACGCCAGAAAGTAAATTTCGCGGTTGTTGACTTTAATCCAGAGGTTGTCAACGAGTTGCGCCATCAAGGCGTACCGGTTTATTTCGGTGATATTTCAGACGTTGAGTTCATCGCTTCTATACCGCTTGAAAAATCGGGTTTAATTATTTCAACTTTGCCGGATCCGGAAATGCAAACAGTGTTCATCAAACATGTGCGTAAGAATTCAAAAGGCATAAGCATTATTGCCAACGCCCCTCAGGCTAAAGATCGCGAATGGCTGTACGCGGCGGGTGCTGATTATGTCATGACCACGCATCTTTTGGGCGGGGAGCTTTTAGCAACTTTGTTGCATGGTAATAATATTGATAAAGCGGATTTGGAAAAGTTGCGGGCTCAGCAAAAATTAGACGCTCAAAGCGGTATGCCGATTGAGAATTTGTAGCTGTCATTGCGAGGAGCCGTAGGTGACGCAGCAATCTCACTCGTGTGATTAGATTGCCACGCCCCTTTGGGGCTCGCAATGACAGTTGCAATTTAACTATTTTTTATAAAAATAGAAATAGTATGGAGGAAATTTTAAAAAAGTTTGTTGCTTGGGTAAGAGTTAAAGTTAAAATTCATTTGTCGGATAGATCAATATATTTTAGAGATGGCGAGATTTGGTGGGCGCATTTAGGTGTTAATGTTGGGCATGAGGAAGAGGGCAAAAATGATAATTTTGAGCGGCCAATATTGATATTAAAAAAATTCAATGAACATTTGTTGTGGGCAATACCGTTAACGACAAAAACCAAGGAAGATAACCCCTATTATTATCAATATGAACTTGGTGGTAAAGAATATGCTGCCATATTGCCGCAGCTGCGGATATCCAGTAGTAAAAGATTAATCCGAAAAATTGGAATGTTTCCGATGCGGGATTATGAACAAATACGCGAAGAAATAAAAAAATTGATATAAAAAACGAAACCTACCTTTTAAGGGGTAGGAATCTCGGAGCTACCTCCGAAGAGGCAACCATTTTTGTAAGTCGTTTCCAACTTACGTAGATATTATAATCTATATCATTACCTTTGTCAAGGGCAGAATAAGAGACCTAAAAAGAGACAGCGCATTAGCCGTCTCTTTTTTATTGGTTGAGGACACTGGGCTCGGATGAGGCAGGGTGTCAGGGGGCGGGTTTGCCTCTTTGCACTTTGATGGCAAAGAAGATCGAGATTGCGGCGATCAAGCGTGAGCACGCAAGTCGCCGGCCACGAAAATTTTTTTAATTTCCCGCTTTGTTTCGGGATTGTGTCCAGGTGTTTCTGACATAGCTTTAAGAAAAAAAAATGGCCAAAATTTTATTCGCAAGTAAATTTTTTATTATTTCATACTAAAATATAATTGTGAAAAATTCCTGAACCGGATATGCCGTGTTGTCTGATGTTAAATTTCTGGACTCGCGTTTAAATCGCTAATTGCCTTTTCATACATCGGCTGAGCAATTTGTTTCACTTTTTCTTGGCGAGAAAGTTAAAGAAGATGGGAGAGAAAAGGTTAAACAGAAATTTGACTGGATGTTTAATAGAATAACGTCCGAAAAAGCGAAACAAATTGCTCAGCCTCGTTGTAAATGCGTAAATCCATATTTTTTAGTATTAGTCCAGAAATTTAATTTCAGACAATATACGAACCCATTGATAATTTGGCTTAAATGCGGTATAATTTTAGGGTAAACTTTAATCCACAAGGGGGGGGTATGGACCAAAATACTTATTATCCCTGTCGCGATCCGATGGAATTGTTGCGCCAGGAAATGAAATTGCGTAATTTCAGCCCCAATACTATCAACAGTTACCTTAATTATATCACCAGTTTTATAAATTGGTCGAATATCCACTTAGCAACACTAAATTAATGTGATATATAAAAATAATATTATATGCCACTAAAAATTAACCAGATAGCCCCAGCTTGGCGTCTCTTAGACCAAAACGGGACAGAGCACAAATTATCAGATTATGCCGGAGCGTGGCTCTTGATATATTTTTACCCACGCGACAATACGCCCGGTTGCACGGTGGAGGCCTGTAGTTTTCGGGACAATTTTAGCGCTTTACAAAAATTAGGCTTGGCTATTGTCGGCGTGAGTGTGAATAGTGTGACGAGCCATGGTAAATTTGTAGAGCAATATAAATTGCCTTTTACGCTTTTGTCTGATAGTGAAAAAGTAATGAGCGAGGCGTATGGTGTGATGGGGTTGACTTCGGCGCGCCGAGTGTCATTTTTAATTGATAAAAATGGCAAAATCGCGAAAATTTACGATCCGGTTAGCCCACCAACTCATGTGGCCGAGGTGATGGCTGATCTAAAACAGCTGATTAAATAAAAACTGTGGATAAGTTGGTAAAATACTATTTATCACACTAAAATAGTATGATATAATCAATCTTATTCTTCCCGATTTCGGTTCGCCGAAATCGAGGATCCTCGATTTTATTCTAAAATAAAATCGGGATAATCATTTTTTTATGAACAAATATCTAGTCGGTTTAGGGGGATTGGTTATGGCTTTGGTAATTGTTGGAGCCGGGTGCGCGCCGCAACAAGCACCTGAGGAGGCAGAAAAGCCGGAGGCAAACGAAGGAGTTGTGGAAGCAACTATGCCGGTACCTGGCTTAGAAGGCGAAGTTACCGAAACTGAAGTTGTGGTTGACACACAAGTGACTGCCAATGAAAGCGCTACGGAAAATAAAGTAGCAGCCACAGCTGAAGATGCCGTTACATTCAACGTTGGCGGAGTAAATTTCGCTTTCGCACCCAAAGAAATAAAAGTTAAAAAAGGCCAAAAAGTGACGGTTAATTTCACGAGCGATATGGGTTTTCATGATTTCGTGATTGACGAATTTAATGTGCGCACCCCGCAACTTAAAAATCCGGGCACAGCGAGCGTTACTTTTACCGCGGATAAAGTTGGCACTTTTGAATATTATTGCAGTGTCGGCCAGCATCGGGTGAATGGCATGGTGGGGAATTTGATTGTTGAATAAGTTTTTTATTCCCACTCAATCGTTCCTGGTGGTTTATTAGTAATATCGTAGAAGATAAAATCAACCAGTGCAGTTTTCAAAACCGCGCTGGTTATTTTTTTAAGAATTTTATTAGGTAAAGCCGCGAACGAAACCGTCATCGCTTCTTTTGATTCCACCGGGCGCAATACTAATGAATTCCCAGTGCTATTGCCAAACGGTAAAAGCACAATCGGCATCTGCCAGATATTATTTTTGGAATAATATTTTTTGATAATATCATTAACGAGCGCGTCTAATTGGCGCAAAATACCCAAGCGATTTTTAGTTAAATAGGCCGAGTGGGGAGTGGCCGTTAAAAAATTTTTAGCATTGCCGGCGCTTAAAATTAAAACGCGGTTGATGCCTTTGATTTGATTGGTAATTTGTGGTGCCAGTATTCGCAATTTTTCCCAAGCAATATTTTTGGAACACACAATTACTCCCGGATGAGCATAGGAACGTTCGTCGCCTTGTACGCCCACAGATTGAATTGGCAATTTAAATAATTGAATTTTTTTATCCGGCCAATTTAAGCGTGTCGGTTTAGCGGTTGTACCTTGATTGCAAAGCACTCTAATTGCTAATCCTGGCCCGGGAAAGGGGTGGCGATTAATTAGTGTTGTCGGCAAACCAAGTTGTTGGCCAATTAAACGCACCTCGTCTTTGTATAATTCTTTAATCGGCTCAATGATTAGTCCGGCCGAAATCATTTTTTGGACGCGTGGGACGCGATTGTGGTGAGTTTTGATTAAGTCAGAATTTTTTGTGCCGCCAGATTCAATCGTATCAGGATAAATTGTGCCTTGCCCCAAAAGCCAGTCCCGATTTGATAAACCATTTTTGCGCATTATTTCATCGGCGATATTTAAAAAAGTATCACCAATAATATGGCGTTTTTTTTCTGGGTCAATTATATCGGAAACATTCTTTAAAAAAAATTCGGAGGCATCATAAAAAGTAATATTATTAAAACCCGCTTTCGTAAATGCTCGTTTAATCGCGCCTGTCTCTTGTAAGCGCATAAAACCATTATCAATATACAAACCGGCCACACGCTTACTGCCTAGCGCTTTTTGGAGCAAAGCAAATGAAACCGCGCTGTCAACTCCGCCACTTATCAATTGAAATACTTTTTTTGAACCGGCGTCAATTTTAATTTGTTTAATTAATTCTGCAAGCATACTTTTGTTCGTCCAGTTTTTTTGCGCGCGACAGATATTGAATACAAAATTTGACAGCATTTTTTGACCGAATTCTGTGTGAGTAACTTCGGGGTGGAACTGAAAACCATAGATTCGTTGTTCCAAATTTTGCATTGCTGCAATTGAACGATTATCGGTCATTGCTATTTGTTGAAAACCTTTGGGTAATTTATCAACATGATCACCATGGCTCATCCAAACAGATGTTTTTAGTGGTAGTTTCAAAAAAATAGGGGAGTCAGAAATTTTTATCTCAGCTAACCCGTACTCCCGTGCTCTATCGCTTTTTACATCACCACCAAAATAATCCGCCAAAAGTTGGTGGCCATAACATAATCCCAAAATTGGTACCTGTAAATTAAAAATATTTTTGTCAAATTTTATATGTGGTTCTTTAATTAAGCTTCTTGGCCCGCCGGATAGTATTAACCCAAAGGCAGAGCCCAGCTTTGTTGCCGACGTGTTAGTGGGGTAAATATGCGCTTTAACTCCCAGTTCACGGATTCTGCGAGTAATTAAATGGGTATATTGAGAGCCAAAATCAAGAATGGCAATTTCTGACTTCATAGGACTTGAATTATTAGCATTAATTGTATATAATATAACATATTTGAGTAATTTTTAAAAGGCTTATATGTTTGAAAAATTTAGTGATACTCTTACTTTTGACGATGTCCTTCTTGTGCCGCAATTGTCTGAAATATTGCCAAAAGACGCCTTTGTTGGCACCGAGCTTGCCAACGGCATCAAATTGCACTTACCTTTTTTAAGTGCCCCCATGGATAGTGTTACTGAAGCCAAAATGGCGATTGTTTTAGCATTAGAAGGTGGCTTGGGTATTATTCATAAAAACTTTGGCATAGATGAGCAGGTGGCCGAAGTGGTTAAAGTTAAACGCTTTAAAAGTGGATTTATTACTCATCCAATCGCGGTATCACCAAGTATATTGATTTCTGATCTCACCAAAATTAGAGAAAAATATGGATATAAAAAAATACCGGTAGTTGATAAAAACGCGAAGTTGGTTGGTCTTATTTCTGAACTTGATTATTTCTTACCGGAAGATGGAAATTTAACTGTAGCCGAAAGAATGGTGAAATTGTCTGATTTAAAAACTGCTAAAGTTGGAATTACTTTGGCAGAAGCTAATCAGATGATCCACGATCTGCGCTTGAGAGTATTGTGTGTTATTAATGATGCTGGCGAGTTGGAAAGTATAGTTACTCGTAGGGATATTGAAAAAAATAGTCAATTTGGCAATTCCACTAAAAATTCTGAAAAACAACTACGAGTTGGGGCGGCAGTTGGGGTCGGAAATTCTGCGATTGAACGAGCTGAGGCGCTATATAGCGCTGGCGTTGATTTGGTAGTAGTTGATACTGCCCATGGACACAGTGCGGGAGTTATTAACACGGTTAAAGCTTTGCGTCAAAAGTTTTCAGATAAGGTAATTGTTGCTGGCAACATTGCGACGAGCGATGCCGCGTTAGCTTTGGTTGATGCTGGCGCTGATGTTGTTAAGGTTGGGATTGGGCCTGGGTCAATTTGCACAACGCGTATAATCGCGGGTGTGGGCGTACCGCAGCTATCTGCTATCTTGGAAGTAGCTCGAGTTTTAAAACAAGTGAAGAGGCCGGTCGCCTTAATTGCCGACGGTGGCATTAAATCTTCTGGAGATATTGTCAAGGCAATGGCCGCTGGAGCGAGCGCGGTGATGATGGGAAATATGTTTGCCGGAACAGACGAATCACCAGGACGAATTGAATTTGTTAATGGACGGATGTACAAAATTTACCGCGGTATGGGTTCAGTTGAGGCAATGGACCGTGGTAGTAAAGATCGCTATGGCCAGGCCGATGTCAATGAAAAAAATAAATTTGTACCGGAAGGTGTAAGTGGAAAAGTACCGTATAAGGGGCCGGTTAGTAATATTGTGTATCAATTAAGTGGTGGTCTTAAAAGCGGTATGGGTTATTTGGGTGCGCATAATTTGTTTGAATTACGCGAGAAAGCTTGTTTTGTTAAGATAAGTCCGGCGGGATTGAAAGAAAGTCATCCGCATGATTTGACACACGCCGACAATGCCCCCAACTATGATGTCAGTGGTTTTTAAAGAATATAAAAAAAGAGACCAAATTAGGCCTCTTTTTTTATATTTTATTACTAGTGTCTAAAGCAACGAGTACCAGTAAAGACCATAGCAAGCCCTAACGCATCACAGGCCGCAATAATTTCTGCGTCCTTAATTGATCCGCCTGGCTGGATAATTGCCTTTATGCCAGTGGGGGCAATTTTATCTATACTGTCCTTGAAAGGAAAAAATGCGTCAGATGCTAATACAGAGCCGACAATATTTTGACCAGCTTTTTTTATCGCCAAATCAACCGCGTCAACTCGCGAAACTTGACCCACTCCAATTCCAACAGTAGTATTATTTTTTGCGATTAAGATCGCATTTGACTTTACATATTTTAAAACTTTCCACGCGAACAGCATGGTATTTAATTCTTCGTCAGATGGGGTAAGTTTAGTAACGACTTTCAAATTTTCTTTCTTAATATCTTGATTGTCATTATCTTGAACGAGCATTCCACCTAAAATTTCTCGGTAAGTTTGCCGTGGCGATGGGGGAGCGATTACTCCTAATTCCAAAACCCGTAAATTTGGTTTTGTGGCTAATAATTTTAAAGCACCTTCATCATAACTCGGGGCTAACACAATTTCCGCGAAAACTTTGATAATTTCTGCGGCAATTGCTTCAGTACAAGGTCGATTTAATGAAATTATGCCCCCAAAAGCGGAAAGGGAATCAGCTGTGTAAGCACGTTTAAACACCTCGTTAATATCAGTGCCAGTAGCAACCCCACAGGGGTTGGCGTGTTTAACCACAATTGCTGCTGGTTTAGAAAACTCGCGTGTCAAAGCCCAAGCACCATCTGCGTCATTTAAATTATTATAAGATAACTGCTTGCCTTGAATTATTTTGGCGCTAAGTAAATTATTTTCTTTGCATAGATTGTCGCGATACACGCAAGCGCTTTGGTGCGGATTCTCGCCATAGCGCAAGTCGTAATATTTTTTATAAGTTAAAGTTAATTTTTCCGGATAAATTTCAGTCGTAAAATATTTAGCAATAACGGCATCGTAAGCGGCTGTGTGGCGGAAGGCCTTGGCCGAAAGCGCCCAGCGAGTTTCTGGTTTTAAGCCACCGGATTTAATTTCTTCTAAAATTAAATTATAATCGCTTGGCTCAACCACTACTCCAACCCAATCAACATTTTTGGCGGCGCTTCTTATCATGCTTGGCCCACCAATATCAATGTTTTCAATTGCTTCTTCAATTTTTACGTCATTTTTTTGGATGGTTTTGGCAAAAGGGTATAAATTACAAACAACGAGATCAATCCATTCAATATTATTTTCTTTTGCCACCTCTGCGTGTTCGTCGCGCCGACCCAAAATGCCACCGTGCACCTTGGGGTGCAAAGTTTTAACACGTCCATCCATAATTTCGGGAAAGCCGGTAAAATCAGAAATATCTTTGACGGTTAGTCCGGCCGCACGTAAATGAGTGGCCGTACCGCCGGTAGAAATTATTTCTACGCCAGTTTGCGCCAAACCTTGAGCCAGCTCGGTTAAACCGGTTTTATCAGACACAGAAATTAAAGCGCGTTTAATTTGGGTCGGATTATTATTCATAATTTTTGTGAGAAATTATTAATTACTTCAATCAAGGCTTCGCCTTCCAATTCTTGAACTTTATTTTTTAAACTATCGGTTGTATCGTTTAAAGTTACTGCACATTTTTTTTGCAAAATAATTTTACCACCATCAATAGTTTCGTCTACAAAATGAACAGTACACCCAGTTTCTTTTATGCCTGAATCAATTACTGCCTGATGTACATTTAAGTCCATGCCACCGGAAAATGCCGGCAACAGAGAAGGGTGGACGTTAATAATTTTATTTGGGAAAGCACGGACAACTTCTGGTGGTAAAATTTTCATGTAACCGATGAGGACAATAAGATCGGGGTTGAATTCATTCAACTTGGTCAAAATTTTTTTATTATATTCATCCAATTCCGCGCCTTTACTCTCTATTAAAAAAACTGGCAAATTATGATTACGCGCCCGTTCTAAAATATAGGCATCTGATTTATTAGAAATAACCGCTAAAATCTTGGCAAAAAGAATATCTTTTTCAATTGCTGTAATAATTGGTTCCAAATCAGTACCTTTAGTTGATCCCAAAACAACTATATTAAATTGTTTCATAATTAACAAAATATTTATTTTCTCAATTCTTTCATCATTGTTACGCGGTTTTCTATTAGTTTGGCAGTCCCAATATCAGCACGATGATAAAGAGGACCAATGAGACGATCCATTTCTGCTTCTACATGTGCTTGGGCTATTTCAACAGTTTCTGCTTTAGCTAAGATTGCCAAGGTACGCGAACCTAATTCATATAAACCATCAGCTTTCTTATCCACCGCCGCAAAAAATAAATTGTCTTTGTTGCGCAAAAGTGACACATCAATACGCTGATTTTTTATAGGGTTATCGGGATAGCCCTCGGGCACAGCATATTTAACAACCGTGGCCATTTGTGAAAATTTTGGGATTACTTTGTCCAACGTTCCTTTAATGAGATTTTCACACAGCTCTACAAAATCAGTTTCTAAAACAGCCAGCACATTCATTGCTTCCGGGTCACCCAAGCGGGCATTGTATTCAATCAATTTGACTCCGTCTGCCGTTGCCATAAATCCGCCGTAAAGAACTCCTTTATATGGGGTGTTAAATTTTTTCTTAATCGCGCTGGCAGTGGCAATATTAATCGCTTGCGCGGATTTAATATCATTTTCGGTTAAAAATGGTAGAGAGCCATTAGGGCAGGAATATGAGCCCATACCACCAGTATTAGGGCCAATGTCTCCCTCAAGGGCACGCTTATGGTCCTGTATGGCCGGCAAATGAAATAAATTTTCACCATCACAAAAACTCATCAAAGAAAATTCTTGACCAACAAATTTTTCTTCAATAATAAATTTTGACCCCGCGGAAATTAGTTCAGAACAATACCCCAAAGTTTCCTGAGTATTTTTTAAATGTTCACCAAAAACCTTAACACCTTTGCCACCCATTAAGCCATCGGCTTTTACGACATAATTATTATTAAGTTTATTCAAATAATCTTCAACACCGTCTGTGCTTGAAAATTCTTTAAATTTGGCGCCACCAGGGATGTCATATTCGGCGCACAGCGCTCTGGTAAAAGATTTGCTGGTTTCAAGTTGCGCCAAAAGCTTTATCGGCCCTACAGCTGGAATATTAATTTTGGCTAACTCATCAACCACACCAGCTGCAAGCGGAAGTTCTGGGCCGATTATCGCCCAATCAACTTTGTTTTTTTGAGCCCAGTTAGTGATGGCGACGACGTCATCCAGTTTGCCAACAATGTATTCGCTAGCTAGCTCCATAATGCCTGGGTTATTACTGCTCGCAAAACAAATTAAGTCAATTTTTGTAGCCGATTTTTTTAAAGATCTGGCTAAAGCGTGTTCGCGCGCTCCTGACCCAACCAATAAAACTTTGCTGTTTTTAGTTGTAGTTAAATTTAACAAATCAGGTTGAAAAGCAAAATCTTTTTCAGTTTTTTCAATTTTTTCTACACTGATATCGCCCGTAACATACCAACCATCTAAGTAAGGCATTGAGAGGCGGTCAATGTTATGTTCGCCTCGGCGCAAAATAGCTTCTTCCAAATCAGGGATAGTTTGATAAAGAAGAATATCCGCGCCGATAAATTCTCTGATTTCTTCTTCCGACATGTGCGCGCCGATTAATTCCGCGCGGGTGTGCATATCAATGCCATAAAAATCAGGGTATTTTATTGGAGGACAAGACGAGGCAAAGTATATTTTTTTTGCACCAGCATCGCGGACTAGTTTGATAACTTCTCGGCTAGTAGTTCCGCGCACAATAGAGTCGTCAACAAGTAGAACATTTTTGTTCCTGATCTCTGTTTCCTGGGGAGATAATTTCTGTAAAACTGATTTACGTCGTTGTTTTTGGCCAGGCATAATAAAAGTCCGGCCAATAAATGGGTTTTTGTACAACCCTTCGGAATACCGCACTCCCAGTTCGTGGGCCATTGATAAGGCAGCGGTGTTTGATGAAAATGGCACTGGCACCACTACATCCGGAATAATATCAGGATATTTTTCTTTCCAACGCCTTCCTAAATTCTGTCCTAAACGCAAACGAGCGCGATAAACACTAATATCGTTTATAGTTGAATCTGGACGGGCGAGATAAACGTATTCAAAAACACAAGGAGTAAATGATTCTACTTTTAGGCGACGGGCAAATTTTTCACCGTTCATATTTATAAATACCACCTCACCCGGGGCGACATCGCGGTCAAATTGAAAGCCGAGCGGATAGTACATGGTGTTTTCGGAAGAAAATATATAGTCAGTCCCGCCGCGCTGGTTTTTGCGGGTACCCATTACAAGTGGTCTGATGCCATGTGGGTCGCGAAACGCAAAAATGCCTTTGCCGGCAATTACGCCAAGCACTGAATAGGCACCAATCGCTCGTTCAAATACTTTATTAACGGCTTTGCATATATTTTTAAACATATCTCCTTCTGGTAATTTTTCCAACTCAGCGGCAAAGACATGCAAAATTACCTCAATATCAGAACTAGAGCCACAATAGCGTCGGTCTTTATTCTCCAACTCTTTTTTAAGAGCCTGGTAATTAACCACGTCGCCATTATGGCACATAGCGATGCCGTAAGGGGCAGAAATAATAAACGGCTGAGCGTTTTCAACGCCACTACGCGTGCCAGCCGTGGGATAGCGAACATGACCTATCCCCATGTTGCCTTTGAGTAAAGCAATATTTTCTTGATTAAAAACATCCCGAACATAGCCGGTGCCTTTTTGGAGGTGAAAGCGTTCGTTATATGTCAAAATACCGGCCGCATCTTGTCCGCGATGTTGTAAATGGATTAGGCCGTCATATAATTCGTCAACAACCGGTTCAGTTGAAAAAATACCGATGATACCGCACATATTAAAATAATTTATTTGCTAAACCAATATATTTTTGAGGAGTTAGTTTCAGTAAATCTTTCTTTGCTTCTTTGGAAATGTCAAGCTTGTTAATAAATTTATGTAAATCTGTTTTAATAATTTTTTGTCCGCGCGTTAATTCCTTTAATTTTTCATACGGTTTATCAACACCTTCGCGACGCATAATTATTTGAACTGCTTCGGCCAGAATTTCCCAATTATTTTCTAGCTCCTCGTTGATTTTATTTTCGTTAATTGTCAGCCGGCTCAATCCGTTTAAAATATTTTCAAGAGCAAGTAAAGAATGCCCGAGTGGAATACCTTGATTGCGCAAAACAGTGCTATCGCTTAAATCTCTTTGCAATCTTGAAACTGGTAATTTTGATGCCAGATGTGTTAAATAGGCATTTGCTAACCCCAAATTGCCTTCCGCGTTTTCAAAATTAATAGGATTAATTTTATGAGGCATTGTGGATGATCCCACTTCGCCTTCTTTTTTTATTTGTCCCAAAACTCCGCGCATTACATAGAGCCAAACATCTCGTGTAAAATCCAATAAAATATTATTAACCCTTTCTAGATTGTGATAGCTTTCAGCTAATGAATCATGGTTCTCAACCTGGGTTGTTAGTGAGTTTAAATCCAAGCCAAGCCCGTTAACAAATTTTTTGCTAAAATTAGGCCAATTTACCTGTGGATAACTTATTATTTGTGCTGAATATGTTCCAGTCGCTCCGTTTAGTTTTCCTAGCAACTTGTGCGAAGACAATTGTTTTTCTTGTCGGTAAAGGCGATTAACAAAAACAGCTATTTCTTTTCCGAGCGTGGTCGGAGTCGCACTCTGGCCGTGGGTTAAAGCTAATAGGGGAGTAGAACGATATTTTTTTGAAAAGTTGTTTAGAATTGAGACAACTTGTTTAAGTTTTGGTAAATATGCCATTTTTAAACCTTCTTGCCACATCAAACTAAACGCTAAGTTATTTATATCTTCAGAAGTTAAAGCAAAATGAACAAACTCGGAATTTAATTTTAATTTTAATTTTTTAATTTTTTCTTTAATAAAATATTCCACTGCCTTAACATCATGATTAGTGGTCTTTTCTGTTTCTTTTACGCATCTGGCGTCTTCCAGAGAAAAGTTTTCGTAGATTTGTCGTAAAACTTTTTTGGTTTTTAAGGAAAATTCAGGCAGTTGTTTTATTTTTAACTCTATTGAGAGCGCGATAAAATACTCAATTTCAATTTTAACGCGATATTTAATGAGCGCACTTTCTGAGAAATACTTAGACAAATCCGCCACCTTGTTATGGTAGCGTCCATCTAGTGGCGATAAAGCATTTAAATCGTCCATATTTAATTTGTTAGTTCAGAAATTCTTTTGATTGCAAGCGCCGCATTAACCGGATCCAAAATTGTCATTACTGGCACATTTGAAGGCATTTGCAAAGTGGAATTGACGTTAACCATCATATCCAATTTATCGGCAAAAGGCGGGCAGGCAATTACCGGCTTATTGGAATTTCCAGCCACAAAACCAGAAAGTGCATTTGAGCGTCCGGCGATAGTGATATAAATAACCTTTTCATCTTTATGCTTTTCTAAAATCTCAAGCGCTTCGCGTGCCTGTTTGTGGGCAGAAGCAACATGTTGTTCAAAGCTAATGCCATATTCCGTTAATTTTTCAGTAATTTTACCGGCAAATACTTCATCCGATGTTGAACCTAAAATCAAAATAGCTTTTATAGAATTATTAGCCATATATTTATAAGATAGATTTTAACGCTTCTTCAATTGTAGTATTTGAATCAAATTTAAAATTCTCACCCGTAATCATTTCGTATAATTGGATGTAGCGGCGAGATAACTCCACCACTAACTCTTCTGGAGCCGGTGGTAATTCTTTGTCAGCATAAGGGTCGCAGTGTTCCTTAAACCAAATGCGTAAAAATTCTTTGTCAATATTTTCTGGTTCTTTATCAGATAAAAATCTCTCTTCATATGTTTTGGCCAACCAGTATCGGCTAGAGTCTGGTGTGTGTATTTCGTCAATCAGTGTAATTTGTCCGTTTTCATCTTTGCCAAATTCGTATTTTGTATCAACTAATATAAGGCCGTGTTCAGCCGCGGTTTTTTGACCGAAATTAAATAGCTCAAGTGCTTTGCCGGAAACGTAGTCCCAATCAGCTTGCGACACTAAATTTTCACTAACAATTTCAGCTGGTGAGATTAAACGGTCATGAGTGTCCGATTTTGTAGTTGGTGTTACAATCGGCTCATCAAACTTTTGGTTTTTCTTTAACCCTTCTGATAAAGTATTTCCACAATATTCACGCATGCCATTTTTATAATTCATCCAGGCCGAAGTGTCGGTTGTGCCAGTAATGTATCCACGCACGACAAATTCCACCGGAAACACCTGACATTTTTTACCAATTGTTACATTGGGATGGGGGACAGAAATAACATGATTGGGTACGATTTGTTTGGTTTGTTCAAACCACCAAGCACTTGTTAAATTCAAAACCTGACCCTTAAAAGGAATAGACGCCAAAACGCGGTCAAACGCGCTTTGCCGATCGGTGGTAATTAAAATAATTTTATCCGACAATTCATAACTGTCTCGCACCTTGCCGACTTTTTTCTTGCCAACTGAAAGATTTGTCTCTGTTAAACAATTATTTAGACCTTGCTTGATTTGAAAAGTGTAGTCCATACTAATTATATTTTGTTTGTCATTCCCGAAAAACGGGAATCCAGTCGCGATAATTTTACTTATTAACTAAATTTTCTGGATCCCCGTTTTTACGGGGATGACAGTAAATAAGCATCTTGTGAAAATTGATTGAATAGCACTCCAGTCGCCAAAATCTTCGGCCAAAGCTCTTTTAGATTACCATTTTTTGCGCTGATACGCCAGAGCGTGCCCTTTTTAACGCTATTTAACCCGCTTATGCCAGTGCGAGCGGTTAAAATTTGATATTTTTGTGTTCCCACTGAATTACCGCGGTAGCGAGTTAAAATTGTAATAAAGTTTTCAGTGGTTGGATTTTCTAAATCAGCCACTCTTTCTTTGTTAGAATTAAATAATTCTCCGCTGGCAATTATTTTGCTTTTTAATTCATCATTTGAAATCAACTGGTTAGTTTCATTTTCCCAACGCGTGGCTTTTTTCACAAGAACATCAATTCCTAAATTGTTTAAAGCATTTTGCACGGTAACTGCTTCGTTGTCAGTAATAATTAATTCCACGTCAATTGCAAAAGAATTTTCTGGCTGGTGGTAGTTGGCTAATACAACTGTCGGTGGCTCGTAGTTAATTTTATCATTAATTATAATTGTTTTGTTTTCAATAATTGAATCACGCCAAGAATTAAAAATAACATCGCCATTAGGCGTGCGTTCAGGGTGAGGCATTAAAGCCAAAATTGTTCCAGTTGCATTGGAAACGCCGGCCAAGTTATAGTCCGCACCATTGGGATTCACGGGGAATTCAGGATTAAATTCACCATTATCATCACAATAACGAAAAGTGGTTAGATTTTTCTCTTTTAATTCAACTAGCAATTCTGGTGGAATTAAAAAACGGCCTTCACCGTGCGCCACCGGCACTTTCATGATATAATCAGCTGGAATATTTTTTGTAAAAATTGATTTTTGCGCAATAGCGTCTAATTTTAAATTTACCCAAGCGTTGTAAAATCCTGTTCCTAATATTTTGCCGTTTTGTTCACGCTTGTTTTCCGCCAAAGCCATGCAAACAGGATAACCGTCTGCACCCGGCACAAGTCCACTTTCCACCAAAATTTGCGCGCCATTACAAATTCCCAAAATTCCCTTGCCTTTCTCGGCTTCAATTTTTAAATAATGCATAATCGGATCCAAGGCCGCCACTACTCCTGACCGCGCCCGGTCTTCATATGAAAATCCACCCACAATAAAAAAGCCGTCAAAACCGGCTAAATCTTGAGGCGCGCGATTCCACAAAAATTCTTCCGGTTCCATACCGGCAGTTCTAATTGCGCGAATCGATTCGCTTTCACAGTTGCTACCGGGGAATTGGATGATGGCAATGCGCATGATGTAAAATGTTTAATGGTTTATTAGTTTATTTATAGAGTTCGCCACATAACTACTGTTCAGAAAGCGTAACCTCGGCCGAGCGGCCAAGAGCGTCTTTCTGGGCAATAGTTGTGTGGCGAGCGATGCTATGTATGAGCTTATCGTAAATCTAAACTTTCACTTTTATAAATTATTTTTTTTGGTTTAATCTCTACTTGGCGTTCTCCGTGTTTAACATGGCCGGCGTCTAATCCTTTAAATCCGGACTGGGCTATTACTCGTAAAGTTTTTTTAACATCTTGCGCCGACACAAACAACGCGTAGTCCTGCCCCATATTAAAGGTCTGGTACATTTCATAATCAGATAATTTGGCTTGCGTTTGAATAAAATTAAAAATTTCCAATGGTTTAAATAATTTTTCAATAATATAAGAAAAATTCGGCCGACCGCGCATTACTTTACGCAGTCCGTGACCGGTGATATTGGAAGCGTAATGTAAATTAATTTTGGCTTTGAAAATATTTTTGATAAGGCGCGCGTAGATATTGGATTTGGTTAACAACGTTTCGCCATAAGTTTTTTGATTGGTTAATTTTGTGGCATAGCGGTGGGGGAGTTTGGTGGCGACAGCGCGCGCGAGCGATAAGCCATTCATATTTATGCCGTTGCTTTTAATAAATATAATTCTGTCGTTTGCTCTGATATTTTTGTCCGTTAATAATTCGCGCTTATTTTTTATTATTCCGGTCGCCGAACCGCCCAAATCAATGGTTTCCGGATTGATAATACCGGGTAAAGCCGGTGTTTCACCCCCACCCCAAGACGCGCCGGCTAAATCACAGGCGTTTTTCCAGCCGCGCACTAAATCAGAGGCGCGTTTGGTGTCCGCGAGCCAATCACTTTTTCCAACCGCCCAATAGGCAGACACGACGAGTGGCGACGCGCCCACCGAAACCAAATCATTTATAATAGAAGCAACCGTGTCGTGGCCAACAACATCATAGTAACTTTTGCCCGTTAATTTATACATTTCATCAGCTACTAAATTTTTTGTGCCGAGGCCTTCTACCACGGTGGCAAAATATTTTGAACCTTGGCGCCAAACATAAGCGGACTCACCGCGACTCGCTGATAATTCCAAGCCACCATTTTGTTTTAAATTTTTGGCTGTCTGTTGAGCAAAATTTTGCGCCAATTTTTTAATCGGGTCAATTTGCTGATAATTGATGCCGGATTTTTTATAATTAATTGATGCCATATTTTTCATTTGACTTATTTTTATGGGTGTGGTAATTTTTATGGCGAAAGGAGGCAATCATGGCGATCGCGAGAATCGAGCTTTCCTCCAACACCGGTATGCGTGTAGTGTTGGAAGTGTCCAAAACGGGTGATGTCAAGATTGTCGAAGGAGATATGGATCACGACATCGTGCGGGCCGTCGGAGATCTGCTCCGGCCGCTGGCACTGTACGCTCAGCGAAAGCAGGTGACTTACCCCGGTGATGATTACCGGGAATTCTTCGGATCTGTGGTGGTTCGTACGAACCCTCACCGCTGAAACTCTCGCCCCAACCATACAGGAGGTGTCCATGGCGAGTATTGTGTGCCTGAAATTTTCAGACCTACAATACGACCATGGACATTTAAAACTTCCTTTTACCCCGCACCGTCCCGACAAAGTCAGGTCTGGTACAGGGTTCATTTACAAAGAACTGCTTATAACGGCGGTTTTTTGTTTTGTCATTCCGACCGAGTGTCGCAACGAGTGGAGGAATCCCTTACAGTCAACATCATAAATAATGTCAATGTTAAGGGATCCCTCGGCTTCGCTCGGGATGACAGTGAACTACAACTTCTCGCGCAGACCATTTGTCCACGCATTTTTTGCTTGTTGTAAATCCAAATCAATCTTTCCGCCAGAGGCGGATCCGCCTTGGGCGGAAATCTTCAATCTTAATTCTTTCGTCGTCCGTCCAATCTCAAACACACTAACTCCATATTCTCCAAAAATATCTCGAACAGCTCCAACATCCGCACTCGCAACCTCCAGCACAAACCCACCCGTCTCGCCAAACAATTTTTTTACCGCGGGCAAATCACCCGGAATATTAACCTCAAACCCAATCTTGTTTTTAAAACTCATTTCGCAGAGTGTCGTGGCAATTCCGCCATCTGAAATATCATGGCTCGCTAAAATTAAACCAGCACTAATCACGTCGGTCACTGCCAAAATTTGCCCTTCCACTTCTTTAAAATCCGGCTTGGGCACATTGGCTCCCAATTCATTATATAAATCATAATACACGCTCCCGCCACATTCGTCACGCCGCGCTCCTACCATTAAAATACTACTGCCCACTTTTTTAAAAGCGAACGAAACCGCTTTGCGAGCGTCGTCAAGTTTTCCGATACAAGCAATATTTGGGCTGGGCGGAATACTTTTGCCTTTACTTTCATTATAGAGCGAAACATTGCCGGCCAAAATCGGCACTGAAAATTCCGGATAATTTTTTAAATGGATATTTTTGCTTGCTTCGGCCACTCCACGGATGCCTTCGGAAAATTCGTACATTTGTTCGGGGTTTTCCGGATTGCCAAAATTCAAGCAGTCAGTCAAAGCAACCGGCGTCGCTCCTACCGCCGCTACATTGCGCATGGCTTCACACACGGCGTTGACCCCGCCCCAATAAGCGTCTATTTTACCATAGCGCGGATTATTATCGGCCTTAATGGCAATACCAACAGCGCGAATTTCTACTGGAAATTTTTCATCTTTAAACGGTTGCATTACACCAGCATCAGCTTCGCCAGCTTCCAAAATTGTTAGCCCTTGCACCTGCTTATCATATTTTTCATAAATCGGCGCGCGTGAGGCCACGTTTTCGTGCGCTAAAACTTTTAATAAAATTTCATTGTAATCACTTGGCTCCGGCAAATCTGGTTCGCTTAAATTTTTATCAATTTTTTCTATTGGTCTGTCGTATGATAATCCATTTGTGACATCTTTAGCTAGCGCATCCACAATTGTCTCATTATTGGCAGTGACCACATAGCGCCCATCGCCCCGAATTTCACCCACAATCGCTGCGGCCGCGCCTTTGCTTTGGCGAGTAAGTTCAAAAGTATTGTTGTAATGATTAATTATTAAATCAGCAATTTCAGCCGGCGCTACCCACATAAAGCGTTCTTGTGTTTCTGAACATAAATAAACCGCTGGATTTAAATTGTCCATTCCTTTGGGCACCAAATCAACATTAACACTCGCGCCATAACCGGCGTGATCAGCCAACTCTACCGAAGCACAAGCAATACCACCTGCTCCCAAATCTTTAAACCCAACTTTGCCTAATAAATTTTTCGTTTTCAAAATATCAAAGAGGGTATAGGTGGCTTTTAATAAATGCCTTTTTAAAAATGCGTTTGGTTGTTGGACTGCGCCCTTGTTGGTTTCTTTTTCTGCTTCATCTAATTCCAAAGAAGCAAACGACGCTCCACCAAAACCGCTATTGTCGGTCGGCTTGCCCACTAAAATTAATTTATACCCAACTGCATCCGCGGGCGCGCAAGAGTGAATTATTTCATCATCGCGCACGGTGCCAATATGGATAACATTAACTAAACAATTTTCTGAATAGCCCTTATCAAAATAAATATCGCCGCCCAAAATTGGCACGCCAATCGGATTGCCATAACCAGCGATACCGGCGACCACTTCGCTGGCCAGATACCGACTCTTGGCCTCTACAATGCCCCCAAAACGTAGACAATCCAATCCGCCGATAACTTTAGCCCCCATACACGCAATATCGCGTACATTGCCTCCTACGCCCGTGGCCGCTCCTTCAAATGGCACCACTTGCGATGGGTGATTATGTGATTCGTGACTAATCGCAATGCCATAACGATGGCCATCGTGGGAGCGTGCTACTTCCACAATACCGGCATCTTCGCCAATCCCCACCATCACATTGGGTGCGTCCACGACAAATTGTTTTAAATATTTTTTACTGCTTTTGTATGAACTATGTTCTGACCCTTGAATAGACCACAAAATACACTCAGCCAGTGTTGGTGGCCGGTGTAAAATTTCATTTTGGATTTTCAAAACTTCGGGTTTAGTTAAAGCCAGTTTATATTCTTTTAACTTTGCCGAAATTTCGGTATCGCTAAAATTATTCCAATCAATAGTTTGGGCTAACGCCATAATTAACGTAAAATAGTTTTTTCTCTTTGTGCCCCTAATGAAACTATGGAAATTTTTACACCAATTTCTTTTTCAATAAATTCCAAATAATTTTTTAATTCCGCTGGTAAACTTTCGTATGTACCGATCTCTGATACTTTCCAGCCGGGGAAGGTTTTATAAATTGGTTTGGCTTTTCTAATTTTTGTTAAACTGGCCGGCATTTCTTTATATTCCACACCGTCAATTTCATATGCTACACAAACCTTAATTTCCGGCATACCGGTTAAAATGTCTAATTTAGTGATAGCAATATCAGTTAAGCCGGAAACGCGCGCGGTTTGGCGGAGTTGCACCAAATCCAGCCAACCCACACGCCGAGGCCGACCGGTAGTGGTGCCAAATTCATTGCCAGCTTGGCGTAATTTTTCACCATCATCACCCAACATCTCGGTGACAAAAGGGGAGTTGCCCACGCGTGACATATAGGCCTTAACTACGCCAATAACTTTTTTGTGGCAATTAAATCCCACACCCGCGCCCACTTCACAATATCCGGAAACATTATTAGTGCTTGTGGTGTGTGGATACATACCGTGATCAGGGTCAAGTGACATTCCTTGCGCGCCTTCTAATAATATTTTTTTATTATTTTTATACGCGTTTGCCAATTCCACTTCCGTGTCGGTGATGTATTGTTTTAATTTTTCACCATAACCCAAGTATTCGTTATAAATATCTTCCATTTTTAAATCACAAGGCAAATTAAATACTTTGGTAATGACATTATAATTAAATTCAAACGCTTTGGTTAGTTTTTCTTTGAACAGTTCCGGTTCTAATAAATCGCCCACGCGAATACCATGACGATACATTTTGTCGGCAGAGACGGGTGCAATACCGCGTCGGGTTGAGCCGGCGGATAGTTCACCTTGCATTTGGGATATGCCTTCATCCATAAAAATATGGTAAGGCATAATAATATGAGCACGCTCGCTGATTTTTAAATTTAATTTTTGTCCGCGCTTTTCAAAGGCCTCAATTTCTTCCAATAATACTTTGGGGTCAACTAAAACACCGTTGCCAATAACGGAAACGGTGTTAGGATAAAGCACCCCAGACGGCAGTAAGTGTAATTTGTAGGTTTCATTATTAACTACGAGAGTGTGTCCAGCATTATTGCCACCCTGAAAGCGCACTACATAATCGGCCTCACCCGCGAAAAAATCGGTAATTTTTCCTTTACCTTCGTCTCCCCACTGCGCGCCAACGATGACGGTGATCAGTAGTGTGGTTTGGTTAGGCTGATTAGAATTCATATTTTATATATAACGAAATTTTAAATAAATGTATGACCGAAGACTAAAGACTGAAAAATAAAGATCGCGAACGTTTATTAATAATCTTCAATCTTCAATCTTGAATCTTCAAATTTACTTCATCCTCACCTCCGCGCATAAAACCGTGTTCCAAAGCAGTCGTGCGACGGTGATCGGCCCCACTCCGCCCGGAGTAGGTGTAACCCAAGCGGCATTTTCCAAGCACTCAGCCACATTGACATCACCATACATTTTTTTCTCCACAAAATCCACGCCCGCGTCAATTACTACCGCCCCCGGCTTTATCATATTGCCGCGCACCAAATCTTTTTTACCAACACCAGTTACCAGAATATCGGCATTTCGACATTTATCGGCTGTATCGGTAGTCCGAGAATTACAGGTGGTAACACTAGCGCCCTCATTCATCATCATAATTGCCATTGGTTTGCCAACGAGCGCCCCCGCGCCAATAATTGTCACATTTTTCCCAACCATCGGAATATTTAAATCGTGTAAAATGGTAATAACTGCGCCCGGTGTGGGTGGTACTAAAAAATTAGTCCTCATAACCAATTTACCCAAATTCGCGTCCGTCAAACAATCAATATCAATTTCCGGTCTAATCGCGTTTAAAACTTCCGGAGTGTAAAGCTGTTCGGGCAAAGGCAATTGGACAATTAAACCAGTTAAATCACGTTCGTTTTGAATTTTTTTTAATTCAGAAACCAAATCGGCTGTATTTATATCCGCGGGAAAAGTATGTAAGTCAAATTTTATGCCAACTTTTTCAGCAGCTTCACCTTTTTTGCGCACATAAGTGGCTGACGGCTTATCATCACCTACTAAAATAACAGCCAACTTGAGATGGATTCCTTTTTGTTTTAATTCCGCCACATGCTCAGCTGTTTTTATTAAGATTTTATCAGCAATTTGCCTACCGTCAATTAACTGTCCAGTCATTTTATAATATTTAAGTTTAAAGTTAACAGATTCATTATACAACATATGAGAATTTGTTGCAATCACTTTCTGTCTTGACTAATATACTTGCGCTCAACCGGTAATTTATGATATAATATGACTATACTCAGCAGGTCAATTATGCTTAAGAAGCTTTTAATACCCCATTCAGGCAATGACTATAAACCGCATTTACTACACCACAAACGAGTGTGGTTTTATGGTTCTTTTTTGGCAATTTTAAAAGTTATTATTGTAATAACAATTTTACTGTTGCCAGAACAAGCATGGTTATCAAGCGATGCTGTCGTGCGTCAAGGCGATCAAATTGTCGCGCTAACAAATGAAATTCGCGCAAATAAAGATTTGCCAGCCTTAACTATTAACGCGCTTTTAAATAAATCCGCTACTACAAAAGCCGAAGACATGGGCATAAATAATTATTTTGATCATACAGACGAACAAGGCAGGGGGCTTGCTTATTATTTAAGATTAACAAATTATAAATATACCTTTGCCGGTGAAAATTTAGCTTTGGGTTATATTGACGCAAATGCTGTAATGCGCGCTTGGAAAAACAGCCCAACTCACTACGCCAACCTGGTTGATACCGATTTTAAGGAAATGGGTGTTGGTATTACGGCGGGGAATTACAATGGCCGTGCGACTGCCTTTATGGTTAGCCATTTTGGCACACCAAGTGCTAACGCGGCTGAAAATGGTATAATTTCGGCAGTTGCCGGCATTAAGATCCCGGGCCAAAGTCAAATTGCCGGAATCTACGATAAATATCTTTCGGCAAAATTAACTTTTTCCGACTGGTTTTATGGCGAATTTGAATTCAGTAATTATATCTACTACATATTCTTAGGATTTTTTGCGCTTGCCTTGATTACTACAATAATTATTGAAAAAAAACGCCGACATCCGCATTTGATTATAAACGGTTTAGGGATGATGCTATTTATAATTTTTTTAATCAAAATATAGCCTTTTTATGTCTGGCGTATTAAAATTTGATTTACCATTACGGAATGACCATGTTGAATTTAAGAAAGATATGCCCGAAACTGCTGAATTGGCACCAGCCGTTCAGGTGGAGGCATCCCAAGCGCCTCAATCTGTCAATTCTGTAATTAGTGAACTTAGAAATCTATCAAGACAGTTAGTTGATTCTTATATTTTATTACAGGATCATGATTCGCATCATACAGAGCGTGATCATGATAAAGATTATGAGCTTAATATCAACCATGAGCGGGCGGGAATAATTGATAGGATTAAGATTTTGAGAAATAGGTATGATGAGTTAGTTGGCAGTTTGCCGGAAAGTTCAGGAGAGAAGGAAAGAAATTTACTTGAGAGAGAAATTGATTTGTTGAAGGTCAGGACTTGGCCGCGTGTTCCGGCAAAGAATGATTCCGGATTATACGCAATCTCTCGCCAAACTGGTATGACTATAGATGAAGTAAATAATAATGTGCGCCAAGCGCTCGGTGCCCTAGACCACGCTTATCGCGCTCACGGCAATGTGTTTGGTATTCTTTTCACAAAGATTTTTGGACCGGATCAGTCTTTTTATTCAGAAGCAGAAGGTCCCAAAGGCGGAACTTTAATGCATGAAGTATCATTTAATGTTCAGTGTGTAAATGAGCTTAAAGAAAAAATTGCCACTGAGTTGTCTAAAGATCCGGATTTAGATAAATTTATTGATATTATTTTAGAACGAATAAAAAAAACATTAGAAATTTTGCCAAAGAAATTAGGCAGGAATGACTACGATTCCATAAAGAGAGCTTTGGAAATTTTAAAAGCCGATATTGAATTATTAATTGAAGAATTTGTATCTTATCATAGTAAATAAATGTAATTTATGAAGAATTTTTTTTATAAAATATTGCTATTAATTATTTTTTCCACATTTGGTTTGGGCGCATCAACTGTTAGTGCCGCGCAGATTGGTTTTGTCAAAAGTAATATTTGGGCTTCCAAAACAACAGCGATTGCGGGCAATCCGATAACAATTTTTGTGGTATTAGTAAACAGTGAAAGCGACGGCTTGGAAGGGGACTTAACTTTTATTGATAATTCTACCAACGCCAATGTTGGTTCGGCGCGACCGTTTACATTAGCGGGAGGTGGCACTAGTAATGTTTTATCAGTAGTGTGGACAGCTGCAGCTGGCGAGCACCAATTTCTTGCCAAAATTACAAACGCTGTTAGTGTTGATAATTTCGGAAACAGAACACCGCTTGGGGCTGATATTTTAAGTGAATTATCCGACGCGATTATGGTGAAAGTTGATAGCGACAGCGATGGCGTTACCGATGATGTGGAAGAAGAAAATGGCACGGACCCAAATAATCCCGATACCGATGACGATGGTGTCAACGATGGCACTGACCCCAATCCCACTAATCCCGACACTGACGACGATGGTGATCCGGACGGTACCGATCCAAATCCAACAGACGGTAGTGTGTTCACTCCGCCCGACACTGATCACGATGGCGCTCCAGACGCGACTGATTCTGATATAGACAACGATGGTATTTATAACTGGGTAGAAACCGGCGATGGCACTGACCCGTATAAAGCCGACACCGACGGCGATGGCACGCGCGACAAACAAGACGCCTATCCGTTAGACCCCACCCGGTCAAAAGTAGAAGTCGTGGCCGAACCGCTGGCCACAATTTCTCTCCCCCTGCCAGAGGGGGAGACGCAAGAGAGGGCGGGAGCGAACGTAATAACAACTCCAACCACCACCGAAAATACTAATTTAAATACTAATTTCACAAGTGGAGAAGTTTTAGGTGAAAAAATTGAAAATAATGGAGGAAAAGAAATAAATTCGCGTTGGCCATGGTGGTTGAAGGGTTTGGGGATTTTATGGTTGTTATTGCTATTGATTTTGTTAATAATGACGCGAAAAAGAAAAGTGGGGACAGTGGAGACAAAAACAGAAGAGCTAAAAATGGAAGAGGGAATAAAAAGAGTGGTTATTCCCACTCCGGTGCCGAAAAAAATTAAACCAGTGGTTAAAAAATAAAAATAATTATAAAAGCACTCGCCCACGTGAGTGCTTTTTTGTATAGTTTTTTATTTCTTCAACTCCGCCATATCACTCTCATACTCATGCGTCTTCGCAATCACATTATTCCCATAAAAACTATACGCCGGATTAAGACCGCCGGAAAAATAACGCATCGCGGCTTTCCAATCACCGTCGTCAGTGCCATTGGCGCCGTTTGATTTAAGTAGCACCGCCGCGGCCACAAACGCGTCGCGGATATCCCAAGGGTCAGCCGGTGATTTACCAGTTACGGCCGACACTTTATCTTTATAACCCATCCAGGTGGATGGAATAAATTGCGCCGGGCCCATTGCTCCGCCCCAGCCCAATTGTGAGCCGTCTTTATTACGCATCGGGCATGATACTGGTGTGACATCCGGGTCTAGTCCTAATTCCTTGGTAATTGCCAAAAATGGTTCTTGGTCGCGCGTTGGTTTCATTATAACTTTCCAACTTTTTTCCGGAGGATCACCGGCGCGATTGCACGTGCCGACATTTTTACCTAAATTACTTTCTTGAGTCAAAATCGCCAGTAAAAATGCCGGCCTTTGTCCAGTCAGTCCAGCGGCATATATCGCAATATCAACTGCTTGGCCAAAATTAATTTGTGTGCCAGTATTGAACAATTCATAAATACGACTCCGAATCTGCGCCGCTTTTTTCTTAGTGTCAGCCAGACTAGCGGCGTAAACTGCCTCTTGGCCTTTGGTAATTTTTAATAAACTATTCTGTGTACCTATACTAGCTGCCAAACTATCATTTTGAGCGGCTTTAATTTTCAATAAATTTACAGCATCGTCTTTTTGTGCTTCTAAAGAATCCTTTTTATTAGTTATTTCCGTCTGTGTTTTTCGCACATCCCGTACCAAACCAAGTAGCTGAGTAGACAACAAATTATAGTTGTAAAACTGTGTAAAAGCATCTGATAATCCACGCGATGAGGCCAGTTCTAATAAAAGATTATTATCTTGGTGATTTATTTCTTTTAAACCGGCCCCAATTGCCGCGCGTAAAATCTTTTCTCGTTTAATAGCTACGTTTAAATCCGTTTCCGCGCTTTCAATCCCAAAACCGAGGTTACTTATTTTCAAATTAGTTTGCTTTATAAGGGCAACCAGCTGTTGTTGGGTAATTTGCAATTGTTTAATTTTATTAGCCAAAGTATTTTTTTCTTTGGTGGCGGCTCCTAACTGTTTTGATAAATCATTTATTTGCGCTTCTACTTCGGATAACTGGCGTTGCAAATCAGCCTGATCATCAGTCAAAGATGCAATTGCTGGGGTAGGGAAGAACGCTAATAATTGAGACGCGATTATCCCCAGCGCGATGAACTGACGAATTTTAGTATTAAATAAAGCCACACAAAATTAATTATATTTGATATAATTATAGCATCTTTTCAAAAAAAATAGTACACCCGATTAAACATATTCTTCCAAAAGCGCTAAAATATAAGGTATATGGAATTTACTAAAAACGAACAAGTGGCTACTCATGTGGATAATATTTCTCAGTGTATTTGATGTCTTAATTATCATTGCTACTGCGTTAGAGTACAAACGCGCCACAATAAAAAAACCCGCCAACTAGACGGGTTTAAAATTTAGAAAGAAAATCTTACTTCTTTTTTCCTTTTGATTTTGACTTCTTGCCCGATTCCTTATTCTTCTCAGCATTCTTTACAGTCTTTTTCGTCACTTTTTGCCCCAAAGAAAGCCCCTCAAAATCATCTTCGGCCGGTACTTCAATATTTGAGTGTTTGTCGCCAGACATTAGATTGATAATTTTATCTAATTTTGAAATTAAGGTATCAAACTGATCTCTGGTAATTCCGCTGTTGTTACCACCTGAATTACTCACAGAACTGCCGATGCTTGATTGCGGCTTGCTAAAATTATTGAATGATTTAGGCGCAAAACGAGACGGGGTTGGAGCACCTTCATTCTTAAAGCAGTTACTGCAAAAAATCGGACGACTACCGTTCGGTTTAAAAGGAACTTGGCAATTTTGCCCACATTTACTACAAGTAGCATCGTGCATTTGTCTTGGAGCAGAATCAGAATCGCCAAACCGACCGCCACCCCCGAATTTTGGTCTTCCACCAAAACTGCGTCCACCACCACTACCTTTATTGAACTTATTAAAATTACCCATATTTCTAACAATTAGTAAATAAATTGATTAAGGCCTAAGTATAGCACATCTGCCAAAAATAGCAAGGTCTGAGTAAAAAAAACACCCCTCTTTAATAGAGGGGTGTTGGATGCCTAAAAAGCTTAAGCTTGGGTCGGAGCTTCCACAGCCGGAGTGGCTTCGGTAGTAGCCGGCTCAGCAGCCGGGGTAGAAGTGGCCGGGGTAGCATCAGTAGCGTCCCCATCAAAAGTATTGAACACCATAGTGAACAATGTTAGTAAACAATCTGCCAACTAGTGGTAGCCAACATTACGCGCATTATACCATAAAAATCATATTCTGTCAACCTTATTTCGCGATTTTTAGCTAAATTTCTCATATACTTGTTGAAATAAAGATAATAATGAAAAATTCCATTGACACATTTATACAAATATGCTATAATATGCACACTTAATATCCGTAGAAACTTAGTCGACTTTCTCCAGCGATATCTATCTAAATTTATCTAGCACTCATTACATATGAAAGGTACAATTAAAACCTTGGTAATGGACAAGCATTTTGGTTTCATCACCCCAGAAGATGGTTCTAAAGATGTCTTTTTCCATGAATCCGGTTTAGTTGGCGTTACATTTGCCGAATTAAAATCCGGTGATATGGTAAGCTTTGATGTCGAACAGTCCGAAAAAGGACCACGCGCCGTCAATGTCGTCCGCGCCTAGTTTATTGAAAAACAAAAAAAGAATCCTTAAACCGGATTCTTTTTTTGTTAAACTACTGTGATACTTTATCTAGAAACATTAACTTTATACCGATGAACTGCCCCACTAGGGGACCGCACTTCTATATTAATGACAGTAAATAAATTGGCCGGTTCCAAAGTTACTGTTAATGATGTCTTAACCTGGCCATTAATTGTAACCGTCGCCTTACTATTAAACGGCGTCGCTTTTACAGCCACGGTTTTATCAGTTGACTTGACGCTTAAATCATAATTATAGATTATAGAGCTAAAGCGGGGAGATAGATCAGTTTTAGAATTAGAACCGACAGTCAAATCAGATAACTCTGAATCAGTAGCGTCGGAATAATTATTACGGGACACCTTAACGTGATAATTACGGCTAGTACCGCCCGGAGAAATGACATCAATCCTTATATCATTATCACCGTAGTCAATTGGAACAGAGTATTTAGAACCGGAATTAATTTTTGCGCCATTAATATATATGGTTGCATCTTTACTCGTTGATTCTGGTTTAAATACAACCGCTTCTTCGTAATTACGCGCTTGAATTGTATATTGAAACTGCTGAGAATCAAACTTTGGGCTTAAATCCGCCAATAAATCTTCAGTTAAAGTTTTTAAATAAACGGCTTTATCAGGCGAATTACGAATAATATTTAAATAATAAACAACACTCTCGCGGTTGGGCGCGGATACTGCGATTTTTATCTCATTTGCTCCCACACTAAGTTGCACGGGAAAAATTTTATTGGAAGTTGCCGGCAAATCATTCACTTTAATAACTTCATCGCTGGCATCTGCCGTCAAAGTGAGATTAACAGTTTCTTCCAAGTAAGTGGCAACTACTGAATAACGATATGTGGAACTGACAAAGTTAGGACTAATATTATCCTTTAAATTTTCCTTTATGCTTTTTAGTCGACTGGGAGCAGTGTTTGTATTTCCGGCCACAACTTTTGGCTCGGCAATGATTGACCGGCTAATTAATTCTTCATCAAATGTATAAGTTGACGCTGTCTCTATAAGCCGATTATAATCAGTGTCGTCTTCATTAATGAGCTGTCCCAAAACGTAGCCTTCCGAAGCTTTGACAGGCAGATGAATAATAAATTTGCGCCACTCTCGCCCGTATAGATTTGTGGCAGTATTTTGACTGGAAAGAGGGCGAATTACTGCTCCACGAGCAACAGCATAAACCGCCGGACTACCGGCAAATTTTAATAGTACCACACCTGGGCGAGCTGTAACGGTTGACTTTGCTGTCGGTATTCGTTTAAGTTCATCAACAGTAATTTTCTTTACACTTTTAAAATTCGCATACCAGGTATGAAAAGTACCACCATCCGGAAAAGCGTATTTTTTACCGTCAGAAGCGACATAATAAACCGCACTATCGCCCAAGGCGCGCACTAAAATTCCGGCGGAATAAGTAGTAGCGGCTTTCATCGGAACTCCAAATAAAGCGCTGGTAATTATTGCGCCTGTTAAAATAATACTTATCAAAATTTGTTTCATTTTCATGGTATCTATTTTACCAGTTTGTCTGGATTTTGTCTACAACCACAATTATTCTCAACTATTCATTACACCTTTTAAACAAATCTGCAATAGTTTCAGCTCTGCGAATACATTTTAAATTTGATTTGTTCATCAGCAAATATTCAGCGTGTCTAGTTTTTCCATTATAATTGTGACCCATCGCATAGGCGTGGCCACCAGCATTATGTAAAACTATAATATCGCCAATTTCACATTTTGGCAGAAGACGGTCAGTTGCTAATTGATCGTTATTTTCGCAGATACTCCCCACTATGGTAACATTTTCTCTTTTACTGGTTTTATTCAAAACTGTAGCGTGATGATAGGCGCCGTATATTGATGGTCGTGGTAAGTCGTTACTGCTGGCGTCAATGCCGATGAATTTTTTATGGCTATTTTTAATTACAACCGCTTGACTTACTAACCAACCAGCATTAGCGGTAATATAACGGCCGGGTTCAGCAAATAACTGTGGCTCTTTTAAACTAAACCTGTGACACTGTTCGTCAAAGGCTTTCCGCACTGATTTGGCTACTAAATTCAGATCCAGACTTCTTTCGCTGGGTTGATAGGGGACACCAAAGCCACCGCCAATATTCAAAAAATCAATTTGGATTCCGGTACGTTTTTTTAGAATGCCAACTATTTCCAGTAATTTACTGGTAATGCCATAAAAATGTTTTTCGTCCAGAATATTGCTACCAGCCATCATGTGAATACCAAATGTTTCAACGCCCATTTGTTTTGCTTTTTGGTAGCTCGCAACAACTCGCTCAATTGGAACCCCAAATTTTGCATTTGGTCCGGCTGTTTGTAAGCTTTTCATTGTAACGGCGACAATCCCAGGGTTAATTCTGAAAGATAGTGTTTTTGGCATTCCGAGCTGCCCGACTTTCGTGAGCATGCTTTCATCGTCTAAATTTAATACCACGTTCGGTGTTGTTAATGCTCGCCGTAATTCTGATTCTACAATATAATTGCCAGTATGCATACCGTGGCCTTTTATTTTTTTTACAATCCACAATTCTGACTCGCTTGAACAATCAAAACCAAACCCTTCTTGCTGTATAATGCGCAATATCGCCGGATTAGGATTGGCTTTAACGGCGAATAGGGGTCTGAAATCAGGAAAGTACTGTTTAAAGGAATTAAAAAAAAATCGACAGTTCTCTCTAATTTTCTTTTCGCTATACAAAAAAAATGGAGTGGAAAACAGTCGGCATGCTTTTTTGATACCTGTTATTGGTAAATAAATTACCTCTGGATTTGTTTTCATACAATTAATTAATAAATAATTCCGCAATTTCTACGGCATTTAAGGCGGCACCGCGCAAAAGTTGATCGCCACTGATAAAAAACTCCAGTCCATATTCTCCAAAAATTAGACTTTGTCTAATTCGTCCAATTTCAACAGAGAATTTATTCATTGCCGTCATTGGTGTTGGGTATTGTCCAAGTGCGACATCATCAACAAGCTCAACACCAACTGATTGTGAAAGCAGTTTTTTAAACTTTTCTGGGCTTACTTTGCTTTTTGTTTGCACCACCACAGATTCGCTGTGTGCCCGCTTAATCGGCAGGCGAACAGCTGTGCATGATATTGCCAAATCCGGTCTCTTGAATATTTTTTGAGTTTCCCAAACTACTTTCATTTCTTCCTTGGTATAACCATTGCTTTGGAATGAATCAATGTGGGGGATTACGTTAAACAGGATTTGATGACTAAATTTGCTAACAACCAATTCCTGATGATTGGCATACTCAATTACTTGTTGTTCAAGCTCATCTAAACCGGCCTGCCCGGCTCCAGACACTGCTTGGTAGGTGCTCATGATAATTTTTTTGATCCCAAAATTTTTCTCCAAAACCCAAAGGGGTAGTGCGGCAATGGCAGTTGTGCAGTTAGGATTAGCTATCAAACCGCTGTGGTTAAAAGCTTCTGCCCCGTTAATTTCCGGAATAACCAGTGGCACTAATGGGTCATAGCGAAATAGGGAAGAATTGTCAATTACCAAACAGTTATTTATTTTTGCAAGCGGGGCAAATAATTTACTAATTTCACTACCGGCTGTAAAAAACGCAATGTCTGATTGTTCAAACAATTTGGAACTTATTTCTCGCACTTTTATCTCACCCCATATGGTCTTGATTATTTTTCCAACCGATTTGGCAGATGCGGCCAAATATAAATTTGTAATTGGAAAATTTCTTAATTCTAAACATTTAATAACTTCTCTGCCCACCACACCGGTCGCACCGACTATAGCTAAATTCATATTGTATAATTAAAAAATGAATTATATATTTTGCTAATCGCTGTGTTGGCCATATTTTCATTTACCACGACGGTCAAATTGCGCGGTGATGCACCCTGTGAAACCATTAGTACTGATATTTCTGCCAAAGCGTCAAATAATTTACTTAAAATTATTTTATTTTTATTAATATTTTCACCAACTAAACAAATCACCGCGTTATCTCCCTTTACTGTAATTTTAGCAAAAGCGCTTAACCGGGCGACTAATTCAGCGTTAGGGGCTTGATCAATTGTGATAGATATTGAAACTTCTGAGGTGGCGACCACGTCAACCACTACGGCGCAATCTCTAAAAATTTCAAACACAAGTGCTAAAAAACCAAAAGCATCAAGCATTCCGGTGGAATATATATTAATAATCCAAATACCTTTTTTAACACTAACAGCTTTTACTCCATCACCAGTAGTATCGGTAATAATGGAACCTGGGTCATCTGGAGAAAAAGTATTTAATATCTTAACTGGAATCTTTTTTTCTACCGCGGGTTCAATTGTTTTGGGGTGTAAAACTTTTGCGCCAAAATAGGAAAGTTCAGCTGCTTCTTCATAATTTAAATGCCTAATAGATTTTGCTTCTGGTATCAGTCGTGGGTCGCAATTCATTATCCCGCAAACATCTGTCCAAATCTCAATTAAAGAAGCATCAAGTGCGTTTGCCAAAATTGACGCTGAATAATCAGACCCACCGCGTGTGAAGGTTGTGTAATTGCCGTTTTGATCACCGCCAAAGAATCCGGTTGCAATAATTATTTTGCCCGATTTCAAGAGTGGAATAATAATTTTTTGTACTGCCAGGTCAGTTTCTTTTTTTAATGGTTTAATAATTCCCAATTTATTTTCAATCTTTATCACTTCTCTGGTATTTACCATTACCACCGGCATAGTAGGGGAAAGCAGTGCTGTTAAAATTTCAGCGCTTATTCTTTCTCCAAAAGCCAATACATAATCGCGACTACGAATTGACAACTCCCTTATCTTGGTAATTCCACTTAAAAACGATTCTAATTCCGAAAAAATTGGCCCAAGATCAATTTTGATTTTTAACTTCTGAATAATCAGTTCATGTCTATTTTTTAAATCCAACAGTAGTCCTGGATTATTAGAACCAGTTGACGCTCTATTTGCCAAATCAATTAATTGATTGGTTACGCCGGAAAAAGCCGAAACCACAATTACTTTTCGTAATGGGTTTGCTTTGATAATGTTAGCAACTTGACTCAGGGATTCCACCGATCCCGTTGATGTTCCACCAAATTTTGATATTGTTAAGTTCATATTAAATAAAAAAATCCCGCTAAACGCGGGATTAGAAATTTTGTTTAAAAGTACAAAAAACTACCCCGCGAGCGAGATCTTCTTTGTCTTTTTAGAATTGATTATTTTTGTAGCCATAGTCGTATATTTTAATTATATATTATTAAAAGTTTTCTGTCAACGGCTTTGGAAAAACAATCGACAAAATCAGCGTTACCTGCTATAATCACATGGAAAATGTACTTAATTAATATAATACAAGTATGAAAGAAAGTATTAAAGAATTACTGGA
>Ga0208246_1000234_pt1 | contig 50959 bp, 45 predicted proteins | sample RifOxyD2_FD_184039 | JGI IMG/M metagenome (GOLD analysis project Ga0208246, IMG submission 184039) | Soil microbial communities from Rifle, Colorado - Rifle Oxygen_injection D2 (SPAdes) | ecosystem: Environmental > Terrestrial > Deep subsurface > Rock core/Sediment | place: Rifle, Colorado... | reverse complement strand
ATCGTAAAGGCTGTTGGGTGAGCGGCGACCGGTAATCATTACGTTGCCCTTGTAAAGCTCCAGTCGAACTTGACCGGTTACGCCTTCTTGGCTTTGTTTTACTAGGTTTAACAGCAACGCCATTTCGGGAGTGAACCAATACCCGGCATACACCTTTTGGGCGAAGCGGGGCATTAACATATCCTTGAGCTCAATCACGTCGCGGGTCAAGGTGATTGATTCCATTGCCCGGTGGGCCATATGTAAAACTGTGCCCCCTGGGGTTTCATAAACCCCACGTGACTTCATCCCCACATAACGAGACTCAACAATATCAATCCGTCCGACCCCGTTGTCCCCGGCAATTTGATTCAGCTGGGTAAGCATTTGGGCAGGGCTTAAACTCTTTCCATCCAAAGCTACCGGCACACCATCCGCAAAATCCAAGGTGAGTTCCGTCACCCGATCAGGAGCTGCCTGGGGAGATTTGGAAAGCTCGAACATCTCGGGCAGAGGCTTGGTCCAAGGGTCTTCTAGCATCCCCGCTTCGAAGCTAATATGCATCAGGTTTTCGTCAGAGGACCAAGGCTGCGACTTGGTCGCTTTGACTGGAATATCAAATCGGTGCGCGTATTCGATCAACTCATTACGCCCTGGATAAGCGTCAAAAAACTTTTTGATCTTCCAAGGGGCAATAATTTTAATCGAAGGGTCTAAAGACTGGTAACCAATCTCAAAACGGACTTGATCATTACCCTTACCCGTGGCTCCGTGAGCTACCGCCGTAGCCCCATATTTTTGGGCACAATGGATTTGGGCTTCTGCAATCAAAGGCCTAGCGAGGCTGGTACCCAAGAGATAGGTGCCCTCATAGTGAGCATTCATCTGGATGGAGGGAAAAACAAAGCGGGAGACAAACTCTTCGGCCACATCCTCGATCAACACCATCGAGGCCCCGGCTTTAAGGCCTTTGGCTTTGATGGCTTCTAAATCCTCGACCTTTTGGCCGAGGTCCAGACAAAGGGCGATAACCTCGTGACCTTCTTCCACCAACCAGCGGACGATCACCGAGGTATCGAGACCGCCTGAATAGGCGAGCACGACTTTCTCTTTACTCATGAATAGCTAGAATATTAGGGTTTTCAATCGATTGGCTTGAGCTTTTTGATTTTTTCAATCAGCTCTCGGGCGAAGTTTGCCTCAACTTCAGGGGGCTTTTCCGCTTGGGTTTGGGCCAATCGGCTTGCTCGATACTCTTCCCTTAAACCAGCAAAGTCAATCGTTTCATTAGTCCGTCCCTTCATGAAACGGCTAAACTCACTCTGATCCACTTGAGCGATAACCCCAATCTGCGATGCGGTCACCCCACAGGCGAAGGCCATGCCATTAACCTCTAAAATCACCACCTTTTGCTTTGGCCCCAAATGAAATTGGCTAGCAAGACGAATCTCGTACTTACCTCGTTTGAGGTTTAACCGGTCTAAGAAGTAGCGGTTGTATATCCACAACCCCGCGTATGCGAGCCCCAAAACCAGAGCCAGCGCGATAAGTACTAAAAAAATATCATATCCCGAAAGACTACCGACCGGGTTATCGGTAATGAGCCTTGGCTGGACAGGCGTCTCTGCCCCCTCTTGGGGGGCGGGAGCCGGGGATCCGCCAAAGACTTGGGGTTCAGGGGGCTTTTTGTATAAAAAAAGGGTTAACTTTTCAAATTGGGCTTGGTGGATCGCTTTGCCAGCAGCATCAAAATTGGTATCCGCAAACCGAACCTCAACAATGGTATTTTTGCCTTCTTGTTTGAGGCGAAGCTCGCTGATAAACTGATTATTGATCCTGGTTATCGCCAACTTGGGGTCAAAGCTGGCGTGTGGCAAAATCATCTGGAACACACCAGGATCAAAGAGGTAGGATAAGGATTGCGAATAATCTCCGCCAAAGGTGAATTCCAGCGATTGCCGGTCTTCGTCTAGCTTTGGTTCGACCTTTAAGATTTGGGCGTTTGGAACAGGTTCTTCGGCGGCAAAGAGGGGAGGCGTTAAAAAAAAGAAGCAAAGGGTCCAAAGCAACACTTTCATTTTATCCCTTCAACTTGGCCATACGTCCCTTTTTGTCCAGAATATCGGTGATTTTAAGGGCAAATTTTTCGTGTTGAACCACAATCTCGCCCTTGGCCACCTTTTTGTCGTTAATCAAAATGTCCATCGGCGAGCCCACATCTTTGGTTAACTCTAAAATGGAACCCATATCGAGTTTTAAAAGGTCCTTGATCAACATTTTAGTCGCACCCACTTCAACCCGCAAGGTCAAAGGGATATTCATCAAAAAATCGACCCCAACCCCTTCATCAGAGTTAACCGAGTCCCCCTTATCGTCACCCCCTCCACCCCCAAAAAGGCTGGCCAGGGCGTCGTCGTCTCCGCTGGATTTCGGTTTGGCCTCGGACTTGATCATCTCCTTGTTGGCCTGGAGCTCCGCTTCTACGTCAGACCAGTCAATCGAATCGGAGTCATCCATCCCCGAGAAGTCCATGTCGTCGCCCATGGTTCCCTCCTTAGTTGAGTATAAACTCTGTGATCAAGATTTTTTTAACAGGCGTCCGGTCTTTGGTTTCGGAAGCATCGATAAATTCTTGGTCAAAGATACCGTTAACCTTTTTAAAGATCTCGCGCTTGACTAACTCTGTGCCTGCACGGGTCCGCAAGTCCTCAGTGGTCAGGTTTTGCAAGAAGGTGATCACAATATCATCGATCAAATATTCTCGTTGTGCCAAAAAAATCAAGGCGTTGGGGTCTTCAAGCGCGGCCACCAGCTTGACTGACAGAAAGTGTTTACCATCGCGTAGGTTGACCGTATATTTGCGCGGGGGTGTAAACACGGGATTGATTAGTTTGACTGCTTCCCCTTGCGAGGTCGAGGCAATTTCTTCTTCAAGTTTGGTCTCGGCTTGATCAGGGGGCTTCACCGCCGCCGCTTCCTCTGTGCTACCTCCGAGGAACATTAGCGCGCCCACGGCCAAACCGATCAAGAGTACCAAGACAACGGCGATAATGATAATCAGCTTCTTTTTGCCACCACCACCACCGCCTGATGCCTCTTTTTCTTCGTCTGCCATGATCTCCCTTGGCTGTTAGTTTTTCCTAAGATTATATTGATATTCTTTGGCCTTTAAAAGACTAAAATCGAAGTCAAGGGGCCTATTCCATAGTAAGAATGCAAGCGGTAGGCCCACCAGCATAGGCTTGCTGGATTTTAAGGTTTTAACCTAGCCCAAAGAAACGCTTAAACCTTTTTGTCCTTAGTTGCTGCTCTATGGCCTCAATCGCCTTAAATCCGGCGGCTCTTCCTCGTTTTACACATTCGTCGAGCCTGGAAAAATCGGCCCAATGAATGTCCATCAAGTCCACCTTGATACTAAAGTCTGCTTCAAGCAAGCAGTGGTTTTTGAGCTTCAAACGACTAGCTTCCGCAGCCCTAAGTTGCACATCCCAGCCGGTCAAGTCGGCCAAGTCTTCCTCTTCGGTGCCCATTTTTGGCGCCACATCAACTGCAATGACAAAATCCGCCCCAATTTTGCGGGCAAGCTTTACAGGTAGGGGCTCAACCCAAGACCCATCCACATATTCGAGTCCATTAATGGTAATCGAGGGGAACACCCCTGGAATCGCCGCTGAAGCCAAGACGGATGCCATCAGGTCCCCAGCGGTGAACTCGGTCATTTGCCCGGTGAGTAAGTTAGTCGCAACCAACCCTAATGGAATCGGACATTCTTCAATCTGAATCTTTGGGATCAAATGGCTAAGATTTGAGTCAAAGGTAGCCCGGGAAATAAAACTTGAGCGGGTGGTACTGATAGCAAAAAAATAACCGGTGGTCACCCAACGCTTGATCTGGGCGAAATAGCCCTTGTTTTGCTGCTCGGACTCCTTGATAAAGTCGAGGCGGGTTTGGTTGTAGTCGTCCGATTCGAGGAACGCAGCTACGTTTTTTATAGCCCGGTCAATGTCGGGATGGGCCGCATAAATCGCCCCTATAACCCCTCCGACGCTGGCTCCAGTGACAATATCAATGGGAATTTTGGCTTCGGTTAATGCTTGGATCACCCCCAAGTGGGCGAGCCCCCTAGAGGCCCCACCACCTAAAGCGAGGCCAACTTTCAAAGCCATGCACCTTCTCCCTTTTAACTTTGGGTTTTCCGCAAGGCCAAGTTAAGCTCTTTTAATTGCGCAGGGTCCACTTTCCCTGGCGCTTCTGTCAAAAGGCAAGATGCTTGCTGAGTTTTGGGGAAAGCAATCACCTCGCGGATGGACTCGGCCCCAGTTAGAAACATCATCAACCGATCAAAACCCAAGGCCAATCCCGCGTGCGGCGGAGCCCCTTGGTCCAGCGCATCAAGCAAGAACCCGAACTTTTCACGGGCCTCCTCGTCCGTAATTTTAAGCATCTGAAAAACCCGCTTTTGAATATCAGGCCGGTGAATACGAATGCTGCCCCCACCCAGTTCTACCCCGTTAAGCACCAGATCGTAAGCTATCGAACGGATATCGGTCGGATGTTTAGCGGTCTCCATGTCTTCCATCACGGGCATGGTAAAGGGATGGTGACAAGAATGGAAACCTCCGTCTTCGGTCGCTTCAAACAAGGGAAAGTCGGTCACCCAGCAGAACACAAACCGTCCGTCTTCGGCCAATTTTCTGCGCCGCGCCACTTCTTTGCGAAGGTTCCCCAAGGCGTCATTAACCACCTGTTTTTTGTCGGCTCCAAACAACAACAAGTCGCCCACCTTGGCCCCGGTGCGCTGATTGATCTCGGCGATTTCTTCAGGGTTAAAAAACTTTGTGATCGGCGATTGCCAGCCTTCAGGGGTAAGCTTCACCCAAGCAAGGCCTTTGGCGCGATAAATTTTAACAAACTCGGTTAGATCGTCTAGGTCTTTGCGAGAAAAATCTGCCCCGCCAGGAACACACATCACCTTGACCAACCCCCCTTCACTTTGAGCGGCTTGGCTAAAGACCTGGAACCCACAGTTTTTAGAAAGCTCGGTCAGGTCGGTTAATTCTAAACCATAACGCAAATCAGGGGCATCGCTACCGTACTTGGCCATGGCGTCTGCATACAACATTCGGCGAATCGGCAACTCCACCTTAACGGCTAAGGTTTTTTCAAACAATTCGGCCACCATCCCTTCTACCAAGGTCATCACGTCGTCAGGAGCCACAAAGGCAAACTCTAAGTCGATCTGGGTGAACTCAGGCTGGCGGTTGCCCCTAAGGTCTTCGTCTCTAAAACACTTGGCAATCTGGTAATACCGGTCATAACCAGCCACCATCAACAACTGTTTAAATAATTGGGGAGATTGGGGTAATGCGTAAAAGTGCCCCGGATTGACGCGGCTCGGAACCAAATAGTCACGCGCCCCTTCGGGGGTGCTGCGGGTCAAAATAGGGGTTTCAAACTCAAAAAAGCCATGTTCGTGCAGGTAATTTCGCATCACATGGGCAGCCTTAGAGCGCAAAATCAGGTTGTGCTGCATTTGAGGTCGGCGCAAATCTAAGGTCCGGTTTTTTAACCGGTTTTTTTCGGTAATCGATTCTTGCAGGTCGCCAATTTGAAATGGCAGGGCAGTACAACCGTTTAACAGTTTGAGTTCCTTTACAAAAACCTCAATCTCACCGGTTTTCATTTTCAGGTTGACCTGGTCTGTAGAACGAGCCACGACCTCGCCTTTTATGGCCACCACATATTCAGAGCGCAGTTCTTGCGCCCGCTCGAAAGAGGCCTGATTATGCTGGGGTCCAAAGACTACTTGTGCCATCCCTGTATGGTCACGCAAATCAACAAAGATAACCCCTCCATGGTCTCGACGGCTATGGACCCAACCCATCAAGGTCACCTGACGCCCGAGGTCGGCCTTGCCTAAATGTTCCAGGTAATCACTTCGTTTCCAATCGCCTAAAGGATCAAGTTGCATGTCTAGTGAGGTGCTTAGGGTTCGTTTTGAGGGATTTTGGGGTTCTCTAGTGCCCTCGTCAAGCTATAGATTAATAGGGGCTTTAACTTTGAGGACCAGAATGCTTGCGGATCAGAGCAAACAGGCTTTGTAGGTCTTTGGCGATATGGAGCAGAGCGAGGTATTTTTCTTTGATAAATCCAGAAACCACCATCTGATTCAGCTGCATTAGCAAGGGGTCAAAAAACCCTTCCCCATTAAAAAGGATCACCGGTTTGTCGTGTTGCTTGAGTTGCGCTAAGGTGACGACCTCGAAAAGTTCGTCTAAGGTGCCAAAACCGCCAGGTAGCACCACAAACAGGTCGGAGTACTTGAGCATAATCGACTTACGATCAAACATATTGTCCACCTCCAGAAGGTTTTGCAGCCCTGGATGAACAATCTCCTCTTTGGCTAAATGCTTGGGGATGACACCGGTCACCTGCCCCCCTTGGGTCAAACAGGCATTGGCCAAAACGCCCATCAAACCCACCGAGGCTCCACCATAAACCAGTCCAAATCCGTTTTCTGCAATCCAGCTACCGATAGACAAGGCCCAACCTTCAAACTCAGGCCGGGTCCCCATCGCCGATCCGCAAAAGACACAAACTCGTTTCATTTAAATCAGCCTATTCGTAAAAGCTTTTAAGCATACGGCTGCGAGTTGGATGTCGCAACTTTCGCAGTGCTTTGGCCTCGATTTGGCGGATCCTTTCTCTGGTCACGTCGAAGTCTTGACCCACTTCTTCTAAAGTATGGTCCTTTTTCTCGTCGATCCCGAACCGCATTTTAAGTACCTTTTCTTCTCGAGGGGTCAAGGTCGAAAGTACGTTTCTGGTAACGTCGGCCAGATAGGTGTTAACCACTGATTCCGAGGGCAACACCGCTGAAGAGTCAGGAATAAAATCCCCTAAATGCGAATCGTCCTCATCCCCAATCGGGGTCTCCAAACTAATCGGTTCCTTTGCAATTTTCAGCACTTTTCTAACCTTTTCCACAGGCAAGTCCATCTTCTCCGAAATTTCTTCGGGGCTGGGCTCGCGGCCAAACTCTTGAACCAAATGGCGCGAGGTGCGGATTAACTTGTTTATGGTCTCGATCATATGCACCGGAATCCGAATAGTGCGCGCCTGATCGGCAATCGCGCGGGTAATCGCTTGGCGAATCCACCAAGTGGCATAGGTCGAAAACTTATAACCTCGCCGATACTCAAACTTGTCCACCGCCTTCATCAGACCGATGTTGCCTTCTTGGATTAAGTCCAAAAACTGCAAGCCTCGGTTGGTGTATTTTTTGGCGATGGAGATAACCAAACGCAGGTTCGCCTCGACCAACTGGCTTTTGGCCTGACTAACCTTCCGCTCGGCAATCTTGAGCTTTTTAATCTCTGCGCGAAATCGGTCTAAGATCACATCGGTTTGGGCAATCATTTTGTCAATCCGCCGGTTACCTGCTTGAACCTTTTCTAAAATCCGCCTAGCCACTCTAAAGTTGTGTCCAGTCAAAGCTTTAATCTCTTCTTCGACCTTTTTATTTCCTCGTTCGTCCTCGCCCTCGACCCATTGATTTATCCACTCTTCCACCTTAACCACGGGCGCTCGCAGGTCACGTTGGTAGCGAGAGAGTTGGGTAAAGGTTAGGTCGATCTTGTCGTTGTGGTGCAACATGACCTTAAACATTGTGTCGATCTGCTTGGTATTAAAGTTGATACTCCGCAGAATCTTGAGCAACACAAACAGGGATTCTTCAATATCCTTTTCGCCCGCTTCTTTAATCTTCGGGTCTTTAACCCCTTCTAGCTTTTTGACCAGTTTATTTCGCTCTTCTAAAGCCTTTTTCGCTTGGCGCAATTTGGCCAAAACCTGATCTGCTGCTTGGCTTTCTTCTTCAATAACCTGATCGTCTTCATCAATCCCCGAAACGATATCGCGGGCTCGCGCTTTGCCGTTTTTAAGCTTTTTACCTAAATCAAACAGATAGTTAACGATCAATTCGGATTTAAGTAGGATGTCCAACATCTCGTGCTGGCCCTTTTCGATTTTTTTGGCAATCCGCACCTCGCCTTCACGGGTGAGAAGCTTAATCGAACCCATTTCCCGCAAGTACATCCGAACCGGGTCGTCCGAGTTTTGGTCGGCTGCTTGGCTGGCTTCATCTTCAGCGTCGAATTCTTCTTCGTCGTCTTCATCGCCCACCACCAAATCGGTGTCATCGACCCGTTTGACGTTGGTAACAATCTCGACGTTGTGATTTTCTAGGTGGTCCATAACCGCACTCATCACGGATTTACCCACCTCGAAGGGAATTAGGTCGCCTAGTTCATCTTCAGTCAAAAACCCCTTTTCCTTCCCCTTGGCAACTAGGTTGCGAAGGAGTTTTTCCATATCCTTATCGGTTGGGTCTTCGGATTTTTTACCTTTTTTCGCTTTCGCGCTTTTATCTGCCATGGTCTTTAAGACTACTTGAGGTTAGCTTTGATTTAATCGCTGCTTGCGCCGCTTGCGTTCTTCCATCTTTTTTTGAACTAGGTCTAACGCGCTGTCGGAAGAGTCACTACGACGTGATTGCAACTCACTTCGTTGCACCCGCTTCTTTAAACTTTTCGTCCAACGCAAAACCAAGTCCTCTTGGTACTCCTTCAAATATCGAGGCTCGCCTTCGATTAGCTGCATCAATACTGAACTGTACTCTTTGAAGAATTCCGGAAAATCCAAGGGCCTTAGTTGTTCAAATTCCTCGTTTTCTAAACTAAGGAATCGAGAAAACAACCTTCCCAAATAGGGATTTTCGAAATACTCCTCCGAAATCTCTTGGCGAACCGTTCTAATCGCCCGTGGTTGATGAACTAAGTATTTCATCAACCGCAATTCTCTTGCGTCCGCCCCTTTTAAACTGGCCTGCTCAGGCAGGAGTAGTTTTTGTTCTAAACTTTTAGCGGCCAATTCTGCCCCCGGTTTAGCTCGCAGGCCTTGGGGGTCCACTTTAAACGCCTTGCCGATCTCGCCTAAAAACAGGTCCCGCTTAAGTTTGGAGGTAATCGCCGCCGCTAATTCCGCCAATTCTTCTAGCTTTACCTTTTTTTGACTTATCCCTTTACCTGCCACCTCTTCTGCGGCCCGATCAAGCACAAAGCGGTAATCATAGGGCGCCTTCTCCACCAATTCGCTAAAGTTGGCCGCTGTGTACTTTTTAAAAAAATCATCTGGATCAAGTCCTTCGGGTAGCATTACTACCTTCGAGTCCAGATCGTTTTCCACAAATATCCGGGCCGCCTTTAAAGCGGCCACTCTTCCGGCCAAGTCCCCGTCAAAAACCAGTTCCAATTCTTTGACGCCTAAGCGTTTCAGTGCCTTAATATGCTCCAGGTTGACCGCCGTACCACAAGCCGCAATGGCGTGATCAAACCCCTTTTCGTGGAGCCGAATCACGTCCAAATAACCTTCTACCAACATCGCCCGCCCGGTCTTGCGGATGCGATCTTTAGCTTCGAAAACCCCATAAAAAACGCTGCTTTTTTTATAAAGCTCCGTCTCTGGCGGGTTTAAATACTTAGCCCCAGACTTAGGGTCGTCATTGGCAATTAACCGCCCCGCAAATCCCAAACAACGCCCGGTCACATCGCGTATGGGGAAAATTAACCTTCCTCGTAACCGGTCATAAACACCGCCTTTATCCCCTGGCTTAACCAGCCCGGCGGCCTCCTGGATTTCCAGCGGCACCTTTTTGCCGGTCAAATGGTCACTCAAGGGGGTCCAGCCTTCTGGAGCCCAACCTAATAAAAAACGCTGGCACAACTCTGGGCTAAGAGCCCGTTCCTTGATATACAAGGCAATTCTGCTTTGAGGTGAGGCCTGAGCTAGGTTTTTTAAATAAAATTCCTGCGCCAGGGTCAAACAACCTCGTAAATCTAAACCCGCCTTTTCAGGCCGTTCCCCCCCAGATCGGGTCAACCGAATCCCTGCCCGGTCCGCCAAAAACTCAACCGCTTCAGTGAAGTGGAAGTGTTCTATATCCATCAAAAAGCCCACTGCGTTCCCGTGGACCCCGCAGCCAAAACAATGGTAATTCCCTCGGTCAGGACTCACCACAAAACTCGGCGTTTTTTCCGAGTGAAAGGGGCATAACCCCAAAAAGTTCTTGCCTGAAGGCTTAAGCGCCGCATAACCCGAAATCAGGGCCACCAGATCGGTTGCTTGCACAACCTGGTCGATTTCCTCTTTAGGAATCAGCCCTTTGTTCTCCATGGCCCCTCAGACAAAAAGTTCTTCCTTCTCCTCTTGGATCAATCCCTTTAGGCGGGCGCGAGAAGCCAATTCCTCAATCGCTTCCAGCCCTTCAGTTCCTAAATTAATCGAAAAGTCGTTTACGTAGAGCCCAATATGTTGGTCAATCACCTCGGATGCCGTTTCTTGCGCATGCGCCTCAATATAGGGGCGAGCATCGCTCAAATGGGTTTTAGCGTAACGAATTGAGTCTGCAATCAAACCCTCAATGGCCAATTTGTCGGATTGGGCGAGGTCGCGCCTAACCATGATCCCACCTAAGGGAATTGGTTTGCCCGTCTCTTTTTCCCACCAATCGCCTAGGTCTAAATAGGCGTTTAACCCATTATTTTGATAGGTAAAGCGCGACTCATGGATAATCACCCCTGAATCTACCTCACCTGACAAAATAGCCGGGATAATCTCACTAAAAACCATCTGCACCGGTTCAAATTCGCCTGCATTTGCAAGTTTAAACAGCAAACTAGCAGTAGTCCAAGCACCCGGTAAGGCCACCTTGCCCCCCTTGGGTTTGCTCCCACTTTTGCCAATCCAAAGCGGACCACAACCGCGACCTAAAGCGGCTCCACTTCTTAAGAGTTGGTAGCGATTTTGGAGGTGAAAAAAGGCATGAATAGAGGCCTTGCTGACTTGCAGCAAGGACTGGCGGGCCATTTGGTTAAGCTCTTCCACATCCTTGATAACCGTCTCGAACCGATAATCCCCACCCAGACGCCCGTGTACGAGGGCATCGAAGATAAAGGTATCGTTCGGGCAGGGCGAAAAGCCCAAGGTCAAGGTCTGCATGGTCAAAGCTCACCGGGGTTTGGGTTTGGTTAAAAATTCTGGGACTAATGCCCCAGAGGTCACCAAATAGTTCCCAACTAAGCGGCCTTGTTAAGCATAACCGTTACCCGAGACTTCTTGCGAGAAGCATTGGCTTTAGTGATCACCCCTTTGGTGCAGGCCTTGTCGATCACTTTATGAACCGCTGGCAACATAGCCTTGGCCTCGTCTTGTTTCCCCTCGGTAATTAAAGAGAGAAACTTTTTTACTTCCGTGCGCAGGTTAGAGCGCAAGGCGCGGTTGCGCAGCCGGTTAATGGCGTTTTGGCGGGCTCGTTTGAGGGCCGATTTGTGGTTTGCCACTCTATATCTCCTTAGAAGGCGTTTTCCAGATGTTCCAACTTCGCCTGTCCTTGGTCAAAGGTGATAGCAATCACATCGAACCTTGGTTGCAGGTCGGAAATTAATTTTTGCTCCAAATACATCTGCCCCAACTTACGAATCCGTTCGCACTTGGCGCGGGTCATCTGGATCAAAGGGCTTTGGCTTTGCCGGGTTTTAACCTCAACAAACACTAAAAATTCACCTTTTTGTACAACTAAATCCAACTCCCCCGCCTTGACGCGAAAGTTGGATTCGACAATCTTGTACCCCTGTTTTTTGAGGTACTGCTTGGCCATTTTCTCGCCCTTTAGCCCTAAGGCATGGGCGGGATTGGCCGACTTTTTTTTGCCTCCGAAGAGGATCACACCCTAGCGGAAAGCTTTTCTTGAATCCGGGCCGCTTTACCAAAGCGCTGGCGCAGGTAATAAAGCTTCGCACGGCGGATCTTACCGATCCGTTTAACTTCAATCGAGTCGATCCTAGGCGAATGCAGCGCAAATACCCGCTCGATCCCAAAACCGCTAGAAACCTTGCGTACGGTAACCGTGGCGCGCAGGCTGTTTTTGCTGCAATGTTTGCCGATCACGACCCCTTCAAAGGGCTGAATCCGCTCTTTCTCGCCTTCCTTGATCCGATAATTGACCTTTACCGTGCTGCCAACTTGGAGCTCGGGTACGTCACGGAGTTGCTCTTTTTCGAGTTGTTCAATCAGCTTGCTCATCTTTCTCCCAGAGATGCTGGTTGGTTGCCCATTACTTACCGGGCCTGTCCTGGCCTAAGAGGTCTGGCCTCCTTTGGCCGGTCGTTTCCTTAGCGCTTTCTTGGCGCCAAGCATCGATCTTTTTGTGGTCCCCGCCTAGTAGTAGTTCAGGAACCGCGAGCCCCCTAAATACCGGGGGTTTTGTATAGTGGGCACATTCTAAGAGCCCTTTTTCAAAGGACTCATCTTCTAAGGATTCGGCATTTCCAATCACCGATTCTTCGAGCCGCGCCACTGCCTCAATCAAGGCCATAGCTGCCACCTCGCCACCCATCATCACAAAGTCACCGAGACTAATCTCCTCCTCTACAAACTGGGAGACCCGCTCGTCAAATCCCTCAAACCGGCCACAAATCAGAGCCAGCGGCTCCTTTAACTGGGCCAGTTGGCGGGCTTTGGCTTGATTAAAAGGGGTTCCTCTTGGGGAGATTAAAATCCTCCGAGCCTTTTGGCCCCATTTTTTTTCTGCCTCTTCCAAGGCATCTACGATCGGCTCAGGTCTAAGCAACATCCCGGCGCCTCCGCCACAGATGCTGTCGTCCACCTTTTTATGTTTACCCAGACCAAATTCCCGAAAATTTTCTAACCTTACGGTTAGCTTTTGGTCTCTGATCGCCCGCCCTAAAAGGCCGGTATCTAAAAAACCGGAAAACAACTCCGGGTAGAGGGTAAAGAGCCAAAACTCCATCAGGAGGACTCTTGATTTCGGTTCAACTCCAAAAGACCAGGCAAGGGTTCAATAATCACCCGCTTTTGTTCGGGCAGAATCTCCTTTAATACCTCGTCTGTTGCCGGAAACAAAAAGTCACCCGCCTCGCTTTTGACCTCAAAAACCACGTGAGGCCCCGGCTCGAAATAATGTTCGATCTGCCCCAAAAGGTTTCCAGCCCGGTCAAAAACCTGCGCCCCAATCAATTCGTGGATGAAGAACTCGCCTTCCTCTAAGGGCTTTAGCCACTCATCTGGAACCCAGAGCCCAAGATTTTTTAATTCTTCAGCCTGATTGCGGTCTTCAATCCCTTGTATCTTCAAAATCCACTGCCCCTTCTGGGGGCGGACTTGATCTACTTGGTAACGGACCGGTTTTTCCCGGTCCATCAGCCATACCTCTTCCAGTCCGGCAAACAGTGAGGTGTCTTCGCTCGTCAAAAACACCTTTACCTCACCTCTGATCCCATGGGCCGAGGTGATCCTGCCGATCTGGGTTAACCCTAAAGGGTCGGACATTAGGCTTCGGAGGCCGACTCAGCGGCTACGGCTTTGGCCTTGGGCACGTATTTAAACGGCTCGACAGCAAACCCTTGAGCAACCAACAATCGGTTCACTCGGTCCGAGGTGGTAGCACCTTGATCCAACCAATATTGAATCCGCTCTTTTTCAAGGGCGATTTCTTTATTCATCGGGTTAAAGGTCCCCAATTTTTCCAGGTAGCGCCCGTCACGGGGTGCCCGCTGGTCGGCGGCAACCAATCGATAAAAGGGTTTTTTCTTTGCGCCCGCTCGGGCCAGCCGAATGTTAACTGCCACTTAGTACTCTCCTGTTTGTTTTTACAAGCGTTTAAAACTTATGCGCCCCCAAAGGGACCAAAGCCTCCGGGCCCGCCCATCATACCCTGCATGGCCCGCATGCTTTTTTTACCGCCCATCGAAGAAAACTTTTTCATCATCTTCTTCATCTGAGCAAAATTCTTTAAAAGACGATTCACGTCACTTACATCGGTTCCAGACCCTTTGGCAACCCTAAGTTTCCTGGAACCGTTTATAGTACCGGGGTTTTCTCGTTCTGCCAAGGTCATTGAGTCGATAATAGCTTCGACCCGGCTTAATTGGCCGGTATCAACCTCTTGCCCTGCTGGCATCTTTGCGCCTACACCAGGGATCATTTTCATTAAGTCCCCGATATTACCCATTTTTTTAATCTGGTGTAGCTGCTCACGAAAATCGGTCAAAGTAAAATCGTTTTGACGTAACTTCTGTTCCATCTTTTTGGCATCGGCCAAATTGATGTGCTGCTGTGCCTTTTCGATCAAGCCCACCAAGTCGCCCATGCCAAGAATACGGCTGGCTATCCGGTCTGGGTAAAAGGGTTCGAGTTGATCGCTTTTTTCGCCTACCCCAATAAATTTAACGGGCTGCCCGGTAATAGCCCGAATCGAAAGCGCCGCTCCGCCTCTGGCATCGCCATCCATCTTGGTTAATATAAAACCTGTAATCCCAAGCTTTTCGTGAAAGCTAGAGGCGACGTTAACCGCTTCTTGTCCGGTCATCGCGTCGGCCACAAACAGGATTTCGGTCAGATCAATCAATCCTTTGATATGGCCCAGTTCGTTCATTAATTCTTCATCGATCTGGAGCCGCCCGGCGGTATCCAAGATCAGATAATCAAAAAGCCCGCGGCTTGCCTGCTCTTTGGCGAGTTGAGCGATCCCTTCAGCGGTCATCTGGGGATTAGAATCAAAACAATCAATCTCTAAATCCTTAGCCAGCACCTTTAACTGCTCGATAGCTGCTGGCCGGTAAATGTCCGCCGAGGCGAGCAACACCTTTTTTCCGTCTTTTTTAAGCATCCGCGCCAATTTAGCGGCGGTGGTAGTTTTACCTGAACCTTGCAGGCCTACCATCATCACCACAGTTGGCGAGCTGGGCGAGCGTAAAAGCCCATGGTTCGAGCCCCCCATCATCTGGGTTAATTCGTCGCTTACGATCTTAATAAACTGCTGGGCTGGACTCAAACTGCCCATCACTTCTTTTCCCAGCGCCCTTTTTTGCACACTCCGCAAAAAAGCCCCTACCACGCGGTAGTTAACGTCCGCTTCTAAGAGCGCCATCTTGACTTCTTTTAGGGAAGCCTGAATATTGCTCTGAGTAAGCACACCTTTATTGGTGAGCTTTTTAAAGGCGTCGTTGAATTTTTGGGTCAGCGCGTCAAACAAGGGGTTCCCCGAATTTAAGTAAATCCTAGATGCTAGTTCGCCGATTTACCCTTGTCAATGGCTGGCAAGCGGTTTTTATGCTTTTTTTGGTGGTGTTAGGCACCGGGTGCGGATTTGAGTTAAATCGCAATCAGGTCAGCCTACCTGGCGGAGCGGTCAGTTTAGGGTTAAACCCTATCTCAAACCAAACCTACATCGCCGGACTAGATCTCGACTTAGGCAACGAGTTGGGTTTATTGTTAGCCCGTAACCACATCCCCTTAGAGTCTCCCAAGTCTGCGGATTTGGTCCTCCAAATCGAGATCAACGCCAGCAGCCATAGCCGCCAAGACCTGTCTATTTACAACAACCAAACCTATAAGTTTGTCTTTGTTCACCAAGCAAAAGTGACTTTGTCAGATAACCGTAAAAGCCAGATTTGGATCAATCAGGCTCCGGTCGAAGGTCACTTTGATCTTGAAACCAGTCATACCGAGTTAAGTGATGAGGAAACTCGGCGCGGGCGCACCAAGGCCACCGAATCCCTAGCCGATGCCATCGCCACCAAGCTTTCACAGAATTTTTAAAATAAAGTCCAATGAAACGATTTGCCTGGGCTATGTCGCTGGTTTTTTTAACCGCCTGCGCGGGCGCAAAAAAACCGCCGCTGGCCGAATTGGCCCCTTGCCAATTGGTTAAACTTGCTCTTGGCCCAGAAGACCTAGCCTTAGATCAAAACCGGATTTTGGTTTCGGTGGATGACCGCCGTCAGACGATAAGGGAAGGGGCTATTTTAGCGTTGGATATCCATTCCGGTACCTTCCACCCGCTGACCGGTTGGCAATCAGAACCGCAAATCAAACAGTTCCACCCCCAAGGGATTGATTTAATCGAGCAAGATGGAGTTCGTTATCTTTTTGTGGTACTCAAACGGTTTGACGGGCAAAACCCGGCAATCGCCCGATTTAAGGTTAACGGGGACCACCTAGAAGCCGCCGGATTTTGGCGGGACCAACTGCGAGACCCTAACGATTTAGTAGCCCGCCCTGAAGGGGGTTTTTACGTTACCGATAACGATCCAGCGATGATTAACAATCTTATGGGATCAGGCCGTATCCTTTTGTTTATAAACGAAGACAAAGCACAAATAGTGGCGGATGGGCTTACCTTTGCCAACGGCTTGGCCCTAACAGAAGGGCACCTCTTTGGGACCACTTCCCTTCTAGGCGACTTATATTCCTGGGAGATTGGCCCCAAAGGCGAACTAAATAAAAAGCTCCGTCTGGCTAACATCCCTGGTGGGGACAACTTAAGTATTAACGGGGGAATTTTACTAATCGCCGGGCACCCCTGCAAACGCTGCTTTATGAGCCATGCCAAAAGCACTGACAAACATTCTCCTAGCCAAATCTGGGCCTATAACATCGAAGCTCGGCAGTTAGATTTAGTCCTCGAAGATCCAATGGGTAAAAAGTATAGTGCCGCCTCAGTAGCCATAGCCACCCCCGACCGGTTGATCTTGGGGCAGGTGTTTGATGGGCAACTCCTATCCTGCCCACTTCCCGCTCCTTGGCCCCCTCTGGTTTCAGAACACAAGCGGGTTTACCACCTCAAAACGATGAGTGGTGAGGATAAGTTTTTCTACCAAGACCGGGATTAAAACTTAAAAATGCGGGGACGCTTCCTCTAGCAAGAGCACCGGGATTTGCTCCTTTACTGGGAACCGCAGGCGGCAGGCGGGGCAAACCAAGCCAAATTCGGGCTCGGTCACCTCAGTAAGTTCCCCTTTACATTGGGGGCAGGCAAGTAGGGCTAAAAAATCGGGGTCCATGGGCCACTTTTTAATTGGTTTTTCCCCGATCCTGACCGCCCAACTGGCTTGGGTCAAGTCCTTTTGCTTCGGGTTGGTTAAGCTTCAACCTCGCCTATGTAAATGGTAATATTTTAGCAGGCTAGCGGTGCTCGAATCGTGGTCCTTCGAAACGGTGCCTTCGCTCAAATCCTTCAAGACCCCTTTAGCCAATTGCTTGCCCAACTCTACCCCCCATTGATCAAAGGAATAGATATTCCACAACACCCCCTGCACAAAAACCTTGTGCTCATAAAGGGCAATCAAGGCCCCAACTGACTTAGGTGTTAATTTAGGCGCCATCAGGGCGGTTGAAGGACGGTTACCCGAAAAAAGCTTATAAGCTATTAATTCTTCCGGGCACTTTTCCGCCTTAAGCTCTTCTATTCCTTTACCAAACGCCAGCGCTTTTTGTTGTGCAAAAAAGTTAGACATCAACTTTTCCTGGTGGTCTCCATGCTCTTCAACAGGCGCGGCGAAGCCGATAAAATCCGTTGGGATCAGCTTGGTCCCCTGGTGAATCAATTGGTAGAAGGCATGCTGGCCACCAGTGCCCGGTTCCCCCCAAACGATAGGCCCGGTCTGGTAGTTCACGGCGTTACCCTCGCGGTCGGTCCCTTTGCCGTTAGATTCCATATCCCCTTGCTGGAAATAAGCAGGAAAACGGTGAAGATATTGGCTATAGGGCAACATCGCTAAGGATTCGGCCCCAAAAAAGTTATTGTACCAAAGCCCGACTAACGCTAAATTTATGGGCAAGTTTTTTTCAATCGGACTGGTTAAAAAATGCCGGTCCATCTGGAAAAAACCGGCCCTAAGCTCGTCAAAGACATCAACCCCAAGCCCTAACATCAACGGCAACCCAATCGCCGAGGTGAGCGAGTAACGCCCGCCGACCCAATCCCAAAATTCGAAAATATTTTGCCGCGCAATCCCAAAGGCCGCAACTGCTTCTAAGTTGGTCGATAGCGCCACAAAGTGTTTGGCCACCGCTTTTGGGTCCCCGCCAGTACCCTGGATCAACCAAGCCTTAGCCGTCTCGGCATTAGTCATGGTCTCTTGGGTAGTGAAGGTTTTTGACGCGACAATAAACAGGGTATGGTCTGGGTCCAGTTCGCGTAAAACCTCGGCACTGTGAGCCCCATCTATATTGCTGATAAAGCTTAAGTGCAAATCCCTTTTGCCATAAGCCTTTAGCGCTTCATACACCATTAAGGGCCCCAGATCACTGCCACCAATTCCGATATTAACAATATTTTTGATTGGCTTACCTCGATGACCCAAAAACTCACCTTTATGTAGCTTATGGGCGAACTCGCGCATCTGGGCCAAAACGCGGTTGACCCCAGGCATCACATCAACCCCGTCCACCTTGATTGGCTCGTTAGAAATATTTCTAAGGGCAACATGCAACACCGCCCGGCCTTCGGTGACGTTTATTTTTTCCCCTTGAAACATCCGCTGCGCCTCTTCTTGAACCCGCATCACCCTCGCCAAGTCCCACAATAAATCAAGGGTTTCGGTAGTAATGCGATTTTTAGAGAGGTCCATATGCCAGCCCGCCCCCTCGAAGCTAAGCCTCCCCGCCCGGTCCGGGTCCAGGGTAAACAATTCTTTTAAATGAAGGTCTTTGATCTGTTCGTAATGTTCCGCTAAAGCGTGCCATTCGGGTGTGGAGCTTGGATTCATAATCGGTTATGGAAGGTTTTTTTGGTCAGAATAACTCAAGATAAATCCTTTGACCAGTAGCCTATTTAGCTCTACTTCTTTTCCCCCTCATTGGGCTCCTCAAACTTGCCAATTTAAGGCCACCCGGCCTAGGCTGACCCTAAACCCATGAGGCCTGCCAAATGAATCTTTTTGATCTCTTCTTTATTGTGCTGGCCTTTTTCTTTGGCGTGATCAGCCGATTTCGAGGTCCAATAGCCGAGTTTGCCAGTATGTCTGGGGTCATTGGGGGTATGATGTTGGCAGAGCAGGTGACTCTGCCTCAAGCAGACCGACTTAAAGGGCTGGTTTCCCGCCCCGATGCTGCTGATTTGACCGCTTATTTAGGGGCGGTCGGTTTTGGGGTAATTTTAGCACATTTTTTGGTCCGATTTTTGGTTAAGGTAAAAATGCCCTCCTCGCCCCCCGTTAGACAAGTGGCGCTTCTCTTCGCTTTGCTTAAAACCCTAGTAGTCAGTGCCATGATTTTTTATTTGGTCGCAGCCTATGTTCCTAGCTACCTAGACGATCTTGAATCTAGTTTTTTTTATAGCTGGTTAAGCTGGATTCGCCCCTTTATAAGTGGTGCGAAACTTGCTTAATAATTGGGTGGACAACCCGAAAGCACGGCCCATAGGGGCTTTGTCTCAGAAAACCAATTTAAACGTCTAATGCTGCCCAGATTCCTCTTCAGCATACTAATCTTGACCCCCTTGGCCCTAACAGGCTGCGGATTACTAGGTTCTGAACCAGAACCTAGTCAAGAGGCGCCGGCGATCAAGGCCGAAGCACCCGCATCACCTGCCCAAGAACCGGCAAAAGAGGATGAAGAAGGCTTATTTTCTTGGCTTTGGCCCTTTGGTTCTGCCGAAGAACCTCCTGTCCCCCAACCTGTAGTTGCCGCCGATCCCGAAGCGGTAGAAGAAGCCCCTCCCGCCGATTTTTCCCCTTCTAAAAAAGAGCGTTGGACCCTGGCAAAGTGGGCTGAAGCAATGTGGGAAGGCTTTGGTGAAGAAACCGACCTTACCGAACTCACCCGCATGGATTCCGACGACAGCGATGTCCGCCGGAAATTGCTTCGCGAATATGTGCGGAACAAACTCAATGGCATTAATACCATTTTTGTCCAAAGTTTCACTGGTGAAAACCTCAATGAAGTAAGAACCGGGCTTTACGCCTCTATACGCGAACAAGGGAAATACCAGATCGTTGAAATCCTGCCCGATTCGCCTGTAAAACTAGCGGTGTTAAGGATCAAGGTTGAAGATTTTTCAATCTGGGATATTGAAGAAAAGCTAGATTCCCAAGACTTAAAACAGTTGTCTGAGGAAGAACGCAAACTGATTCCTGAGCGTATTGTTCGCCGAAACGCCTTGATTGGGGTTCGATTAGCTTTGTTTGACGCAGAAACGGGCTTGGCCTTGGTAAGAGGGCGGTATTCGCAACCATTTCAGCAGATTTATGTAGGCCAGGATGCCACCCGAATGCCTTCAGAAAGCAAGGAGATGTCCAGACTTACCGAGATTTTGATTACCAAAATCTTAAATGCGTTTGAGGCTAAAGAAGATGATTTGTTTGGCTCTTTGCCCTTAGAGCGCGGCACCAATTGGGGTTGGTATGCGGATTTTATTAACGATGCCGGGGACCGCCGGATTGTTAAGGGCAACGAAATGGCCCAGATTGGACAGGTTGAAAACGCTATTTCCCTCTGGCGCCTGGTTCTTTACGGACCAGACACCGATGAACCTGCCAGTATTTACAGAGTGAACCGCGCTTCTGCTTTTTTTAACCTGGGAGTCGCTTATAACCAACAACAGGACTACTTATTTGCGGCCAAAATGTTTTCCCAAGCCAACCGACTTAGCCAAAAGCTGTTATACGCGCAAGCCTGGGGCGATAATATGCATGCTTGGCTAGATCAAAAAAACCGCAAAACAACCGACGAAGAAGCCCAAATCACCCTACCTGAACCCCCGGTAGAGGTAAAAAAATCCCAAAAACAGCCAGACTTCATTGAATTATTAGAGGGCAACGAAAACCTCTTGTTAAAAGCCCAAGACCTTTGGCCCTTAGAGCCGATCATTAAAAATGCCAATCCACAGGACCTAAACGGGACCAAAAGAAGTAAACTGGATTTGCCCGCCAAACGTTATGGGATGGAAGGTTACATCGAATATCCCGACGAAAAACCGGCTGTTTATCCCTTGCCCCAAAAAAAGGAAAAGGGAGATAGCAAAAAAAACAAAACCAATTCGAACACCGAGACTAACAACCCGGTAAAGACCCCTAAGCCCCAACCTAGTTCAGGGTTAATCCAAAAGATGCAATGAAGCCCTTGCGGCCCTTGCCTTAAATGACGTAAACTCGGATAAACTTTAACCAAGACAAGCCCATGAAAAGACTGCTCCTTTTTTTATTTTGCTTAGGCTTAGCAGGGTCACTGCAAGCAGGAACCCTTGGCAAAGGCAGCGCCGAAATCTTTGAAGGTAACGAAGGCGCCGCACGGGATCAAGCTAAACAAAACGCCTTGCGCGACGCAGTTGAACAAGGGGTTGGTACCCTGATAGATTCAAAAACCAAGGTGGAAAACTGGCAGGTTATCTCTGATGAGGTTTTCACTTCAAGCCAGGGTTTTGTTAAAAGTTTCAAAATGTTGGCCGATGAAAAGAGAGGGTCTTCCTGGTGGGTCGAGATTGACGCGGAAGTGGCTACCGACCTAATCAAGGGCAAGTTATCCGAGTTGCGCATCCTTCATAAAAAAATGGGTAATAAGCGTTTGCTAGTGATCTACCGCGCCGAAAGCCCACAAGCTTTAGAAGAGGATAACGCCGCAGTTAGCACCTGTTTGGGGCAGTTGCAAACAGATTTAACCGCTGCCGGGTTTAGAGTGTTTGATCAAAAATCAATCGAGCGGGTTTCTTCCCAAAGGCGAACCCAAGAAACCTGGAAGCTGGAAAAGTGGATGCAAATAGCCCAAGAGCAACAAGCGGACATTTTAGCTGAATTTGAACTATCTGCTAATACTGGAAGCCGGGGGGCTGCCATGATTCAGTCGGCAGAGGTGGCCCTACAACTTCGGGTTTACGACGTTTCCACCGGGCGGCTTATTGCGAGCCAATCTGCCCAACAACGACAAATGACCAACGCTCACCCAGGTAGCTTTGATTGGCGCCAAGCGCAAGCAGGTGCCTCCACCAAGGCGGCCAGTATGGCCGCGTCCGACTCGGTGACTAAAATTGTAGAGTATTATAAATCGGTTGGCGACGTTGGGCAGGCGTTTTGGATTAGGTTTACCGGATTTTCCCAAGATGAAGAAGACCAGATGTTGGCCATATTGGAAAATTTAGAAGGGTACCAAAGCCTTTCAGAACTTAAAAATGACCCTCAATCGATTGAAATAGAGTACTTTTCAAACCTTCAAAAGTCTCAACTGCGCCGCAAATTACAAGCTGAGGCCAAAATGAAAGGGATCAAACTAAAGAGTCAGGAAATCTCGGGTGAACGCTTCGATTTTGTTCGCCAGCAATAGTCCTGGGCTTGGTCGAGATAGATAATAAAACCCCGATTTTCAGGCCTTTTTTTTAGGTTTTAACTAGGCAAAACACCGCTTGTTCTTGAACGATCCCTTTAAGATGTGCCTTGGATGCTTTCGCGTCAAAGTGGTGGCCCGTGATCAATTGGCGGACTTTAGGGTCTTGGTGGACGGGTTCGGTAATCCAAATCTCCCCGGCTTGGGCAAGGCCCTGGACCCGAGCGGCTAAATTGACGGTTTGGCCAAAAAAATCAAGACTTTGATTTGCGTTAACCGCAATGGCACGCCCTCGATGTAACCCTATTTTAAGTCCAAGTTTTTCCTCCCCCTTCGATAGATTAAAAGCGTTTACCTCTTCTATCATCATAAAGGCCGCTTCCAGCCCGTCGGCTGGTTCATTAAAGCTAGCCATTATGGCGTCACCCATGGTTTTTACAATCGCTCCTCGGTGGGTTTTAACGGCGTCCGTTAATAGTTCAAAATGCCGCCGGACCAACTTGTAGGCGGCAATATCCCCGGTTTTGCCGTAAAGCTCGGTGCTCCCTTTGAGGTCAGTAAACAGAATACATTGGTCTCGCACCTTCAGACTCAAGTCAACAGGCAGGCTTTGCACTGGAAAGAGTTCCCGAAAATGCTGGCTATTTAACATCTGCTTACCCGATAAAAAGGGGGCAAAATAGGGGGGTGTTTTTTGGAGAATTTGGTTCAATTTCGCCATATCTGTAAGTAGCAGCATAAACCCCGCCCTCCTTCCTGACTGGTTATTAATGATTATCCGCACCGGGCCAGAGCCAAGCTCGATGCGATTGCAGTCAAAACCAGCCGGGCGCAAGGTTACCTCCCCTTGCCCAGGACCTTGGCCAATATCAATATAAATCCGAGCGTCGTTTTCCAGGCTTAAAAGCCTAAGTAACTCCCCCGGTTGACCCTGGTAATTGATTGTTGCTGATTCCCCTGGATCAATCCCTATATAATGCTGAAAAGCTTTGTCTTTTAGATAACAACTAAACTCTTCACTTCGTCTTATATGCTCTGAAAAAAGAAAATAGGTATAATCTACATAACTTCTAAAAGGGTCAAAATTAGGCTCTGCAATTTCAGCAGCCAAACTAAAATTTATCTCGACTTGATCATCGAGTTCATTGGAATTATCTAACTCGCAGAGGGTGCAATAAAAATTCTGTTCTAATTGGTTTAATTCTCCCATGCCATGTACTAAAGAGCCACAACTAGGGCAATGGCTCGCCCAGGTCATTCGCAGTAACCCCGCTTTGACCGCAAACAACATCAATTCGGCGGTTGTCGCCAGGTCTAGGTTAATTTTTTCTGCTAAATAATTGGGCGACAGCCGGTAGCGCCTTGCGGGCTCAAGCTCCTTAAATACTTCCAAAAAACGCTCTAACTGGGGCTTGGGCCAGGGGGCCAGGTCGAAAAGACGTTTGGAGGCCAGTTTAAAGGCATTCGGATCAATCATGGCATTTCTTCAAATAGAGGGTAATCTTTAGCTTTTTGAGCCAAGAGGTCTAGCATCCATTGCCGTTCGGGTGGAGCCGATTCCCGGCTTTGGGCTAGGTTGGATTGGAGGGTTTGCAATTCGATTAAGAGTTGCTCAGGGCTAAGTTTAGTTAGCCGCTGATATTCTTGATTCCCTTTGGCTTTTTGGTAGTCGGCCAGGGCTATACGAGCGAGAAAGAGGTTAACCGCCAAATCATCAGCCAACGCCCCCTGAACTCCGCCAGCTAGGGCGTCTTCAAAGCCCGCCACGGCATTAATAAGGTGTTCTTCTGTTTGTTCTGGTAGTTGTTTAGCGGTGCGCAGTTCTAATAAGGCTAGGTCGTAGCGGGCTTGGGAGCGAATTTGGATAGCTAATGCGGGCTGGGCTAAAAGGGATAAGTAGGCCTCTTTTATGGCTTCAAAGTCTTTTAGGTTCGACTTATTGGCTTGTGCCAAACGGTTGTATTTGGCTTGTAAAGACTCACTTGTAGGTCCGCTAATTGAGGGAGGAGACTGCCGCCATTGATTCAATTGGCGTTGTTCAGAAAACCCTAGCCAACCCCCAACCCCCAGAATCAAGCTCCAAGCGAGGGCAAACAGTAGAATTTTTGGATTTTTCAGCATCAGTCAACCGGGAAAACAGAGCCCAGTTTAACCGATGCAGTGGGATATTGGGAACCCCTTTTGTAGGAGAGCTTCTCTAGGAAGGTTTACACTGGCAGGTAAATTTGACGCCTTCGTCTTTCGTAACGCCCAAACTGTTCCAATAAGAAACCTTGCAAACCACCTCGTCAAACTCCCAGCGCCAGGACCACAAAATGGCGTTGTCGATCAACATTTTTTTGGCGTCTTTAACCCCTAACGCTCGTAGTTTGGTCCATAAATCGGAAAAGGTAATATCAAAGTTTTTTGAATTCTTCTTCATTACAATGGTTAGACCCTTGTCGGTATAACTCAAGCGCCCGGCTTTAAAACTTCGGTGCTGTGCCAAGGGGGTCCGGCGTAGGTTGCCAAAGCGCAATTCTTTAAGCCCTTCAAGGGTCAGACTCCTTAAAAACTCGCTTGCGGTCTCCAATTCTATATGGTCCAGGTCCAATTGCGCCAGAGTCACCGGTTCCAACCCCTCTGGATGGGTTTGTTTTTCCAAGACCCGCTGGGGAGGATTTTTCACCGATTTAGCATTGAATAAGCTTTTGATCCAAGCGCCCAACATAACAACTCCTTAAGGGGATCACCTGTTAATGGGCCAGTCTCTTGGGCCCGTTTCCATAAACTTTTTGATTCAAGTTCCGCGCCAGCTAGGGTGCCGGTTTCACGCTTGGAGAAATCACGTTTTTTTGATCGTCAAAATAGGTTATTTTACTAATTTTCCCCTTCTCGTCATAGAGGACGGCGCTAGACCAAAATCCCTGTTCGCGGGCTTTGGAGGGTTTGTACTGGATCAAGGCGTTTGTTAGGCGATTCTTATCACTAAAAAACTTTTGATAACTCAAATATCCCCATTCGTTGTTCAAACCCTCTGGGCTTAACCGCAAGTCTTCGATTAGGGTGCCTTCAGTGTTGTACTTAGTTATTTGTTTTTCAAAACCCAGATTTTGCGCGGCGTCGGGCAGTAGATAACGCTCTACAATACGAATCCTTCCGGTGTTGTCACTAAATTCCACTTTTTTGGACATCCTGGTGTTGACCGGTTCGAGATACTCGATTGTTTTACCCCCAAACTCGTTTACCCCTTCGATCACCCGGCCTAGTTCCTTCTCGCAGGCACTTAGAGCCCAGCATAGAACCATCAAAACAAACATTTTTTTCATCGAACTAACTCACAGGAAGAATTGTTAGACCCTTTTTGATGCAAAAGCCGCCCCAAATCGGGATTGTAATTTCGCGCAAACCAAGCGACCTTAAAGGCAACCCCAATCTGCCGACAAAGAAGATGGACCTGCTCGACTTTCAAGCCTCCCTGACCCAAGCAAAAAACGCCCCCCTGGCGGACCGAATGCGGCCCAAGAATCTGGACCAGTTTGTAGGACAGGAACATATTTTGGAACCAGGAAGGCTTTTACGGCGGGCGATTTTAGCGGACCAGCTTTCTTCACTAATTTTTTACGGTCCCCCAGGAACCGGGAAAACCAGCCTCGCTCGAATCATCGCCCGGCACACTCAGGCCCAGTTTTTATCGATTAACGCGGTGCTTTCAGGGATTAAAGAGATTCGGGAGGCCATTGCCCTGGCTGAAGAAACCTTTAAACTGCACCAACAACGAACCATCTTGTTTATTGACGAGGTGCATCGGTTTAACAAGGCCCAACAAGACGCGCTCTTGCCCCATGTGGAGCGAGGGCTTTTAATTCTAATAGGGGCTACCACCGAAAATCCCTATTTCGAAGTCAACAAAGCTTTGGTTTCAAGAAGCCGGATCTTTGAATTAAAAAGTTTGGAAGAGCGGCATCTGGTCCGTCTTATTGAAATGGCTCTGGCCGATCCTGACCAAGGCTATGGCTACTTAAAAGTAAATCTCGATCCAGAGGCCAAATCCCATTTGGCCAAAACCGCTGCCGGAGACGCCAGGGCAGCCCTCAATGCGTTAGAACTGGCCGTGGTCACCAGCCAGCCTGGACCAGATGGGGTGATCCAAATTGACCTACCTATTGCCGAGGAGTCGATCCAGCGACAAGCGGTGCTTTATGATAAAGATGGTGACGCCCATTTTGATGTGGCCTCTGCTTTTATCAAGTCCTTGCGGGGCTCAGACCCTGATGCGGCCCTCTACTGGATGGCCAAGATGCTTTATGGCGGCGAGGAACCTCGTTTTCTTTTCCGCCGGATGATTATTTTTGCCTCTGAAGATGTAGGTCTCGCCGATCCCCAAGCACTGCCCCAGGTGGTGGCCGCTGCCCAAGCGTTTGAACAGGTAGGAATGCCAGAAGGCCGGTTTCATTTAAGCCAAGCCTGCCTGTACCTTTCAACCGCGCCCAAGTCTAACAGCAGTTTTGCCTTTTTTGACGCCCTCAAGGCGATTGAAAAGGAACGCCAAGGCGAGGTCCCCAACCACTTAAAAGATGGAAATCGCGACCAAGAGGGTTTTGGCCATGGCAAAGGGTACCTTTACCCTCATGCGTATCAAGACCACTGGGTCGCCCAACAATACCTGCCCGAAGCATTGCAAGGTCGCATGTTTTATCAACCTGGAGCACTTGGTTTTGAAGCTAAAATAAAGACCCAGGTTGAAGCTAAGCGGGAGGCGCGTCTGGCGGCGATGTTAGAGCAGTCTGACCAAGGTCAAGCCGGCTGGGAAGAGCGAGTTTTTGGCGGAGGGGGCGAACTACTCGAAGCACTTCGAGACTGGCTGTTCGAGTTTATCCAAGGAGAGCGGGACCCACTTATCTTAATCGAGAGTGATAGAGGGGGGTTGCTTTTGGGCGAGGCGCTAAGGCGATTTCCAAATGCCAGTATATTTGCAAAGGCGCAGACCTCTAAAGAGGAAGAACTATTAACCGGCATTTTTTGCCGAGGAAAAATCAACGATCCCCAAATCTTTTTGGCCTCCCAATACCCAGAGGAGGTCCGGTTCGATTGGGTTTTGGGATTTGAATCAGAGAACCTTGACCCTAAGTTGTTTAAACCCCAAGGACAGGCCGCCGTACTTCAAAGGCAACCTTGGAAGGGACAGCGACTTTCTTCTTTTTTAGAGCCCAATTGGTTAAACAGCGACTTGGGGAAGTTATTTTTAAGCCTGGAGGAGCAGGTCTTTAGGGAATTTAATAAAGAAGAGCCCTCTTTAGTTGGGCTTAAGCTAATTAAAGCCGAAGCTAGGCAGCTTCCTTATCCGCTAAGGGCATCTCAAAAGAGGTTTGAAGGTTGGCTTGAACCTAGCCGAGGATACGGGCTGGCGATTTTAGGATTGCCAGAAAAAGATCAAATGGAAATCAAAGCCAGACTGCGAGCCGACCTGATGGGCCGTCTGCTTTCTTGGACTAGTCCTTGGGTCTTAATCTTGGCTAAAAAGGAGGAAGCGACGGCTGAGTAGAATGGGGACCCAGCCGTCTTCGACCCCCCGCAAGGGAAGCCGATCTAGTAGATATTATAGAATTTTACCCAAGTTAAGTGGCAGTCCGGCTTGATACCAAGCGGTGACCCCACCCTGTACGTTAAAGGCCTTTTCGAAGCCTTTTTCCTTAAGCATACTGGCTGCGGTGTAGCTGCGGTTGCCACTGCGGCAGATAACTAAAATCTCTTTTTCTTTGTGGGGCATCAGTTGGGCCATCTTTTGCCCAAGCTCCTGCACCGGCACCAGGAGGCTGCCCTCAACATGCGCTTGTTCATATTCGGAGGGGGTCCGCACGTCTAAGATCAGGACCTGATTTTTCTTGGTGCTCCAACGTTGATGAGCCTCTTCGACACTGACCTCTTCAATATTGGCAGCGAAACCTCGCATAAATCCAAACATCTTAGTTTCCATATGAGGGGTTAAACGAACAAATCGCTTTATATGAATATTACTATAAGTATTCTTGTAAATTTTGTCTAGTCCAAAGATAGCTAGTTAATTCGTCGGCCAGTAAAAAGCCACCTGCCGTTAATTTAAGCCGACCTTCGATTAGATTGAACCAGCCGGATTGAGGCAGGTTTTCAAGCACCCTAGCTGCCGCTTCAGGCTGCTTAAAAAAATCTTGTATTGCTACCCCTTTAGGTTGGCGGAGCCCCAGCATCCAGGCCTCTGCCAGCATCTCTTCTGGACCCATAATTTCAGACCATTCCCAAGGCCCTATGGCCGCCTCTGCTTTATAACGCTGCATTCTTCGCCAGTTCGAATACCGTAGGTCACCGATTCGGCCATGAGCCCCTAAACCCAGACCTATATAGTTTTCACCCCCCCAATTGGAGAGATTCTGCACCGATTCCTTCCCTGATTTGGCAAAATTGCTGACTTCATATTGTTTCCTACCGCTGGATTCGAAGGCTTCAATAACCTTTAAGTATTGTTCGGCCACCAGACCTTCATTCTCGTTAAGCCACAAGCCCCAGGCAGGCTTGCGTCCCAGTTTGGAACCAGGCTCAACCGAGAGGGCATAGGCTGAAAGATGGGTCGCTGCGCTTTGGGTAAAAGCCGCCAAATCGGCCTCAAAGGCTTGAGGGCTTTGGCCAGGATAGCCAAAAATAAAGTCTAGATTAAAGTCATTTAGCCCGGCCTTTTGCAAGGCGGCTATCCCTTTATGGACATCCTCTGCGAAATGGACCCGGCCCAATGCCTTTAAACAGGTGTTATCAAAACTTTGTACACCAAGACTCACCCGGTTAAAACCTACTTCAGCTAGAGCTTGCGCAAAGTCGGGTGTGACGTCTTCTGGGTTGAGTTCAATAGAAACTTGCGGGGGCAACGGCCCCAATGCGGTAAGCAGGCGTTTCAACTGGGCTGGAGTATGCCTAGAAGGGGTGCCACCCCCTAGGTAGATGGAGCGCAGCGGCTTACAATCCAACTCAAACTGGCGATTTAACCCCTCCCACTCGACCAACAGCAGATCTATATAAAAGTCTAACCCCCTGCCCGGGTCTTTTAAAACCGCGAACCCACAAAAGGGGCAAATCTCCCGGCAAAAAGGGAGGTGAATGTAAACCGAATGAAGTGGGCTCACCAATCCTGCTCGACCGGTTCCTCGCCCCGGCTTCTAACACCCATAGCCTTAGCCCTTTGTTCTCTAATTTCTTTGGCAGCACTTTGGAGTTTAAGTAGTTCCTTTTGGGCCTCTTTCGCATCCATTTTTTTAGCGGCTTTGGCCTCCTGGGACTGACTTTCGGAGGATGGGTCTGAAGGCTTAGGGGGGCTCTGCCCAGATTGAGGTTCCTTCTCCTGGCCTTTTTGATCTGCTTTTGAGGGTGAAGAGTTGTCCGACTGATTTTTTGAATCCTTAGGGCTTGGTTCTTCTTCTAAGAGTTTAAGGGCCCATTTGGTTTGCGCAAGGCTCGCCGCTTGCGCCCCCGTTTCCCCTAATTGGGCTTGTTGTTGTTGGTTTGTTGCTTCCATAAGGGCATTTAAAATTTCAGTCCTTTTGGGATGCGCTTGCAAACTTGGGTCTGCTTGGGCCAATTGGTAAGCCCCCTCCAAACTACGCCTAGCCCAACTACATCGGGGTTCAAGGCAATTTGGCAGCATTTGGCTTTGCTCGTTAACCAGTAGCTGCAAGCGGGGTTTTAAAGGCACAAAACCCTTTATGAGTTGGTTGATCTGTTTAAGGTTGGTTTGCCGAAGAGGGGCCAAGCTTTCGTCGCCGTTCAGTTGGTTTTCCTCGCTAAACCCTTGCTGTAAGGCGGCTAACCGCTGGGTAAGTAACTCATCTTGGGCGAGAAGATCAAAGGCCCAACCATTCAACAGGGTAAAAAAAACAAAAAATAAAAAAAGGTTCGTTGTTTTAGTCATGGCCCTATTTTCTTCTGTTTAAACCCTTTTGACAAGCCTTTCGCTTTAGGGACTTGCCTCAAAAAATAGTTGCCGATACTTACAATCTGTGAAAGCTTTAGGCAAAAATCAACCTCATCCAGAAAGGATAAATGGAGGTCAAAGTCAATTCCAAGGACCTACATCAGGCGCTAGAAGACCTGATGAACCAGTTACCTGACCAGGGTGCAACCGAACCTTTATTTGGATTTTTCCAGAAGTTGAGGATTTTTTTGGCCCGATTCGAAGTGCTTGACCAGGGGAGCATGGAAGAGGTGATCCATTCCCTTGAAGAAGAGGCGGACATCCCACTTTTTTCGGAAGTGGGGCATTTGCTTAGGCGGTTTCATGACCAGATGCAAAGCATCAGTTCTGGCCTACCCCAAGCCTTGGCCAACCTGGATCCGGACGAGGTAGGTAGCTTTTCAGACAAGTTGACTCATATTTTAGAGATGACTGACCGCGCGGCCAACAAAACTATGGACCTCGCCGAGGCCGCCTTGGCGGTGTTAGCCGAGGAGCAGTCGGTTTTAGATTCGTTGACCCAGAATCCGGTTATAGCTGCCAATGAAGACGCCATGGCGGCCCTGGGCCAACTCCTAAAAAACAATCAAGCTCAAAACAACCGAATGACCGAAGTCTTAATGGCTCAAGATTATCAAGACCTAACCGGCCAATTGATCAATAAGGTAATGGCGCTACTTAAACACCTAGAAAGCGATCTGATCGAGTTGGTTACCCGTTTTGGCTCCAAAAAAATTGCCACACCCCAATCTGAAGTGCGACTCAATGGACCGATGCACGAATCCCATGAAGAACGTCAAAATCAAGACAATGTGGATTCTCTCCTCAGCCAGTTTGGGTTTTAAAATGAAAAAGTTTTATCTCGCGGCGCTAATTTCCTTTTTGAGTTTGCCCCTCTTTGGACAACCGGCCATTAAAACCCGAGTCACCACCACCTGGACCGACTCTGCGAGTCCTAAGGTCAGCGTAGAACCCGCAGCCACGCTGCCCACTCCTAAAAGTGCAGAGGCCCCTAAACCAGAGACTAAGCCGACCCGCGCCAAACTTTACCAATACCGGGTCCAGGTGGGTGCCTTTAGCTCTGAAGAAAACGCCTTACGCCTTCAAGAGCGAATGAAATCAGCGGGCTTTATGGCGCAAATCCATATTTCAAAAGACCTGGACCGGCGGATTTGGTATCATGTGCTGATTGGCGACCATAAAGACCAAAAATCGGCCTTAAAGCAAGCCGCTGAATATGTTGATAAATACAACATGAAGGCGGTTGTATTAGACGAAAATAAGACCCTCCGAGTTTTTAACCCAGAGGCCGAGCTAGTGCTTAAAGAAAAGGTGCCCGAAGTTTACGGTCCTCCTGGGGTGATGGACCCCGAATTAATCGAGCCACCCCAAACGATTTACACCCCTGCGGTGGAACCAGACAAAAAATTCACCTTCCAAGTGGGTGGGCTATACCGGTTAAAACCAGCTCAAGAACTGGTCCAAACTTTGAGAAAAAGGGGTTACCGCCCTATAATCACCAAACGCCAAGACGCCAACGCGCTGGAATGGTGGTATTCGGTTGAGATTGGCTTTTTTTATACCAAAACCGATGCCGAATATGCGGCTAGTGCCTTTTTTGACAAAGAACACATCCAGGCAATTGTCCCAAATCCGCAAATAAAACCTAGCCCTTCTGAAAGAAAACCTGAATAAGCGTTATTTTTAAAGGTTTTTTCGGTTGACAGGAGCCGGGGGGAGCGTTAAGCACCTATGAGGCAAGCCGTTTATTGCCCTCATCCGGCGGGCAAAAAAGGCAATAAGTTTGACGAAGGATTCTTCAAATGCGCCAAGGTAAATACCAGGAAGGTAGAGTAGTTGTTGGTTTAGACATCGGTACCACCAAGATTTGTGTGGTTGCCGGAGAGATCACCAGCAAGGGTCGGGTCCGTATCATCGGATTTGGACAGACTCCTTCACAAGGCCTCAATCGAGGCGTAGTCACCAACATCTCTGCGGCTGCGGCCGCGATTCGGATGGCCGTTGAGGAATGCCAACTCAAGTCGGGCATTGAGATCGAATCGGTTTATGCGGGTATTGCAGGACACCACATCACCGGGCTTAACCGTGACGGGGTGGTGGCGGTTCGTGGCGACACTATTACCGAGTACGATATTCAACGGGTGATCGAAACCGCTCGCGCTTGCAACCTGCCCGACAAAGAAATCCTGCACACCCTTTGCCAAGAATATATTGTCGATGGCCAAGACGGCGTTAAGCAGCCGGTAGGCATGGCGGGCAAGCGTTTAGAGGCAAAGGTTCATTTGATCCTAGGCTCGGTCACCTCGGCTGCCAACATTGTCCAATGCTGTCACCACGCAGACTTGCACGTTAATAACGTAGTGTTAGAACCCCTAGCCAGTAGCCTTGCTTGTCTAGAGGAAGAGGAAAAGGAATTGGGCGTGGTCCTGCTCGACATTGGCGGCGGCACTAGCGACATGGTTATCTATAAAAATGGCAGTATTGTGCATACCTCAGTCTTGCCCTTAGGTGGGCATCAGGTAACCAATGACATTGCGATTGGCCTACGCACGACCAAAGACGAGGCCCTAAGGGTTAAACACGAATCAGGCATTGCTCTAGCCAGCATGGTGGGCGCTGGTGAAACCATCACCCTCAAAGGGATAGCCGGGCGCGAAAACCGGGTTTTAGAGAAACGACTGCTAGCTGAAGTGGTCGAGGCCCGTTTTGAAGAAATCTTCGACCTGATCCTTTCAGATATTCAACGCAGTGGTTATCTGCCTTCTTTGGCGGCGGGTGCCGTATTAACGGGCGGCTCCAGTCTTATGAAAGGCCTACCCAAACTGGCCGAACGACTTCTGCAACTCCCCAGCCGGATCGGCACCCCGATTCATATCGAGGGACTAGATGAATTAGTTGATTCCCCTGTCTATGCAACTGCCGTTGGGCTGGTCAAATATGGGGCTGAAAACGACATGGACACCACCTTTTCTCGGGATTCCAATCCTGAAAGTATTCTCACCGATGTGGTGAGTAACATGAAAAGCAACATCAAAAACTTTTTCGATTTGTTTTAACAGGAACGATTTCGGCGTTTTTCTTGCATAACCCTGCAAGGGATTATACTCAACGGTATTTTAGGGTCTAACGGGCAATATTTCATCCAGGAAGGGCATCATGGTAATCGAGTTCGATAGCATCGAAACAGGAGCTCACGGAACAGGGCTACCGGTTATTAAAGTTTTCGGCGTAGGCGGTGGCGGTGGTAACGTGGTTAACCGCATGGTCCGCGATAATATTAAAAATGTGACCTTTGTAGCTGCCAACACCGATGTGATGGTGCTCAATTCTTCACTGGCTGATATCACCATCCCCCTAGGAACCCAAATCACCAAGGGTCTTGGGGCGGGCATGAAGCCAGAGATTGGTAAAATGGCCGCCGAAGAGGCGATAGCCCAGGTTAACGCCTGTCTTGAAAATACAGACATGGTGTTTATCGCTGCCGGAATGGGCGGTGGTACGGGGACCGGGGCCGCTCCGGTAATCGCTGAAATGGCGCGTGAGAAAAAAATTCTGACCGTCGGCGTGGTGACTACGCCCTTCCGCTTTGAAGGCTCTAAACGCGCCAAACTGGCAGAAAAGGGAATCGAAGAACTACGCAAGCATGTGGATACCCTGATGGTGATCCCCAACAACAAGCTGTTGGAAATCGCTAGCCAGAAGACCACTATGAACGAGGCCTTTGAGATTGCTGACGACGTACTAAAACAGGCGATTAGCGGGATTACCAATCTAGTTAATTTAGAAGGGGTGATCAACCTAGACTTTGCCGACTTGAAAACCGTTATGAGTAACAAAGGTCGGGCGATTATGGGTACCGGTGTTGGCCATGGCGAAAACCGGGGCCTAGAGGCGGCTAAAAAAGCTATTTCCAGCCCGCTCCTTTCAGACCGCCCCATCTCGGGCGCGACCGGCGTGATTATTAACATCGTCGCCGACGAAAACTTCTCTTTACTAGACGCCGAAGCGGCAGCCGACTTTATTCAGTGCACCGCTGACGCCGATGCCGACGTAATCTTTGGTTTGGTAACTGACCACACCAAGGACAATGAAGTGGTAATTACGGTTATTGCAACCGGATTTGGCGCAGCCGAAGAAGTGCAGCGCCCGGTGGCCCATGCTCCTCTACGGGTTGTAGATAGCATGAAAAACAAGAAGGACGAGTTAGAGCCCATGGTTCGTCCGGCGGTGGCACAGCCTTCGCGACTCTCTGAAGAAACCCTATACTCGGCCCCGATCAGCCGTGAGTCTCAAATCAACGAGGCCCGCCCCGCTGAAATCGCTAAGCCTGAACACCATCTCTACTATCCCGACACCGAAGCGGCTGAAGCTCGGCAAATGAAGGTTGAGGATTACGAAATCCCCAGCTTTATGCGTAAACAGCGCCTTCAGCGCTGAGGGTTAAAGGCTGTCCTTGCCTAATGCCGGGCCGTTATCTATAATGGCCCGGTCATCTACTCCTCTATTTCAATGAAAAACGACCCGAAACCCTTTTTGTGGGCCTATCTGGCCATTGCCTGCCTTGGTTGGGCGCTGACCGAGACCCTGCTTTTACTTAGCGGTACTGGCCTAAACTATTTGGTGCCTAGCCTGGTGGGCCTGATGGTAGGTTCCGTTATGGGCGCACTCCTGGCCGGGACCGACGGTTTTTTATCTCAAAACCCTTGGGCTCTAAAGTCAGGCATTAAGTTCGGCGGGATTTTAGGCGGGATCGGGGGGCTAGTTGGTTTTTTTATGTCCCAACAGGGTGCGCTTCAATTGGGCGAACTTCCTATCGAAGCGACCAACCTAATTTTAGCCCAAAAGTGGCTGGTGCTAGCGGTATTGATTGGCACAGGGATGGGACTCGCAGAACAATCAAACAAAGCGGTTAGCCGGGGCGTGTTAGCCGGACTAGTTGCCGGCGGGGCGACGAGCCTTTTTTCTGGGTTAGCGGCCGCCTTTTTCCCCTGGCCTGTAGGGCTTCGGGGATTAAGCCTGTTTTTTTTGGTGTTATCCTTTTTGGTGGCACGCACCAAGCTTCGCGGCACCCACAAAGGAGCATGGTTAATCTCTTTAAACGGGCGCAACGAAGGCGCCCGCTATGAGTTAAATAAAAGCCTGTATCACCTGGGCACCCAAAGCTCGGACGAGATTAACTTAGAAAGTTATAAAGATATCAACAGCACCCATGCCAAATTGATTTGGTATGAATGTGGCTATTCGTTAGTGGATAACGACCCTTTCTGCCGAACCTATGTTAATTTTAGAAACATCGACGAACAACCGCTAAAAACCGGCGATATTGTCAAGATAGGTTCCGCCCTTTTCCAATATAGTGTTTCATGAAAGCTTGGATAACCTTATTATTGTTGGTCCTACCTGGATCACTTTGGGCGTCAGACCGCTTTTTGGCAGAGCCAGGAGGCTTGGGCCTTTTTTTAGTGGCCCCGCTTTTGGTTTTAGGCTTAGCCGGATTGGTTTTAGCTAAAAATCGTTATATCACCTCAATTCCAACTCGGCACGGTTTCAGCCTGATTACGCCCGGCAAAAAACAACGTTTTTTCCCTATTGTTGAGTCCGTAGAATCGATGGAACCGGTCGTCAAAGCCTTGGGCGATGAAGGGATCAATATTTATTCGAACGTGGCCAAAATAACCTTGTCTCACAAGCCTCAAGGCCTGTTTTTAGAGGAAAAAAACTACAAGATTTCGATCCTAGTCAATCGCCGCCGGAGTCGCCGCTGTTTTTTAAACGATGGCGATATTTTGGATATGGGCGAATTAACCCTGCTCTACCACAGCCCCCATCCCTATCGAGAGAATCAGGAAGACAAGGAACAAGCAGGTCACCAGATCCCTAGGGTCAAACGGGTACAGGGCAAGCCGATCAAGACCTATCCTAGCTTAATCCCGGCAGATAAACGAAAAAAGACCTTTTTCCTTACTCAAAATCTGACCTTTGTAGGCCGCTCGGACATGAACGATTTAGTGTCAAAGTCCAAAGGGATGGCCCCCAGGCATAGTAAAATCGAAAAGGTTGCAGGAAGGTATAAAATCATTGACCTCGACACCCAAGGGGGTACCTTTGTTAATGGCCGTAGAGTTGAACAAAAGTTTTTAAAAGATGGCGACCATATCTCTTTTGAATCAGTAAAATACCTATTTTCCTTGTCTGGCGAACCTCGTTAGAGATAGGAAATCTCAACGGGGCTCTATCGCCCTTACAACCACGAGCCATATCATGCAAGAGACTTTCTTAGCTCCCAAAGGATTTAGTTTTTCCGGGGTGACCGCCGGGATGAAACAATCAGGTAAAAAAGATCTGGGTCTAGTTTATCTTGAGCGCCCTGGAGTAATGGGCGGGGTTTATACCAAGAACCGCTATCCTGCCCCCTCCATCACTTACTGCCGGGGGTTGACCCCTAATGCTTTGCTTCACGCGGTGGTGGTAAACTCAGGTATCGCCAACGCGGCTACCGGTGAAGAAGGGGCAAAACGCAATATGCATTTTGCGCAAGAGGTTGCTCAACATTTGGGGGTTCCGCAGACCTCGGTGCTCGCGAATTCGACGGGTGTAATCGGGCATCACCTGCCTTTGGAAAAAATTTCAGCGGCTATGGCTAGCCTCAAAGCTGGCCTCGGCAAGGACCCGATGGCTTTTGCCGAAGCAATTATGACCACCGACTTAAAAGCTAAGTTAAGTCAGCGGACCGTTGATATTGGTGGGCAAAAGTATCAAGTATTAGGGATTACCAAGGGTTCGGGGATGATCATGCCCAACATGGCAACCATGTTAGGCTACGTTTTCACGGACGCGCCCATCCCAGCAAGTGAGATACAACGAATCACCAAAGAGGCGGCCGATCAAAGTTTTAACCTAATTTCAGTCGATAGCGACACCTCGACAAGTGATTCGTTTATGGTAATCAGTTCTAACCCTGGACCTGGGATTGAACTTGAAAAAACAGAACGTGCTATCCACGAGGTTGCCAAGGACCTAGCAAGGGCGATTGCTGCCGACGGCGAGGGTGCGCATCACCTGTTAGAAGTCAATGTTGAGCGAGCCGTAAGCGAAACCATGGCCCACTCCGTGGTTAAGGCGGTGCTCAATTCGCCTCTAGTCAAAACCGCAATCCACGGAAAAGACCCCAACTGGGGCCGGATCTTGGCGGCGGTAGGAAATGGGTTACAACCCTTTGAAGGCACCGACAACCTTCCCGTGACCATCAAACTACAAGGGGTGCCCGTTTTTGAAGGGGCGCGCCCTTTGGAATTTGACGCCAAAGCACTATCGGGCAAAATGGCGGAATTTAAGGTTGTTATTGAAATCGACCTCAAATCGGGGCAAGTCGGGCTGACCGGCTGGGGTTGTGATTTGAGCCGCGAATACATCCAAATCAACGCTGACTACCGGACCTGATATGCGGATCCGGGCGGATCGGCATATTCCTTGGATAAGGGAGTTTTTTGGCTCCTTAGGACAGTTAGAATTATTCGACCCACCCGACTTTGGGAACCTTAATGGGGTGGATGCGCTATTAGTGCGCAGCACCTCTTTGGTTAATTCCCAAACCCTGGGGCAGGCCCGCCCGAAGCTGGTTGCCACTGCTACTGCAGGGACCGATCACTTAGACCTCGATTTTTTGTCCCAAGCAAAAATCCCCTGGGTCTATGCTCCCGGCTGCAATGCCCAAGCTGTTGCCGAATGGGTTGTGGCGGCTTTGGCCCAGCAAAATAGCGGTTTGTTGGGCTTAGAAGGCAAAATTTTAGGGATTGTGGGACTGGGGGCGGCAGGTGGTGCTTTAAAGCGTCTAGCCTCGATTTTAGGGCTTAAAATACTTGCCAGTGATCCTTTAAAAGAATCCGCTGGCGACTCGGGTCCATGGAGGCCTTTAGAAACCCTTTTAAGTGAATCCGATATTATTAGCCTCCATGTACCCTTGGTTAAAGACGGGCCTTTCCCAACCGCCCCTTTATTAGGTGACAAACAACTCGCCCTAATCCGCCCTGGAAGCTTTTTAATCAATGCCAGTCGCGGCCCGGTGATCGAGGGATTGGCGCTTTTAAAAAAGGCTTCCGAACTGGGTGCCTTAATTCTCGATGTTTGGCCAGAAGAACCGAAAATCAATCCAAATCTCTTAGCCCAAACCCAGCTTGCTAGCCCCCATGTGGCGGGTTACAGCCAAGGGGCTAAATATCGGGGCACCCAAATGATCGCCCAGGCTTTTTGCCTACAATTTGGACTTAAAATAATCGCGCCTTCGATTCCATTTGCGCCCCAAGAGATCAATTGTCCAGATAACTTAGCCCAACTCTTTGGGCAGATTAGTGGCCAAGCCAAAGACGACCAAAACTTACGCCAAGGGTTAGATTTTAAAGAGCTTCGGGATCATTATTCTTTCCGCCCCGAGTGGAGCCAGATTTTACTTAAATCTTCGAATAATCTCCCCAAAAAAGAGCAGGAATTGGCGGCAAAACTTGGGTTTTGTTTGCTCTAAACAATTTAGCAGCCCTCCTTCCCAAGACCAGCCCAAAGGCATTTAGAGGACTGCTTAGGGGTTTTCCATTAAATAGTCTATCTAAACAGTTGACACGAATAAGCGTAATTGTAAGAATCATGCCGTTTTGACCATTGGGCTCATCGGCCCAAAAAATCCGCACCCACCCCCAGGAGATACATGGGAAACCAGTCGAAGATAATCTACACCAAGATTGATGAAGCGCCCGCATTGGCTACTTACTCGTTGTTACCGATTCTAAAGGCTTTCACCAAGGGTACAGGGATCGACTTGGAGACCAGCGATATCTCCCTTGCTGGGCGGATTATTGCCCTATTTCCAGACCGGCTCAAATCAGAACAGCGAGTCGCCGACCATCTAAACGAATTGGGCGAACTGGCCAAAACTCCCGAAGCTAACATTATCAAGCTTCCCAACGTTTCTGCCTCCGTACCCCAGCTCAAAGCAGCGATTAAAGAACTCCAAGAAAAGGGCTACAACCTGCCTGACTTTCCTGAAGATCCAAAAACCGATGATGAAAAAGCGGTTAAAGCCACCTACGCTAAGGTTTTGGGTAGTGCCGTTAACCCGGTATTACGCGAAGGCAACTCGGACCGCCGTGCGGCGCTTTCGGTTAAAGCTTTTGGCCAGAAGTATCCCCACAAAATGATGCGGCCTTGGCCAAAAGGCTCTAAGACCCGTGTCGCTTATATGAACGACGGCGATTTTTACGGCACGGAACTTTCCACCACCATGGCAGCCGCAGGTAACGTTAAGATTGAGTTTGTAGGCAAAGACGGAGCGGTTAGCGTTTTAAAGGAAAAAACCGCTTTAGAAGCGGGCGAGGTGATTGACTCTTCGGTATTAAACGTCAAGAAACTACGCGCTTTTTACGCTCAGGAAATCGCAAACGCCAAAAAGGACGGGATCTTGTTATCCTTGCACCTGAAGGCTACGATGATGAAGGTTTCAGACCCGGTGATGTTTGGTCACGCGGTCGAGGTGTTTTACAAGGATGTTTTTGAAAAACATGCTGGTACCATCAAGGAGTTAGGGGTTAACGTTGCCAACGGTTTGGGGGATCTTTACGCCAAGCTAGAAAAGTTGCCCGCAGATAAAAAAGCAGAAATCGAAGCTGATATCCAAGCGGTTTACACGAAGCAACCCGCCTTAGCCATGGTGGATTCGGGCAAAGGGATTACCAACCTACATGTTCCTTCTGACGTGATTATCGACGCCAGTATGCCCGTTGTAGTGCGCGATGGCGGCCAAATGTGGGGTGCAGATAATCAACTGCACGACTGCATTGCCATGATTCCAGACCGCTGCTACGCCACCATTTATCAAGTCACCATTGCTGATTGCCAAAAACACGGTGCGTTGGACCCGGCAACCATGGGCAGTGTGGCCAACGTAGGTTTAATGGCCCAAAAAGCCGAAGAGTACGGCAGCCACGACAAAACCTTTATCGCCCCTACTGACGGGGTGATTCGGGTTGTGGATCAAAGCGGTAAAGTGTTGCAAGAACAAAAAGTTGAGAATGGCGACATCTTCCGCATGTGCCAAACTAAAGACCCAGCTATTCAAGACTGGGTTAAGTTGGCCGTGACCCGGGCTCGTGTCACCGGGCACCCCACCATTTTCTGGCTTGACCCCAAGCGGGCACACAATCGAGAGCTGATAGCTAAGGTAAACAAATACCTACCCAATCACGATACCAAAGGGCTCGACATTCGGATTATGTCCCCTGATGACGCGATCCAGCTGTCTTTAGACCGGATTCGAAAAGGCCAGGACACCATAAGTGTTACAGGCAACGTTTTACGCGACTACCTGACCGATCTCTTCCCGATTTTGGAACTAGGTACCAGCGCCAAAATGTTGTCGATTGTCCCCCTGATGCAAGGTGGCGGGTTGTTCGAGACCGGCGCTGGTGGTTCGGCTCCTAAACATGTGCAGCAGTTTACCTCAGAAGGCTTTTTGCGCTGGGATTCGTTAGGTGAGTTTTGCGCGATTGTTGCGAGTTTTGAGCATGTCGCCCAACAAGGCAACCCCAAGGCCCAAGTTTTAGCAGACACCTTGGATGCCGCCATCGGCGAGATCCTTGAACACGGCAAATCCCCAGGCCGCAAGATCGGGGAACTAGACAACCGGGGCAGTCATTTTTATCTGGCCCTGTACTGGGCTCAAGCCTTAGCCAAGCAGGACAAGGACAAAGAGCTTAAAGCTAGGTTTGGCTCGATTGCCAAAAGTTTAGCCGATAACGAGGCTAAAATCGCTGGCGAGTTGAGTGCAAGCCAAGGCAAGCCGCAAGACATTGGCGGGTACTATATGCCTATTGAAGCTAAGGCCAACGCCGCTCTACGGCCTAGCCATACACTAAACGGCATAATTAACGCCATGTAATAAAAAGCACCCCCAATCGTTGGGGGATGCTGAAATCAAAGGGAAGGTCTTCAAGGCCTTCCCTTTTTTTTTGGGTTGGTGTTAGGCTTGGGCCATGCTTTTAGAAACCAAAAATTTAGTCAAAACTTACGGCAAACGCACCGTCGTCAAAGGGGTCAGTTTTAAGATCACCCAAGGCGAGGTCGTGGGGCTATTGGGCGCTAACGGGGCCGGGAAAACCACCAGTTTTTATATGGTGGTTGGGGTGGTTAGGCCTAGTTCTGGGCAAATCTTTTTAGACCAAAAAGAGGTCACTGGGCTACCCATGTACCAACGCGCCCGTGCTGGAATTGGCTACCTCCCTCAAGAGGCCTCGGTTTTCCGTAAAATGACGGTTGAAGAAAATTTGATCAGCATCTTAGAGCATTTAGGAAAGACCAAAGCTGAGCAGAAAGCCAAGGCCGATCAGGTTTTAGAGGAGTTACACATTACCCATATTCGCCAAAACAAAGGCTATAGCCTTTCTGGCGGAGAGCGCCGGCGTGTAGAAATCGCCCGAGCCTTGGTCACCAACCCGGCCTTTATGCTCCTTGATGAGCCCTTTGCAGGGGTGGACCCGATAGCGGTGATTGATATTCAAGGGGTTATCAAAGAATTGGCCGCCAAAGGCATCGGAATCTTAATCACTGACCACAACGTCCGCGAAACCCTAGGGATTGTGGATCGGGCTTATATCATGAACGACGGCCAGATTTTAGTGGAAGGGGAACCAAAGCAGATCATCCAAGACGAGACCGCCAAGAAGGTTTATCTGGGCGAACATTTTACTTTATAACTTTAAGGCGTTCAAGGGCGATTCATGCGGCTTTTACGGCTAGAACTGGCCGGATTCAAGTCCTTCCCGGACAAGGTTTCCATCGACTTTATCCAAGACGGGGTTTCCATCGTGGTAGGCCCTAATGGCTGTGGCAAGTCTAATATTGTGGACGCCATTCGCTGGGTTTTAGGGGAGCAATCCGCCAAACACCTCCGGGGCGCTCAAATGGAAGACGTGATCTTTGGCGGCAGCACCTCACGCCCAGCAGCTGGTCTCGCCCAGGTCACCTTGAGCTTCGCCAACCCAGAACACGACAGCATTAACAAATACTCGGAATTCTCTGAAATATCAGTAACTAGAAAACTATTCCGCACAGGGGAAAGCCTCTACCAGATCAACAAGACCAACTGCCGCCTATCCGACATTCGCGAACTCTTTATGGACACCGGGATCGGTGGCAAAGGGTATAGTATCATCGAACAAGGCAAGATCGACCGGATCGTCACCAGTTCGGCCCTGGAACGCCGAGCGTTGATTGATGAAGCCGCCGGGGTTATCAAGTTTAAAAGCAAAAAGGCGGAGGCTCAAAAGCGTTTTGTAAAATCTAGAGAAAACCTGGACCGGGTTAAAGACCTATTAGAGGAATTGGTAGATCGCGAGCAGAAATTAAAACTCCAAGTGGCCAGGGCCGACCAATTTATAGAAGCCAAAGGTCGTATGGAGCGGCTTCAACAGCTGGCCCAAGCGACCCAGTGGCTGCAACTTAAGGAAAAAGCCGATAAAATTGCTGATGACCGAGAGGCTTCTGACCGGGCGATTAAAGACCAAGAGTTGCAGCTTACTAATCTCCAGGTTAAAAAAACCAGCCTTGGCCTAGAACAGGTACAAAAACAAGATGAAAAGGAGCGCCGAGCCGAGCGAATCTCCAAATCCAAATCGCAACTAATCAAACTGGAATCCCGCATTGAAGCCGACCAGCAAACCTTGGCGCACTTGGGTGACTGGCAGGCCAAAGGGAACCGCGAGCTAGAGCAGTTAGAGGGCCAAAGCGGCGCTTTAGAAAACCAACGTGAGGCCTTGGTCACCCAGTCGGAAGATCTGGCCCTCGCAGTGACCACCAAGGCTGGCGAGCTCTTGGCCGCCAAAGAGGCGGTCCGTCTTCAAGAACGGGAGCTAAATCAACAAATCGGCAGCTTAGAGGCCCGTCGGCAAGAAGAGCGGCTCGCCGAATTAGAGTTAAATAAAAAAAAGCATGAAATAGGCTCCCAGGCGGAACGGCTCAAAGAGGCCCAAGAAAGGGGCAAAGAAGCCGAAGAGTTGTTGGTACAGGTGACAGAGCGCCTGCTTAATGCGCAAGAGCATCGTGGGGACATAGACCGAGATCACAAAGAAAAGCTCAAAGAACTGGTTGGGGCTCAATCCCGCTTGTCCACCGCCAAAGCCAAGCTACTGGTTAAAAAAGAAGAATTAGGCCTAGCTACCCAAAAAATAGAGGACCAAGAGCGCGAGTATCAACGCGCTGAAAGCCGCCTGGAGTCTTTAAAGCAAGTGGCCCAAAACCATGAGGACTTCACCCCTAAAATCAAGGCCTTGCTCGATCATTTTGCGCTCAATCCGCTGAGCGCAGGAGAGTTAGGTTTTATTGGGCCTTTGGCCGATCTCTTAGAGATTGGCGACAAGTTAGAAGAATGGGCACAAAACCTGTTGGGGCGTTATTTTAACCTAATGATTTTTGAGTCCCATTATCACCTCCCCCAAATCAAAAACCTGATGGAACGGTTGGGGGTTGAGTATTTGGAGATTTATTTTCTGGACCTCTGCGAGGAAAAAGATAGCAACCTAGACTATTTGATCCCTTGGCGCGAAAAACCGACTGGCCTTTATCTGACTGGGCATTACAAGGCTTTAGAGAAGCGCAGTTATCAGATTGAACCGGCAGATTTGACCGGGGGGCGGCATTTGCTGCTTAAAGACAAATCGCTAGTAACCACCGAAGGGGTATTTAAAATAGGCCTGCCTAGCGAAGCAATGCAACTTGAAGGTTATTTAAAGCGCCAGCAAGAATACCACCGGTTAGCCCAGGAAACCAAGGAGATGAAGGTAAAACTCGATGACCTTGCCTACAGCCGTGGGTGGCTCAAGGAAGAGGTGGACGAGCTCGAATGGGAGGTGACCGATTCAACCCAAGATTCAAGCCGCTTAGAGATCGAGACCCGCGAACTAGCCAAAGAACTGGAACGCTTTGTGGCCGATGTGGAGCGAATTGAGACCGAACGAGAAAAACTGACAGAAGCCCGGGAAAAACACCTAAGCCTTGATCAAGAATTACAAGAACGCCGATTAAACTTAGATCAAGAAATTGCTCTGGCCCAGACCCATCTGGACCAGCTTCATTTAGCCCAGCAAAATCAATCCACTGGGCTAGATCAATCCCGACTGGCCTTGGAGTTTGCCAAGGGAGCCTTACAAAAATCAGAGATCGAGATGGCCGGGTTTCGTGAGAAAACCAGCCACCAAAAGGAGTTGTTAAAACGCATTGATGAGGAGCTAGCGCAGATCCGACAACGGATTGGGGAGACCAAAACCCAATCAATCGACCAGGAGGTGCAAAAAAAGACTCTTGATGAAAGTTTACAAGCCAATCTCGCCAAATTGCCTCAAGTAATTGAAGAAATAGCTAAATTAGAGACTGATTACCGGGAAATGGCAGACGAGCTTGAACGCCGGGGTCACGAGATTCGGGTGATCGAAGAGGAGGAAAAAGCCAAGTCTGCCAAGCAAACCCAATTGCTCGAACAGCGCCACCAATCAGAGCTGAAACTCGCTCAATTGGCTCAAGAAGCAAAGGGCTATGAGCAAAGCCTTTTTGAAGAATGGGCTATCCGCCCAGACGAGGTCTTGGCTGGGCCAGGAGCCTTGGAATTTGAGCGCGAATCGGGGTTGAGAGAAATTGTTCGTCTCAAGGCTAAATTAACCCAGATCGGGGACGTAAACCTTGGGGCCAAAGCTGAATATGTAGAGCTCAAACAAAGGGTGGATTTCCTGGACGCCGAGTCTAAAGACCTTTCGGCCAGCATTGAAGCCTTAGAAGAAAGTATCGCCAAGATCGATGAGGAGTCAAAAAAACGCTTCAACGAGGTGTACAAGCGGATCAACGTTGAGTTTCGGGCCCTGTTTCCCAAGTTTTTTGGAGGGGGAGAGGCCTTTTTAAAACTAAGTGACCCTGAAGACCTGCTCGATTCAGGAGTCGAGATCATCGCCCAACCGCCCGGAAAAACCATGCAAAACCTGACCCTACTTTCGGGCGGGGAAAAGGCGATGACCGCGCTAGCCTTGATCTTTGCGATCTTCCAGTTTAAACCTAGCCCCTTTTGTTTACTCGATGAGGTCGATGCCCCGTTGGACGACGCTAACAACCACCGCTTTAATGCTCACGTCCGCCTGCTGACCGAAAACAGCCAGTTTATTATTATCACCCATAACAAAAAGACCATGGAGATTGGCGACGCAATGTTTGGCGTGACTATGGAGGAGCCAGGGTCTTCGAAGGTGGTTTCAGTCGATTTCGAGCGCGGTCAAAAGTTGATTGAACCCCCCAGAAGAAAGGGGGCTTAAACTCGGCAATAAAATCAAGCAGCACCCGATTGGGCGATTTGGGTACCGTTAAAACGTTTAACCAGCTGATAAAAGGCAGGCTGATAAACCTCGCGCTGGCCCAGCCGGACCGCCTCGGTTAATTGCTTTAAGCCTGGAACCAACTCCAAAGCTCCATGGGTTTGGCAAAGCACCTCAAATCGTTCGAGAAGCGATTGTGCCGCCAATAAATTCCGGTCTCCTAAATGCCGTTTAATGGCCCAAAGGTAAACCTCCCCTTCACTGGCAAATTTCCCGAGAGATTTTTCTTCAGCAGGGTAAGGCGATTTAGCAACCAGAGGCAATTCGATGGCAAAACAGCTACCTTGGCCGATTTGGCTGGAGACTTCGATCTTTCCACCCATGATTTCAACCAATTGTTTAACAATCGCTAAACCCAGTCCTGAACCCCGGTTTTCTTTGGATCCATATTCCTCCACCTGCCAGAAGGGGTTAAAAAGGTGCCCCAATTTATCAGCTGCGATTCCTTTGCCACTGTCTTTGACCTCAAAACGCCAACCGGTTTTAATCGGCCCTGCCGAGATACTAACCCAACCAGATTCGGTGTATTTCAAGGCGTTACCCACCAAATTAACCAAGCTTTGGCGAAGTTTCATCAGGTCACCCGTGACTAAAGCAGGTTGCGCTGACCCCTGGGTCCTTAAGGCTATCCCAGCTTGATTGGCAAGGGGCCTAAATAAAAGTTCGATTTCTTCAAGAAGCCCGTTTACCTCAAATTCCTTTGCTTGACATTCTATTTGCCCAGACTCGATTTTTCCCCATTCCAAAAGGCCATTGACCATCTCTAAGACCGTGTTCCCTGTCCGGGTCAAGGCTCTTAAATAACCCTCTTGATCAGGCGTTAATTCACTGGCCTCAAAGAAATGAAGAAGCGAAATAATGCCATTTAGGGGAGTTCTAATCTCGTGGCTTAAAAGATTAAGGAGGTCTGTTTTTTCTTTGGCCCGCCGTTCGGCCAAAGCAAGAGCATCTTTAAGCTGATTACGCAAATGCCCTAATACGGCCTTTTCATTGGTCAAGGCGTGGTGCCGGTCTTGTTCGGCCATGTCTTGGTCACTTAATCGGTCTTTTAACCAGATGCGCTCTAAAAGGCCTTTAGCCCGGTGGCGCAAGATGGCCGGCTCTAAGGGGGCGGTTTCAAAGTGGATCAAGCCTTCAATCAGGGCGGTCCCCGCCTCTACCAATAAAAACCCGTAGGGCCTTCGATTGAGCAGGTCTTTGTGTTCTTTGGCAAAACTAGCATCGTCTGAAAGGATTAGTCCTCCCTGACCTTTAACTAGGGCCTCAAAGGCCTCAAGTCGAGTTTTTTTAACCAAGGGCAACCCAAGAGTATTACTTAGGTTTTTGGCCGAATTAATCAGGGTTTCCTTACCCAAAAAAATCAGTTCCCGTTCATCCATGAATGGCTCCATTTAGCGATTTAACCGAATCCCCAAAACCGTTTCTTTTTTTTAGCAGGTTTAAAACTTTCCAGGAGTACGTCCACCAATTCGGGTCGCACCCCTTTTAGTTCTAAAGAAACTATTTTCCTTTCTAAGCAGCGGCGATGACACTTTTCTTGGTCCTCCGAGACAAAAACCTCTGCAGGGTCAAGCAAACCAAAACCGCAAATACTACAATAGTCTTCTTCCATGCTCATCCAAAAAAGCGATTTCCCTCACCCTTTGATTAGCAAACTCTGGGCCAGTCCTTGTTTAATCCAGGAGCTAAGGTAGAGACCAGGGGGCACCAATTCCTTATAGACCTTACCTCGGAGGTCTTTAAGCTCTTGGAGTATAAATTCAGAACTTTTACCTTCTGGATTTATTAATTTTAAGGGAGCGGGTAAGATTAAGGTTTGTTCAAGTTCGATCAGGCAATGGCTGCCCTTTTGCCCAGAAACAACCCGGCCCAAAGGAGACCAGTCTTCGCTGGATAAGATGGGGTTGGTAAGACGTTTCAGGGGCCGGTCGGTGCGATTCGCCGAAAAAAAACCGGCAGTGGTTTTTTGCGGCCAAGCGGCTTTTAGTCCGGCCCAATCTTGGGTTTCAATAGCCTCAACGATTAAAGCCGCCAATTTGGCACTAGTGGGGGCCAGCCGCCAAAAATTTACCCCGACCTCTGTTAAACGGGAGAGCCGGTCGAGAATAAAAAGTTCACGACTATGATACATCACCGTGCCTTCTGGTCCTTCTAGCAAGGTCGCCGATTGCCTTGGTCGGACCTCAGAGCGAGCCGCGCCGCGCCATGGACCACCCAAAAGAGGGCGGGCGCTATAAAAGACCTCGATAGGCCCTAAAACCTGCATCTCAAAAGGGAGCAAGCGGCGCTTGTCCCAAAGCCCAAGGGCTTTCACTGGTATTTGATTAGATAAAACCAAGCGCTCTAACCCAGACCCAAAACCCTTGGCCCAACAATTAACTGCCTTTTCGTTTACCCCCCCAAAACGCAGATCTGCTTGTAAGGGTAATTGTGGAAACGCTTTACCTAAAACGACCCCTAAACCAGGATCAAGAAAACGAACCGCCTGCACCCATCCGGCTTTTACCCAAGGGGTCAATTCCTTAATAGCCGATTCCAATTGAGGATCAGAGAGTATCCGGTCGGCCAGTAATACCCGTCTTTGTGGGCTAGATACAAGTTTAGGCCAATCATTAGGGGTAAGCCGACCTCCTTTGGCCCAGCCGACAAACCCTAATAACCATTCATCATGGACCCGCTTGTTTAAGGGTTCAAGTAATTGAGGATGATCAACAAACCAAACAAAAGACATAAAACTACCAAAAAGGTGGGTACCGTTTTCAAACTTTGTAGTCTAGCTTATTGGGAAGGTCAAAAGAAACGGAGAAAATCCGTATCTAGCCTAGGTCTAGTCGCCGAAATAATAGGTTGAAAGAATTCCTCCGTTAATCTAGGCTTAGACGCCAAAAAAGGAAACAGTAGTTCGCCTGTTAGCGGCATGGTATAAACTTGGAAACCCAAACAAGAAACGCAATGAACGATCAGATTCAAATGCTCGAATTAGATCAAGTTGTAATCCGCTTCTCCGGTGACTCGGGTGACGGAATGCAGTTGACCGGAAACCAGTTTACCGGTGCCACGGCAAACTATGGCAACGATGTGGTGACCCTGCCGGACTTCCCGGCGGAAATCCGTGCCCCAGCCGGGACGATAGCTGGGATTTCTGGATTTCAGCTTCAGTTCGGCAACAAAAAGGTGAACACCCCTGGCGACTTTCCAGACGTTTTGATCGCCATGAACCCTGCCGCGCTTAGGGCGAATGTCAAAGCACTTAAGCGGGATGGCATAGCCATTATTGACCGCGATGCTTTCGACGAAAAAGGGATTGCCAAGGCTGGATACGCTGAAGGGGTTGACCCGTTGAGTGCCTCTGAGACTGGGGGCCGCAAGATTATTTCGGCGCCGATTACGACCCAGACTATGAAAGCGCTTGAAGAAATGGACATGCCCAAGAAGGCTAAAGAGCGCTGTAAAAACTTCTTTACCTTAGGCATCCTATATTGGCTATTTGATCGTAGCCCCGAGGTTACCACCGCTTGGCTGAAAACCAAGTTTGCTAAAAAGCCGGAATTGGCGGAAGCCAACATCAAGGCGATGACCGAGGGGATGATCTTCGCTCAAAACAGCATGCTCTTTCAAGCGCAGTACAAGGTACCCCGCGCCCCTCTACAACCGGGTAAATACAAGTCTTTGACCGGTAACGAAGCTTGCGGGTTGGGTCTGGTTACGGCGGCAGAACTTGCTGGGGTTAAGCTTTTTTTGGGCTCTTACCCCATCACCCCAGCTACGACCATTTTAGAGGAAGTCGCTAAGCATAAAGACTTTGACGTCAAAGCCTTGCAGATGGAAGACGAAATCGCCGGGATTTGCTGCTCGATTGGGGCTAGTTGGGCCGGGGCTTTGGCTGCCACCAACACCTCTGGACCTGGGATTGCCTTAAAAGGCGAGGCCATGGGTTTGGCGGTAATCTTGGAGATTCCCCTAGTAATCGTAAACGTCCAGCGGGGCGGCCCATCGACTGGCCTTCCTACCAAAACCGAGCAGTCGGACCTAATGCAGGCTATGTATGGCCGCAACGGCGAATCGCCGATGCCAGTAATTGCTGCAAAAAGCCCAGCCAATTGTTTTGACATGGCTATTGAGGCCTCACGCATAGCACTTAAATATATGACCCCGGTTATGTTATTAACCGATGGTTACCTAGGCAACGGCGCAGAAGCCTTCCGCATTCCTAAGGTTGAAGAACTGCCCGATTTAACCGTCAAGTTCCGCACAGAACCAAACGGATATCTCTCCTATCGGCGCGACCCCAAAACCTTGGCTCGGGAATGGGTAAAGCCCGGTACCCCTGGACTAGCCAGCCGGATTGGTGGTCTGGAGAAAAATGAATCTGGCGCCATTAGCCATGACCCAGACAACCATGACAAAATGGTGCGCTTGCGCCAAGAAAAAGTGGATAACATCGCTAATGACATCCCTAACTTGGAAATCGAAGGGGATCAAAATGGCGGTGAAGTGTTGATTATCGGTTGGGGTTCGACCTACGGTTCGATTGCCAATAAAGTTCGCAACTACCGCAAAGAAGGCAAGTCGGTCTCGCACGCCCACTTCACCCATATCTACCCCTTCCCTAAAAACACGGAAGCGGTGATCAAGAAGTTCAAAAAGGTGGTGGTTGCCGAGATGAACCTTGGCCAGCTTTCTAAGCTGTTGCGGGCTCACCTCTCTGTTGAAGTGATTCCCTTGACTAAAATCCAGGGCATGCCCTTTACCGAAGACGAAATCGCCACCGTAGTGGACAACCTCTTGTAACCGGAGACAAACAACATGAACGCAGAAAGTAAATACACCAAAAAAGATTTCGTCCCGACCGGCGAAGTCAAATGGTGCGCCGGTTGCGGAGATTACGCGATCTTGGCTCAAGTACAAAAGGTGCTAGCCGAAACCGGGCGTAGCCCTGATGAGTTCGCTTTTATTTCGGGTATCGGCTGCTCTAGCCGTTTCCCTTACTACATGAACTGCTACGGCCTACACGGAATCCACGGACGGGCTTTAGCTATTGCCACGGGAACCAAGGTTGCCAATCCGAATCTTTCGGTTTGGGTAGCTATGGGAGATGGGGACGGTTTGGCGATTGGAGGTAACCACTTTCTTCACGCAGTTCGTAGAAACGTCAACCTCAACGGCATTTTGATGGACAACCGGATTTACGGTTTGACCAAAGGCCAGTTTAGCCCGACCAGCTTTAGGGGACAAAAAACCAAAACCGCACCGATGGGCACGGTCGAGGACCCGATTGACCCCATTTCTCTTTCCCTATCGCTAGGCGGAACCTTTGTTGCCCGCGCCACGGACCGGGATGTGAAACATTTAGGTAGTGTTATCGCCCGCTGCTACGAGCATGAGGGTTTTGGGATGGTGCAGGTGTTACAAAACTGCCCGATCTTTAACGACG
>Ga0208246_1000230_pt1 | contig 51487 bp, 53 predicted proteins | sample RifOxyD2_FD_184039 | JGI IMG/M metagenome (GOLD analysis project Ga0208246, IMG submission 184039) | Soil microbial communities from Rifle, Colorado - Rifle Oxygen_injection D2 (SPAdes) | ecosystem: Environmental > Terrestrial > Deep subsurface > Rock core/Sediment | place: Rifle, Colorado... | reverse complement strand
AGCCATTCTTTTTGCTTTAATATCAGGCCACATATTAGATGCATTCTTCATAGTGATAGCAACAAAAGCTTTCGAAGCTGTACGTTCATCCAATAATTTACCCAAATCTACTTTTTTTTGTTCTTCTAGCGCTTCATTTAACAAATCCTTAAGCTTTTTAAGGTCAAAACGTTTATTAATCATATTAATATTGGGGAAATTTATGCGTAAACAACATAAGCTCCCCGCTAGCCGGTAACCATTGCAGATTACCCATATAAGTTTCCCCATATGACCGAGTAAGTTGCTAAACGGAGAGCTTCCGTTCACTTACTCGGACTTTTTCACCATGCCTTAGAGGTTTAGGTGACTATATTCAATTACAGTATTAATTTATCACGTTTTTATACATAATTTAATAGATATAAGTAGTTTTAGTGTTTTTGTAAAAAAATAGAATACTGTAATAGCAATGTATTTCGAATTTTCCGGTGCCTATAAAAAAAGAGTGGATCGATAAGAATTGATTGGAAAGAGAGTTTTGCGGTGCGTGGAGTGGGATTGATGAATGAGTTTTTCGGTGCTATAAAAAGGACTTTTATATTGAGTTATAATCGATTTGTCGACATGGAATTAAAACCTAACCGTGAGCTTAATAAGATTGGAGTTACAAATGCCTCATTTAATAGAATGTTGAGTTTGTTAGAAGATAGTTCGTTTAAGGATTTAATAGAGAGTTTGAGGTTATCATTGAAACCTACTCCTGGTAATGGCAAAAAAATGCTTGGGAACATCAAAGCAGTGAAAGATACTATTGCGGAATTTCTTCTTGCTAAAAAGTACCCTCTTAGCTGGTTAGATCCAGTATTTAATATGCTACGCGAAAAAAATAGTATCGATTTTCCACTGGATGACGGGATCAGTATAAGGGTTGCTGACGAAGCTATTACTGCAAATAACCCTCAGGACCTGGTTTTCGTCATTCATGAAGAAACTTCTGCGATAAAAAGAAAAATTAGTATTGAAATAACTGGGAATGTAAGCATAAACCGCATTGTTGAGTTTATTAAGAATAATGCTTATCTGATAAGCATTTACCAAAAAGGTTTAGAGTTACCGGATACCCTGGATAACAAAAAGTCTTCTGGAGACATTGCATACAAAATCTATGCTATGAAAAACAGGGGAATGTCATTCTCAGAGATTGCTGGTTCCTCTGAAATGGAAGATTTGGCCCTTATCGACGAGAACACTATCAGAACAATTTATTATAGATACTTAGATCTATTAAAGCCTTCAAAATAGTTTCACTTACGTATACATAACTGAAACTGACCAGACTTATTATTGTTGGTACCCTTTGGGTATGAATTCTCCGGAAGTAGAAACAGTCTTAAAACTGAATAAAGATAAAAAGGGTCTTGTAAGTAAACAAATCGACAAAAAAAGAACTAAACAGATACGAATTGATGTTGGGTACCATAAACTTATCAAAGTTTACGCCGCAAACGAAGGAAAGAGCATTAAGGGGCTTGTAGAGGGTATTTTAGCTGATAGTCTACCCTTCATAAATTATGGATCGGAGGAGGTAGAGTTATGAGTCCTGTTGATTATGTGAAAATTTACTTAGAATTAGATTGGTCCCTGATCCCCATCATCCCTAAAACAAAAAAACCTCCAATACCGTGGACAGAGTTTCAAACCAGAAGGGCTACTTTAGCAGAAGTTACGAATTGGATAAATAAAGGATGGTATTTGGCAGTTGTCACGGGGGACATTTCAGGTGTTTTGGTAGTAGATGATGACCGAGTTAAACACGGCCTAAAGGAGTGGGATCTGACGTCGCCTGTGATTGCTATATCTGAATCCAAAGGAAAGCACTACTACTTCCGTTATGATCGAGATATACACTCTCACTCTAATGCAACTTTACGTATAGACCTCAAAGGTTGGCATAGCTATGCGTTAGTACCGCCTTTTAATGGGCGACAGTGGATCTCTCAGGATTTTGATAACCTTACACCTCTTTCCGACGAAATAGTTCGTTTAATCCATTTCGATGATTGCAAGTTTGGAAAAAGCGGAATTCGTAAACCATTGAACATGGCAGACTTTGTAGACATAGAGGAAGGAGCTCGAAACGATAGTCTCTATAAACTTGCGTGTTCAGTATTCAACAAATTAGACAAAGATACAGGGACAAGAGTGTTAGTTGGAGTGAACCTGACATATAAACCACCACTTGGCGAAAGCGAATTTAATCACCAGGTATCACAGGCTTGGGAATTTATTCAATCTTCTATAGAAAAACAAGGATCGCCTAAGAGTGCTGATTTATCTGAACGCCGAACCGATACCTCAAACGCAGAGAAAATAAACGAGCTATTTGGAAGTAATGTTCGTTTTGATCATAGAAGAAAGAGGTGGTTGATATGGAAAGGACATAGATGGCAACCAGATATAGACGGTGATATTAGCCGAAAAGCAATGCAAGCAGCGAAAAAAAGATATCACGAAGTAGCTGAGATTGACGATTACGAAAAACGAAAAAAAGCAGTTGCGTGGGCTATGCAAAGCGAAAACAAAACACGTCTCGATGCGGCAATAGGTATTGCTAAGAGTCTTGTTCCAATTGCAGACTCTGGCGATAACTGGGATACCAACCCCATGCTACTTTCCTGCCCAAATGGCATTGTTGACCTAACAACAGCAACGCTGCGAGAAGGAAGGTCGGAAGATAGAATAACAATGGCTACAGCAGTTAATTTTGATCCTAACGCCGCATGCCCATTGTGGGAAAAGTTTATCAACGAAGTATTTGAGAATAACGAAGAACTTATCCGTTACGTTAACAAATCACTTGGATATAGTATTAGCGGAAATGTCCGGGAGCAGGTTGTCTTCTTCTGTTTTGGAGTTGGTGCGAATGGGAAATCTGTACTATTTTCGACCATTCGTGAGATATTGAAGGATTATGCCTACAGTGCACCTGCTTCCATGTTCCAACGTAACTCGATGGCAACTGCCACTAACGACGTAGCATCTATAGAGTTTAGAAGATTCCTGATGAGTAGCGAGATTCTCTCTTCTACAAAAATTAACGAATTGCGTTTAAAGAAGTGGTCCGGTGGTGATCAAGAAACAGCCCGATACCTCTACAGTGAGTTCTTTTCTTTTTACCCAGTCTGCAAGATATGGTTATTTGTGAACCATAAACCACAGGTTGAAGACGACTCTTTTGGGTTCTGGCGTCGAATGCGACTTATTCCATTTAACAGAGTATTCAAACTATCCGAGCAAGATAAAGACTTGCCACAAAAGCTGAAGGGCGAGTTTCCAGGGATTCTAAACTGGCTTGTAAAGGGGTGCCTACTCTGGCAAAAGGAAGGATTGTTGCCGTTACCGGAGATTATCAGCGAGGCAACAGGTGCCTATCAGCAGGAAAACGACGATCTCGCCGAGTTTGTATCAGATGCCTGTGTTGAGTCTGACGAAATAGTAACAAAGGCGTCAGTTCTATATACGGCCTACAAAAAATGGGCAGAGGAACAAAAATTGACCGGAAAAGATCTTTTCAGTAAAACCGCCTTTGGTCGCCGAATGGGAGATAGATTTCCCAAAAAACGGGAGAAAACAGGAATTTGCTATCGAGGTATAGGGATAAAAAACGATCTAATTAGTCAAAATAATGTAGGGTTGTATGCTGGTTTGACGCCAAAGTGTATGGTTGGTACTCAAAACACTAAAACCTCTTATATAAATCCTTGCAAAGGAAGTTTACTAAAAAACGCCACAAACCCTACATACCATACACCAGCGGAGGATGACACGGTTTTAGATCCCAGTTCTGTCTTTGATGGAAACCTGCCAGATTTGGACTCTGTGGAGGAACAGCAATGAAGATCATTAGATTAAAGCGACCTGAACTTAACTCGATTAGCTTGAATACATCCATTGAGAATATGTTAGGAGGTATACCCGGGTTTTATATAACCATGTCCATTGGGCAATGGGACAACTTCCTTGACGAGGGTTACTACCGCCAAGATGCAACGTTGATTGAATTGAATGACAACGAATATCCAGTTGCTGCTTATAGACTTGAAAAAGGAGCTAATACAAATGCTTAGTAAAGCTGCTTTAGAATCATTTAAGAAGATATACTTTGAAGAATTCAAAGTATTACTTTCTGATGAAACAGCAGACATGAAAGGTAAGGAACTGCTGCAGTTTATTAGCTTGATATATAAACCAACTACACAAAACAATTCGATCGCAGTGACCACAGCTGATACAAATACTTCAAATTCTAAAAATATGGTTGTACAATAAATCTGCGGTCAGATATAGGTAAAGTTTTTTAATGCCCTCATCGGACAGAACTTTACCGTTCTGATCGCACCGGTGGGGGCTTTAATTTATGTACGAAGAAAAAACAGAAAAACTAAAATACTTTATATACTGTAGAAAAAGTAGCGATTCTGAAGATAAACAAATACTTTCTCTTCCGGCACAAGTCCGCGAGTTAAAAGAATTAGCTGTCAAATTAGGTTTAACAGTTGTAGATGTATACGAAGAATCTATGTCTGCTTTTAAGCCTGGCAGACCTAAATATGCAGACATGCTAAGAAGAATTGAAGCAAAAGAGGCAGACGGAATCATAGTGTGGCAACCAAATCGTATTGCAAGAAACTCAAGAGATGGAGGTGAGTTTATCTATTTAATGGACTTAGGAAACATTAAAGAATTGAAGACGCCCTCAAAGTCATATTTTAATACTCCAGATGACAAATTCTTTTTAAACTTTGAATTTAGTATGGCTAAAAAGGACTCTGACGATAAAAGTGTAAATGTAAAGCGAGGAAACAGAGAGAAGTTTTTTACAGAAAAAGAATGGGCAGGTCCTGCAAAGCAAGGATACTTAAACTACACAGATCCGTTTACAAAAAGAACGTGTATCGTTGCAGACCCTGATAGGTTTCCCCTACTCCAGAAAGCCGGAAAACTAATTTTAAGCGGTACATATAGTCCTATGTTGATATTGCTAACTCTTAATGAAGACTGGGGTTACCTTACGAGAAAGACTGCAAAATTAGGTGGTAAACCGATGAGTAAAACTACTTTTTACAGATTCCTTGCTGATCCATACTACTACGGTTTAATGGTCAGAAAAGAGGGTGAGATCTATGGAAATCAGCCAAGAATGTTTACGCAAGAGGAATTTGAAAAAATGCAGATATTTTTAGGTAAGAAAAAAAGACCACACACCAAAAAAACTAATCATTTTGCGTTTAAGGAGATTTTAACCTGTGGAGAGTGCGACGGTTCTATAACATGCGAAGAAAAGTGGCAAATAATATGCCCTACCTGTAAAGAGAAGTTCACTAAGGGTATTAGGTCTAATAATTGTCCGAGGTGTATGACGCCGATAGACGAGATGGTCAATCCGAAAATACTTTGTTACGTCTATTACCACTGCACAAAACGTGTTCACAAGAATTGCACACAAGGTAGCATTGAACTAAAAAGGCTAACTAAGATAGTTGATAAAGAGTTAAGTAACTACGAAATATCCCCGAGATTCAAAGATTGGGCTATCGAACATCTTAATGAGTTAAACAAGGATGAAACAACCGACAGGGAAGTTGTTAGGGGTAATTTAAAAGTTGCTTATGATGACTGTGTAAAGAAGTTAGATAATCTCATTCAACTAAAAATAATGCCTCAAAATATCGATGGGTCGGTGCTATCTGATGAGGAATTTGCTGCAAAACGAGTTCCACTACTTAAAGAGAAAGAACAACTGTGGGAAAAGCTAAACAACACTGACCAAAGAATTGATGACTGGCACGATCTTTCAATTAGAGCCTTCAATTTTGCATGTTACGCACGCTATTGGTTTGAACACGGTGATTTGCATCAAAAGACTGAGATACTTAACTCACTTGGTCAGAACCTAAAGATATTTGATAGAACATTGTTGATAGACGGACAAAAACACTGGTTTATGATCCAAAAAGGTAAGGAAGATGTATATAATCTCGCAAAGAAGTTAGAACCTGAGAAATGGCTTGATATACTGGCTCAAAAGGAGCTTCCGGAGGTGCTTAGTAAATCCTGGCTGGGGGATAGGGATTCGAACCCCAATAGGCGGGACCAAAACCCGCAGTCCTACCGTTAGACGATCCCCCAACGACAAACTATTATAGCATCTGCGAAACCCTCTCCGACCACAGTAATTACCGCTCCAACAACCCTCTCAACCTCCCCATCTCCGCTGCCATCGCCTCTTCTCCGCACAACACCGTTCCTTTTTCTTTCACAAAATTCTTAAATAGATTAAACTTTCCTTCCGGGATCTTTGGGTTTAAAGCAATATCGGCGTCCTCTAAATTCTTTTTAGCCATTTGGTTAAGTAACATTTGATAAGACAGTCTGAAAATCTCCCTCGCATTTAATTTCATTTGCCCTTCCATCGCCGCGGTCAGTGGAAAAATGTTTCCGTACAGGTTGACGCCGATTACAATATCAGCTCCCATTCTTCTAACCTCTTCCGTAGGTATGGGTGTTGAATTTCCTCCGTCTACCAATCTTTTACCGTTAATATCTACAGGCGCCAGAACAATGGGTATTGAAATACTCGCCCTTATAGCCGTCGCCAAATTGCCCCCATCAAGATATACAGTTTCTCCGGTTAAAATATCGGTCGTCGCAGCTTTAAAAGGGATTTTCAAGTCTTCAATCTTTGCCCCGCGCAGATAATTTTCCAAAAATGCCACGAACTTGTTTCCTTTCAACAAGCCAAGCTCCGCCCTGGGATCCGATAAAGCGTGAAACATATCCAGGTAACCAATATTATCAACGATCTTCTCAAGTTCTCCGATATTTCCATAATAAGCATACAAACCCCCGACAAGAGCTCCGATACTCGAACCTGTTATGTAATCAATGGAAATTCCGTTCTTTTCGAGAACTTTTAAAACCCCGATATGCGCAAGGCCTCTCCAGCCCCCGCTTCCCAAAGCCAAACCGATCTTTACTTTTTTTCTGCTCATTTTATTTCAACAAAAGTTTCATCAATTAAATTCCCGAACCCGTCTTCCATCGTAAGCTTATACTCTCCCGGGTTTAAGTTGCTAATATCTCCGAAGATCTCGTAATAAACATAAGTTTCCTCTTCGGTGAATTCATTGTCCCTTAAGACCACCGTGATGTTTGGGTCAACAATTAAAAATGGAAAGGACGTTTGAAATTTCAGCCTGCGCCTCATCTGAGCCGTTTCAAAATTACCTTTTAAGTCATAGAACTTTGTTTCAAAAACGATGGAATCCTTTCGGGCGGTGACCTTTAGCGGAATTTGTTCGGCGTTGTCTATAACCGTGGTTTTTATTTCGTAATTAAACTTTGGGGACGACACCCTGACCAGAAGTATAAATCCTGAGGCAAGGGCGAAAATGAGCGACAGTATAAGGACTATTTTTCTTTTTGCTGAGAAGGTCATGACCCTATGTTACCATATACCAGTATGGCAGTACCCGCAAAATATACCGCCGGCGTAGCGGACAAAAAACAGCTTTCGAGCCTTGTTACTTGGTTAAAACTGAAAGTTGAGGGTGTCGACGAGGTTGAGTTCAGACCCGGTCAGTTTATTAACCTTGAAGTAGGCGACGGTGTTTACCGCTCTTACTCTATTGCTAACGAAGTCGTAGGCGGGCCTTTTGTGGAACTGGCCGCTATTACGGGACGTCCTGGTTTGGGGGCTAACTTTATCAACGAATTGAAAATAGGCTCCTCAGTGGGCTTTATAGGCCCTTCGGGGAGGTATTTTTATCACAAACCGGCTAAAAAGAATGAAGTATTTGTGGCCACCTCTACCGGCATAGCCCCCTTTATTCCTATGATCGGGCAGGCCTTGGAGGACCCATTTGTAGAATCCATAATCCTGGTTTTTGGTGTGAGAAACAAAGAAGAGGTCTTTTTCGAAGACAAATTCAAGAAGTTCTTGGAGATGTCGCCAAAATTTAGATATTTTATATGCTTGTCCGGGGTTACCAACGGCCTCAAACCGCCCTATTTTGCAAATAGAGTGACCTTTTGTTTACCCGATTTTGTAAAAGAGTGCACTGACTTTTATTTATGCGGAAACACCGCAATGATCCGCGATTGTTCTGATATTATTAATAAGGCGGGTTTAGAAGATTTTGCAATTTATACCGAGGCTTTTAACCCTAATTTGTAGAGATAAAAAAATGTCCGCTTCCGGCTTATTTAGTAGCCGGATAGGGCTAGCGCCCCACGGATTATATAATTTTACAAATTATTTTTTACATAGTCACCGTAAAATCTTCAGAGGTTTTCTATCTAGTGAGAAATTCTACGAAAACATTATCAAGATAAAAAATCCCCGTCTTGCTTTACGTATAGTAAAGTTCAACGGGGTCATACTGCATGTCAGGTGTTTACGAGTAGAAATATCACGACAAGTACTCCGAAGAAAGAGAGTACGGACGGCATCTCGTGCTTTCCAATGGCAAACGCAATCCCGGACATCAAAAGAAAAGTTCCGAGTAGACACAGAGGAACGACCTTATCCCATCCGAAGATGAACAGGAATGGAAGGGTTATTAAAATGCCGGTTATTCCCCACACTACGAAAAATTCGTATTTCATCTTGAATTGCATTTATCTGCTCCTTATCTCTCTGATTTTTACTCTGTATTAGACGGATCGGGCATGGAAATCCCGGACAGGTGAAAGTCTAAAATCTTTGATAGGTCTGCCGGCTGATTGAAGTAGCGGAGTTCAGTAAATGAGCGTCACGTTGCCGGATTTTACATCGACGGCCAGTTGATGAGACTTCCAGGTACCGTTGTTGTGCATGACGGAGAGCTCGATACTGTAGGAGTGCTTGGCAATTATTGCCCCCGTCACAGGCATTGTGTTTATAATCGTTATTGCCGACTCAGTTACGCCAAACTCAGCGACAGCAAACACTTTCGCCAGCGTTTTCGCAGCCAACTCAGTTCTTACCTCATCCATTTTCTCCTCCTTTATTGGTTTTTCGCCATTCTAGTGTAAATATGGTTGGTTGTAAAATGCCTGTGGGCGAGGCGATTGGTTAGTGAAACTCAGTAGGGATTTCGTACTATGGTGGGCCTGCCTGGGCTCGAACCAGGGACCTTTCGGATGTCTGCTTCGCAGCATCCTCATAATCATGGTGGGCCTGCCTGGGCTCGAACCAGGGACCTTTCGGATGTAAACCGAACGCTCTAACCAACTGAGCTACAAGCCCTTAACTACCACCAAAAACTATATTTAACCGCGAACGCTCTAAATTCGCCTTCGGCGAAGCTTTGCTCCGCAAAGGACAACTGAGCTACAAGACCGAAATTTCAATCTGAACCGGAAACATAGACCGTTTATTCTGCGTTCCGTCCGTCCATTATTCTACCAAATCTCTTTGAAATTGCGATATTATTTGGTTAAATTAACGTGTGACCGATCCTGCTCAAAGATCTCGTGGAAACAATAGAGACACCGACTTTCTTTTAATATTTTTACCCGTTTTGGCGGCCGCCACACTGTTTGTACTTGTTCTAAGCGACAAATTAAATATTAAGCTTTTTGGAAGAAATTTTATTCAGGAAGTTGTTTACCAGCGCAACAACGCCAACAGAACAAGCAGTAAGCCCGTTATCCAAGATGAGGTTACATTCACCAAAACAGAGACCCAATTTTCCGAGCTTACGAAAAAATTAACCATCGAGCCCGGTGTTTACGGTCTTTATATAAAAGACGTCGGGTCAGGCAGAGAATTCAAGTATAATGACACTACAGAGTTCTACGCCGCGTCTTTATACAAAGTTCCTATCGGAGCGGCGGTATTAAAAGAAGTTGAAGCAGGAAAGCTGAACCTGGATGATACGGCCACCTACCTTCCTTATGATTATTCTTCGGGTACCGGCGTAATAGGTACTTATTCTCACGGAATTCAACTAAAAATAAGCGACATTTTGTCCGAACTACTAAAAAACAGTGATAACACTGCCCAAAATATTTTATTAAGAACGTTAAGTTATAAAAACGTCCAGGAAACTTTTAACGAGATCGTTCCCGACAAAAACACAAGCACCTATTATAGGTACAACCTAAGTACACCGGCGGAGATCGGCTATGTTTTTGAAAAACTTTATTTCGGAGGATACCTGAACGATGCCGATAAGAAATATTTATCGGATCTTATGGTACATACATCATTCGAGGACAGGATAAGCGCTTACCTTAGGGAAGATCTGATTTTCTCGCATAAAATAGGTAGCTGGCCTGATTCTTGGCATGACTGCGGGGTTGTATACACGGAAACGAAAGAGTCCGAATTAATAGTATGCCTTATGAGCCAGCGTGCTCCGTATGAGAACTTTTTGAACGCTGCTAAAATGACGGGAGAGTTCGTTAATATTTTGATGAACTAACTATGTCCATATCCTTCCAAAAGAAAAAAGAGGATTTTAAGTGTCGTAATTGCGGCATCCTTGTTACCGGAACCGGATATACCAACCACTGTCCCAAGTGTCTTTGCAGTGAGCATGTTGACATCATGCCAGGCGACCGCGCAAACCCCTGCAAGGGAACTATGCGTCCGGTGGGGATAGTTAAAAAACACGGAGAGTTTTTTGTAGTTCACAAATGTGAAAAGTGCGGCGAGGTGAAACACAACCGAACCTCGGAAAACGATGACCCGGAAAAAATAGTAGAAATTTCAGTATTACCCGTTTAGTTTTTTTCTCTTTTCCAAAGTTTTATATTAAACACGCGAGTGAATGTGCCTTCCCTGTCGTCCCCGTAGCTCATGAAATCCATAAAGGATCTCATTGCTGTTTTTGGTTTATATAAAACTGTCATTGATAGAGCCACAACAGTAATAAGCACTCTGTAGAATAGCCCCGGCTCATTAAAAGTCCTGAAAAGATAAGTTATAGATAAAACATAAACAAGATATTGAAAAATAGATAAATAATCGGCGTAGTCTGTGTTTAACATACTTTCGGCATATCCTTCTTTGTGTTCACGCACCTTTTTGCCGGCGGCAATGCTAAAGTATGCCAGGATATCTGTAATTACAATAGCCAAGAAACTAAGTGGGGACGCCCCCGCCAATACCAGACCCGTCAAAAGTTTCATTGAATGAAGTATGGTCGACATCACTATATCTACCACAGGAATTTTCCTCAGTGCGAAAAGATAGAGCAAATTCAGCACAAGAAATGCTCCCAAAGCGATAAATAGAATGTGAGATAAAAGCGCGGCAAATAAAAAAGAAAAGAATAATAGAATTTTGAAAATTCTTCTCGCAGTTGCCGGAGACACTTCTCCTGAAGCGATTGCCCTTCCCCGGCTTTTTACCGGATGTCGGCGGTCCGACTCGAGATCCCGGATGTCATCCATAATATAAACCGCCCCGTAAAAAATAGGGCTAAAAAGAAAGGCCGCCAGAAATATAAAACCGAATTCTTTTAGCGTCAGGTTGAAATCGTTCGCCAGAAAATATCCGTATACCAAAGGAAACGCGCTCAAGGCATTCGGGAAAAAACGGATGAGTTTTGCGAAAATAAGACCTTTTTTTAGAAAAAGAGGCGTGTTTATCTTTTCGCGTTTAAACAGCAAAAACCAATTAGGATTTATTCTTCCCAGTAACAGCCAATCTTCAAAAATATCGTAAGAATAGTGAGAGATCATCCCAAGAGTAAAAATAGCCGCCCCGTAATTTTCCTGAACTAAAGCAAAATATGAAAAAAATGTTACGGCTATAAGCACCGTGACTAGGTTGTGGGAGTAAATGCCGGTGTTGAACTTATGATTTTCTATGGCGAATCTTTGAAACTCCCGCAACTCTTTATTTCTTAGAAAGTATCGGAGATTTTTTGAATAATCGGTTTTTCGGCCATATGTATATATAAAAAACAGGTGGTCGGCGTCCGGTAGTATTGCTCCTAAAGCACCGAGTACCAGAGAAGGTAAGAGGCCATAGCCGGGCTGAAAATAATAGAAAATATAACCTAATACTGCGCCCACAAGTGCATGCAAAGGCATGTGGTACTTATTGCTTAATTTTGATAGCGTGTCCTTAGAAATAAACATAGCACTCATGTATTATACCGTGGACAGGAGCTTAAGGGGTTTTTAGAATATCGGATGGAAACTTTGGTTCATTTCATCGTCGTAATATTCCGAGCCTCCCGGGTCTTTCGAGAAACTGTAAGCTTGACCGATATTGTACGTGTAGACCATTTTTGCCTCAGGAACGTATTTAAGAACGTAAATATAATTTATTCCGCACAGAGTTTCCGAGACATCTTTGCCGTCCCCCTCTATTTTTACATCGTAAACCTTGTTGTTAGCTGCTGTGCTTGTCATCGTACCAACGGAACATCCTGTTCCGAACTGTTCCTGCACAAATTTTTCAAGGTCGGTTTTTGTCGGTACCGGTTTTGCAATAATATGCCAGGATTTTTGCTCGGTTTTTAATCCGGCTAGCGTTGTGGATTTTTTCTCACATGAATCAAAATAGGTCACGTTGTTGACCGTGGTCGGCGCCGATAACTCATATGTAAACTCGGGCGCGACAAATATTCCGCCGGTGTCCTCAAATATTTTTACAGGCACCTGGGCTGTTTTCGGTCTGTAGGAAGTGTTACTTCCTTCCACTACTTTTTCGCAGGAACCGTTGGCGCTGTACACGGTTTTAGGGTAGTTTATTGAGAACTTAAGATCGGCGTTTGAATAGGCCTTCCATCCTGTGGGGACAAGATTATCTTCTGCCTGTGTTTCCTGACCAACATCTATTTGCGGTTTGGTTACTTTCTCTGCCACTGTGTTAGATGTGCTGACTGCCGTTCCCCCACCCTCCTTGGTTAATATCGCGAATAGACCGCCGCCGATGATGACGAGTAAAAAAGCGAAGAAGATGATCATTAGTGAGTTGTTTTTCATGTGTTTATTTTATTCTTTTTTGATGGCGGGAGGAAGGATATTGACTAAATTGTTACTAAAAAGTATACTGGTTTTCGCTGAAGACTGGCGAGTGAGCGCGATGCCACGACCCAGTTTTTTGCATTTATGGCAGTATTTTATAACTGTCAATATTATTTAAGTATTTTCTTCCGCTTCTATTGACTCGAGTCTCTACCTTATATAACTTGCTATCAAATATACTAAGCAGGCTTTTTTCGTACGGACTCAAATCGGATTTAGGTTTTTTTATAAACTTGAGTTTTGCACCATAAGCCATCAAATCTGCTATTTGTTCTTCAATATCTAAATTTTTCTTTGTCACAAAAGATATTTCTGTAAGTGCACTTTGTATTTTTTCAAATGAAACTCCCAGATCCTCTATTCCTCTGGAAAGATAGTGGCTGAGTACACGGTGGTAAACAAAATCCTTTTTGGAGGTAGCGGATTCGATAACAATACTGCCGCTCATGGTCTCGCTACCAATTAAGGAAAGTAAAAAGTTTCTGATAATCACGTTTGCCGTTTCTTGCAGTACTTTATCTTCATTCCAGTTCATTTTCAGTGCGGCATCCCTGTCAACTACAGTTACAAGCATACTGTAACCCCCGGAGTTAAGGAAACCCATCAAGTCTTTCTTAAAATCGTTTTGCACCTTATCGTCTTCTAGGTTTTCGAAGATACCTTCTTTTCTATTAATTTCCCGGGAGTGAAATATAACCTCTGTGTTACCCCAATACTTAAATTTTATCTGATCGGCTTTGATTCTAAGATCATTCTGCTTTTCTGTTTTAATCCTGCAACTGCTGACTACGTAGCATGGGGAACTCGTTACTCTTGGGTTAGATGGACCTGATTCGTCGATAAATAGCTTAACTTTATTCATATTTAAGTGCTAAATTCACGAAGATTACATAACATCAAAACGCGAAGCGGAACTTGTACCATCTAGTGCTTATAGGGTTTATGTAGGCTAGTGGCAATTTTCTATGGTGGGGGACACCGTTCAAATTTGGTCACCTGAAACAGAGGCAGGAAGCTTTAGATATGGTACAAAGATATGTTTTGACTAAGTGAGATAATCTTCTAATGTAAATCTAATCCTAAATGCAGGTATTGTTTGTCTTCTGAAACTATTAGAAAGGGAGTAAGAAGAGGAAATGTTAAATATTTATGTAAGAAATGTGGGAGGCATTTCCAGGTTAATAAGGTTAAAAGGTTAGATAACAAAATTCTTTTAGCTGACCATTTGGAGGGGTATTCTTTTAGATCTTTATCCCAAAAGCATAATATCTCGGTCGGATCTGCGTATGGTAAGTGTTTTGAAGCCTTGGAAGAGCTTCCTCATTGTGCTGATATAACAAGGAGGTATTGTTCTAAGTTTTCCGGAGTTTTGCTAGTTGATGGGAAGTTCGTAAATGTTAAAGGCTACGAAAGAAAAATTCCAATCATCTATGGTATTGATTATCAAACTCACGATATTCCGACATTTGTTTTTAGTATTGCTGAAAACTTTATGTCTCTAATTAAGTTTTTTAGCTCCCTTAGGCTTTTAAACTACCCTCTAAGATATCTTGTATCGGATGACAATTTAAATATACCGCAGGCTTGCAGAGAGATTTATCCTAAAGCTTTCTGGCAGCTTTGTACTAATCATTTTAAGGAAAATATTAGAAGAACTCTTGGCGTAAGAACAGAACCTACACACCAATCATTTATGAGTGGGATTGAGGATCTTTTTTCCTTTAAAAGATCTGAGGATGATTTTAACAGAGTTGCTAAAAATGTTTTTAATGTGCATAAGAATAATGATTTGTATGTATCAATACTTTTGGATATAGAAAAAAGAAAAGAAAATCTGTTGGGGTATAAAGATGTTCCAAGAACAACCAACTTAATAGAAAGCTTTAACTCTCAGTTCCAGGCTAAGTTTAAGTTAATAAAGACATTTGAATCCTTTAGACATGCAGACCTTTGGAGTAACGGATACATCTTAAAAAGAAGATTTAGGGTATTTACTGATTGTACGGGCAAATTCAGGAGTTTAAACGGTAAAAGTCCGATTGAGATTTCCAAGAAACCTGATGTTGATTTACCAACCTTCTTTTGAATTCCAGGTGACCAAATTTGAACGGTAGCATGCAAATATGGCGCCCCCAGAGGGATTCGAACCCCCGACCCCTCGTTCCGAAGACGAGTGCTCTGATCCGCTGAGCTATGGAGGCAAAGCAACGGACTCTAAGAAAGTCCTGTGTTTCGTGTAAATTATACCACCGTAATCTGCTAAAATAAGGTTATGCAAAAGCTGAATAAACTGTTAGTGCCTCTTTATATACTCTTTCTAATATTTTCCTTTTTCTATGTTAAGTCGGTTTTAAAGGGAGTGCCTGTTTCCACAGCAGATAAAAAAGAGGAAGAAAATGTCGGGATAAAGAATATCACAGTAACCCTGACAGTTATGTCGCCCAGCTACACAAAAACGTACACACAGCAGTCCAAAAATGTAGATTCGGCTTCTGACTTATTGTTAAAAATTAAAGAAAATAATCAGGATTTCACATTCGACCGTACAGCTTACTCTTACGGGAGCGAGTTCGATCATGTAAATAATCTGGAAGCCACAGAAACGATGAAGTGGAAAATGTTGGATGGGGAAACTGACATAACATTAAAAATGGACAGTATGTATCTTGTCGACGGGAAAAACTACATTTTGGTGTATGAAAAAGTAACAGAGTAATTTACTCGAATCTCAACGCTTCTATCGGATCCTTTTTACTTGCACTAAGAGCCGGGTACGTTCCGAACACAACCCCTACAAATACAGAAAACCCCATCGCCAGACCAATTGCCCACCACGGTATTGTTGCCCGTATAAAACTGCTCACAACCAATGTTGATATGTAACCTAACAACAGCCCGACCACTCCACCCCCGAGGCTTATAACGATGGCTTCGGCTAAAAACTGCCTGCCTATGTTTTTCGAAGTGGCTCCCAACGCCTTCCTAAGCCCTATCTCCTGTGTACGCTCAGTGACCGAAACAAGCATTATATTCATAATCCCTATACCCCCCACTAACAGCGATATACCGGCAACAGCGGCAAGTGCGGAAGACAGTACCCCCAGAATCTGCTCTATGGATGACAGCACATCCTTTTGTGTTACAACTGAAAAGTCATCCGCCTTCATATCTTTTAACAACGCTAACCGGATTTCTCTCATCACTTCTTCAATGTTCTGACCTTCTTTAACTTTTACGGCTATGCTGGATAAAACTTCTACATTAAAGGCGGCTTTCAAAGATGTATCCGGCATAAATATTCTATCGTCGAAAGTGGGACTTTTTGGTTTCGCAACACCAAGGATCTCAAAAGTCGTATTTTCGATTTTTATTTTCTCACCCACCGGGTTACGGTCTCCAAATAATTCTTTTCTGACATCCGAGCTGATGAACACCAAATTGGCTTTTTGCGAATCGTCGGCTTTTGTGTAGTAAGAACCCAGCTCCGTCTCCAATCCGTAGATTGAGTATGATTGGTAATTTCCTCCTACGACAGTACCGGAATAAGTTTTAGTTTTATATTCTGCAACCTTTGCAACCCTCACGGAAGGTGTCACAGCAGTTATTTTGTCTCCTACATATAGATTTATCGTATCAATGTTTTTTAAACTGAGCTTGTTTCCCATAAAGGTTCTGCCCGGATCGTGATCTTCGCTCATTTTTGGTGTTATCAGAATTAGATTTGAACCCAAGGATTCAAATTGATCTGTAATGTAGTTCTGGAAACCTTGTACTACGGCCACCAAAGCCACTACGGAGAAGACACCTATAATGACACCGAGCATTGTGAGGAAGGTCCTCACTTTATTTAACGCCAGAGCTGACAGCGCACTTTTAATTGTTTCAGGAACGTAGATCATTTGACTATACGGCCGTCTTTTAACACTATTTTTCTTTGCGCTATTTTTGCAAGGTCATCATCATGGGTGACAAGGATTATAGTTTTACCCTGAGAATTCAGTTTTAGAAAGTTATTCACGATTTCGTCACCCGTTTTAGTGTCCAGGTTTCCGGTTGGTTCATCTGCAAGGATCATGCTGGGGTCATTGACCATCGCTCTTGCAATCGCGACTCTTTGCTTTTGCCCTCCCGACAGCTCGTTAGATTTATTTTTTAGCCGGTTCTGTAAACCGACTATTTCAATTACCTCTTTCGCCTTCCTTTCCCACTCAGAACCGGGCACTTTGCTGTATTTAAGAGGAAGGATGACGTTATCCAGGACGGTTGTGCGTTGTAGTAAATTGAAAGATTGAAAAACAAAACCTATCTCCTCGTTCCTTACTTGGGCAAGCTGTTTTTCGGTCATACCTTTGGTGTTAACGCCGTTAAGTATTATCTCACCGTCGGTAGGGGTATCCAGTAAGCCGAGTATATGCATCAATGTTGATTTACCGGAGCCTGATTTACCCACAATGGCAACAAATTCTCCCTTGTTTATCTCAATATCGATTCCCATCAGAGCCTCTATTTTCGTAGAACCCATATCATATATTTTGGATACGTTTTGAGCTTGTAATACGGGAGTCATTTTAATTAATAATCTTGGCGAAATATCCTTCGGTCAGTTTTTGATTATCTTCGGCCGGAATTACCACTTCGCTCACGTCCGTTTTAATTTCTGTATAAATATCTCCCTCCACTCCCAGCTCGACAGGAAGTTTTTTAAGTTTGCCGTTTTCTACGATCCATACGAAAGGGTTGTCCGAGATGTCATAAAATATTTCATCGATTGTAAGAGCCCGAACAGCTTCGCCGGTAGTCAAAACATCAATATACGCGTCGCCGGACATTCCTATTGCAAGCCGGTGTTCTGTGTCTCCGGTCACCGGTATTTCTATGTCAAAAACTCCGGTAGAGGAATTGGCAGTAAGCGGCAGCTGATCAATTTTAGTATTAAAGTCAAACGAAGCGTATGAATCCAGATTTATTTTAACCGGCTGTCCTAATTTAATATACCCGTAATCTTCCTGGTCTATTGATATCTCAAAAATAAACTTGTTCATGTTCGCCAAGGTCATAACTGTTTCACCGATGATGGCCGTTTCACCTACCTTTTTATTAACATCGATAATAGTTCCGTCGAACGGGGCATAAATATAAGAGTTGCTAAGTATAGACAGTTGGGCTTGGTAAGACGCTTCAGCCTGGCTTGCAAGTTCTTCCAGCTGCCTTATCTTTATGTTGTAGGCGTCTTCTCCACCGAGACTCTTGATGTTCGTTTCTTTCTCCTGTTCATACAGTTCCTTATTTCGGATAGCTACGTCACGGGCGTCTCTATACGATTGGACAGTTTGAAATTGGGCAGAGCCGTCAAGGTAGGCCATAAATTGACCTTTCTTTACCTCCTCGCCCTTTTTAACAAATATTTCAGAAATCTTCCCTGCCGACATAAATGTAAGATCCGCCTGCTCATCGGCCTTTATCTGTCCGCTTGCCGAAACGGTGCGTGACACTACCCTATTCTCAACTTCAACTTTTCTAACAAGTGATGTAAGTTGTTTTGGCCTCAACAAGAAAAACCACGCTCCCAGAGCCAGTGGTATGCCTATCAACAAGTATTTAATTAAATTTTTCGAGTCAAATTTTGGCATAACTGTGATATTATATTACCATGTTCGGGTTCTTAAAATCTCATCATCCGCTTAGACATGCAAGAAGTTTCAAACACGCGTTTACAGGAATATTTCACGCTCTTGTGGAAGAACCCAACTTTAGGGTTCAGGTGGTCATTGTTGTTATTTCGGTTCTGCTAGGCGCCCGTTTTAGAATAACAAATGCTGAGTGGGGCTTGCTTATACTTTCAATGGGTTTGCTCTTAATGGCTGAGGTTCTTAATACTGTGGTCGAAGATACAATAGATTTTTTTATAAAAGATTTTGATGAAGGTGTAAAAGTGATAAAGGACCTATCCGCCGGTTTTGTACTCATAACAGCCGTCACCGCGCTTATTATACTTATCCTGATATTCTGGCCTTATTTCCTGGTTTTGCTACCTGCTTAGGTAAATTAGGACCGCAAGATATATTGCCCCGAAAACGTATCCCGCTACAACATCCTGCACTGTGTGCGCTCCGATAATTATCCTGGAAATACCGACAAAAAGTATGTGATACACACTTATTGTACGAAGGAGGTACACAGCCAAACCGCTTCCGAAAACGTCTCTTTTAAATGTTAAAAAAAACAGTAGGCCCCAAAAGCAAACGTAAAAAATCACGTGACTGCTTGGGAATCTATACATATCCCCGAGTTTGGTGGGATCTCCAGCGTACGAGTCTAATCTTGGAATTTTAAATATATTTTTTAATACGACTGAGTATAAAAGGCTAAGTATTGCCAGAAAGAATATTCCGGCTTCTTTTATATATCCGGAAACCACGAAATACGCGATGAATGAGAGGGATAAAACTGCCACGATGGGAATGCTGTTTCCGAAAAAACTCGCGGATTCAATAAAAACTTTTAAAAAGGCAGGCATTTAAATTTAGTATCCTTTCTCGTTAATCTCTTTCAGTGTCCCCGGCTCCATAATATACATTCTTACATAATCCTGGTTTGCTTTTGTCAATGTAAATATAGGATCGTACCTCTCCATCCAGTATTCTGATTTTTCTCCGGAAGCGGTTTCGGTGAATGTCTGAGGATTTCGTATATGAATGTAGAACCCGGCCTTGTTCGTATCTTTTTCCAGTGGCACGTAATATCTCACAATAGATTTTCTTTCGTTAGTAGAATAAGCGTTAATCTCAGGATACTGTTTTATAAACTCCGAAATGCCCTCCCAATCCCTGTAGTACGGAAATCCAAAAAGACTTAAATGGTAAATTGGGGTAGGTTCAGGAAAGGTCCACGCGAGGAATTTTTCTTCTTCCCAGGGATATTCTTTGTTGTTGTCGACAAAAACCGCGTAACTTTGAGCAAATATAAACATGAATATCAAAAAAAGTATAACCTGATACGCCCAAGCAAAAACCGTGCCGGGAAGTTTCTCGGAAAGAAAATCGAGAAAACTGTCGAGTCCGATAGAAATTATAATAATTACCGGCAAAATATAGACGTAAATATGTGTCCCCGGTATGTAAACTAACCACTCCATGAAAGCAAAGGGTATAAAAAACCAGATGAATAATGCTATATAGGACGCCGCGCTTTTAAAAGTAATTTTCTTCGGCGGTTTTAAGCCGTAAGCTTTGTAGTATAGAAACGCCAATCCCAGCAATGAAGCTAGGATGTAAAAATGGACGACGTAGATTGGCTGGTAAACCGAGAATAAATATTTTGAGCTGGATATTTTTGAAGATACGTCGCCGGATATTCTTCCCGACCAATAAGAAAGTGTGGACTCTGAAATCGAAAGTATGAAAGGTATATAAAAAGCTAGAAGAAGGGTGCCCGATACAGATAGCGATATGATGAGGGTTTTTAAAGCTGCAGGATCTTTTTTATAGTTTCTTTTAAGCCAGACGGACATTAGGTATAAAACAAAAGGAAAGATAAACACGGCGTCGTAGTGTGAAAGTATCCCCAACGCCCAGAAAATAAATGCGCATATGACGCCCTTGTGTTTGTAGTCGGTTCTTTTAACGGCAAGACTAAGCATATATAGAGCAAGGATCATAAAAAGTATCGTGAACGATTGATACTGAACGATGCGCGAAAATGCTACGAAGAACCCGTTACTTCCAAGAAGAAGAGCCGAAATTAATGCCGCCCGTTTCCCAAAATGCATCTGAACAAGTTTATACAAGAAAAATACCGAAAGTATTCCTGCCATTGCGAAAGGAAGTCTGATTAACAGCTGGTTTGTGTAATCGGGATTTATAAACTTCAGAATGTATGTGATGACAAACTGGATGGGACCTTTTCTCTGGTCCATAAGGTAACTGAAAAAATTCTGACCCTCGTTCGGCAGATAAAGAGCTTTTATCTCGTCTCCCTGATAGTCCGAGTAGCCAAGGTTAAAAAACCTCAGTATCACGGCGGGAACCATTACCCCAAACAGAACCAGATTAATATTTTCTATCAGTTTTTTCATGTTCCCCTACACCATATATTACCAGTTCGTTCATTGCTCTGGTAGTAACAACGAAAGCCCGTCTCGCCTCGTCGAAGGATTTAATTTCTCCGATGTTTAAACCGAGAACGTATACCTTTGAAAACTCCAGACCTTTTGAATTTAGGGCGTTCATTACATATACGCCTTTAGGAATGTAGTTCACGCGGGTTCCGGAATCCAAAATAACCAGCTGTTCTTTGTTTTTAACTATTTTTTTCATTTCTGCAGATATTTTGTCTAAAAGAGAGTCGTCATAGCAAATAACACCGATACTTTTATCCAAAACCTTGATGTCCTTTTTAATTTCCGACAAAAATCCATTTACTATCTCGTCGCCGGAATTAACTAGCACCGTGATCGGTTCCTTTCCCGTCCTGTTTATTGATTCAGGCATAAAGTCTTTTGTGAAGGGGGCTAAGATATTGCGCGCAAACTCAATGATAGGCCGGATGCTTCTATAATTAGTGGAAAGCTCGAATCTCACAGAGGTTTTTGCTTCTTTTATGATATCAAAAAGGTCTTCCCATCTAGCGATGCCTGAGGGATCCAGAGACTGATTAAGATCTCCAAATATACCGAACCTGCCCCTAAGGACCACCTTTGACATTATTGCGTACTCCAGCGGTGAAAAATCCTGGCCCTCGTCGACAACACAGTACTCGTATGTCGGGTGTTTTTGAATCCCCATCAGTGACAGATAAATATAGACGTATAGTATGGATTGAGCGTAGTTAAGACGCTGTTTTACGTCTATCCCAAAAACCTTCGCCATTTCGGAAACCTCATTCGTTTTTATATCGTTCTTCATGTCCGCCAGCTTGTTGACCAGTTTTCTGAGGCTTTTTATATTTTCCCTGCACAGATATGCTTTTATCGAATCATTTGGAAGTTCCTTGAGCTCATCCTTTTGGTTGGTAAGCTCTTCTTCAAGCTCGGTGAGAATCTCATTGATATTTTCGGACGGGGACATGTTGGTCGAATATTTATATCCACCGAAAGGTTCGAATTCTGTTACCTTAAAGAGCTCGGAGAGTTTTCTTTCGTACAAACCGTGAATTTTCTCCAGCGAGACATAAAGTTTTTTAAGATCCTTTAGTTTGAATCCCATTAGATCACCCGGCGTGTCGAGGTCGGTTCTGATCTGTATCTGTTCGCGGAATATTAAATTAACAAGTATTTCTCTGACAGTCTTGTAATTTATATCGAAAATTCCCAATCTGGGAAATAGTGTAGAAAGGTAGCCGACAAGTATCTGATTTTTTGCCACCACAATGGATTTTTCTGAATGAATTAAATTCGGATAATTAAAAAATATGTGGGCCAGTTTATGTATAGCGACAGTACTTTTTCCGCTTCCGACACAGCCCTGCACTATACATATCTGTCTGGGGTCGGATTCTATGATATCCATTTGCGACTGCTGAATTGTTTCTACAATGTCTTCCAGGACGCCGCCTGTTTTCCTACCAATCTTGTCTATGATAACTTCGTTTTCGTCCAGCTGTATATCGTTGTTGTAATATTTGACCAGCTCACCGTCGGCAATTTCATAAGTTCTTTTTAACAGCAGGTCTCTTTTTTCAACGCCGCCCGGTGTATCGTAGTAAACATTTTTCTGTGGGTATCTGTATCGGTAGTAAACTGAGGCAATTTTCGCACGCCAGTCCGTGACTGAAGGACTTGATTCAGAAAGTCCGAATTTTCCTATATAAATTTTTTCTGTTGAACTTCTATCTTTTAGGTCTATGCGTGCAAAGTAAGGCTGGATAAGCAGGTATTTTAATTCTTCTATTCTTTTAAACTTATCCTTTAGATTAAGTGCGGCATTTTTTTCGTGGAGCTGTTCCAGGAACATTAAAAAATCAGGGCCGAACTCCCCCTCCTGCTTGAGCTCCTTCAGCCTGTCCAGATTGGAAATACCGACACTCTTAAGCGTTTCTTCCAGTATTTTAAGCGTCTTTTTAACAGAGCTTTTCAGGCTTTCTACATGTTGTTTCTCTTCTATAAAGATTTTGTCCATATCAGTAATCTTTCTTTGCTATTAGTACAACAAACTCACCCTTAATTTTCTTTTGTAGATAATGATTGGATATTTCCGTCAAACTGCCCCTGACAACTTCTTCGTGCATTTTGGTAATGTCGTTGCACACACAGACCTGCCTATGTCCTAATACTTTTTGGGCAATTTTCATAGACCCCGACAGTCTAAACGGAGATTCATAAAAGATCAAGGTGGCGTCAACACCAGCGTATTTTTCAAAGAATTTTTCTATTTGAATTGTACCTTTGGGTAAAAATCCTAAAAACAAAAACTTATCGGTAGGGAGTCCGGAGATTGATAGTGCCGCTGTGACCGCTGAGGGGCCGGGTATGGACTCTATCTCGACGTTTTCCGCGATAAGATCCCTGACAAGCTTAAAGCCCGGATCCGATATCGAGGGTGTTCCGCTGTCGGAGACAAGAGCCAACGATTTTCCATCCTTGAGCATTTCCTTTATTTGTTCTATCACTCTGGTGTGGTTCTGGTCCCTGTACGATATCTGGGGTTTTGAAAAAGAGTATTTTTTAAGAATCTTATCGGTCTCCCTGGTATCCTCTGACAATATGACATCGACACCCTTTAGAACCTCTATAGCCCTTAAGGTAATATCGGCCATATTTCCAATTGGAGTAGATACAATATATAATTTCGCCTTAGACATAAACATTGTTCATTTTAGCATTTTATGGGTTTAAAGACTAAACACGGTACAATTAAATATCCGGCATTTTTCCCCGACGCGACCCACGCGTACATAAAAGGTATCTCATCGCGGGACATCTTAGCTTCCGGAACCACCGGGCTTGTAGTAAATACATACCACGCCATAATTGACAAGACGGTTGATGTTATCGAAAAGTGCGGTGGCCTGCATAAATTTATGGGTTTAAACATACCCATAATCACTGACTCCGGAGGGTTTCAGGCGATGTCGCTTGTAAGAAGAAGTCCGGGTAATGGAAAGATAACAAGAGACGGGATCAAATTTAAAATGGACGGTTCCAGAAAAAGTATTACTCTCACACCTGAAAACTGTATACAAACTCAGGCCAAGCTCGGCGGGGACATTATGATGTGCCTGGACGACTGCACTGATCCCGGAGAATCTCAAAAAGAGCAGGAGCTTTCGGTTGTGAGGACCGTCGCGTGGGCCAAAAGATGCAAAGAAGAATTTGAAAAAGTAACCAAGCATGTCAGAAGAAAACCCCTCCTTTTTGCTATAGTTCAGGGCGGAAATAGTAAGGAACTACGTAAAAAGTGTGCCGAAGAACTCATTAAAATAGGATTTGACGGCTATGCTTATGGGGGTTGGCCGGTTGACGGTGACGGGGTGTTCTTAGATGAAATGCTATTTTTTGCTGCCGGATTAATGCCCGCCGGGAAGCCTAAATACGCAATGGGTGTTGGAAAACCGGAAGACATTAAAAAATGCATAAAGATGGGTTACAACATATTCGATTGTGTTCTTCCGACAAGGGATGCAAGACACAAAAGACTTTATGTTTTTAGCGGACGGGCAGAAAAAGGATACGAATTTATTTACATGCGCGCCAAAAAGCACGAAACAGACCGGGAGCCTGTCTCAAAATCCTGCACCTGCGAGTTGTGTACACAGCACAACCGTGCATATCTCTACCACCTTTTCAAGCAGGGAGATTCTAATGCCGGGCGTCTTGCCACTATTCACAACCTCACCTTTTATTCTCAATTCACGGAGTCCCTAAAGTAGGTCTTGCACGTGTTGACACTATTGAGATAATAAACACAAGGGGGAGGTTTTCCATTTATAACATGACCGATAAAAATGTCATCGAAAAAGCAGGGGCTCTTGCCCTCAAAATACATGAGAATCACACCCGTTTATCCGGAGAGGGTTATTATTGGCATTTGCACAGAGTTGCCGAGCTGCTGGAAGAAAACAACGTTAATGACCCGGAAATATTGGCAGGGGCATATCTGCATCACATACTCGATAGTAAGAAATATTCGAAAGATGACCTTAAAAAGGATTTCAGTCCTGAAATAGCGGAAATAGTTTTTGAGTATGCCCGTATATCCGGAAACGAGATAAGTTCAATAGACCCTAAAAATTATAACGAAAGCATAATCGTACAAACTTACCTGAATCTTATTAAGAATCCTAAGACTCTGATTATCCGGCTTGCGGACAAGGTCGACAACATAAGATCAGCATACGTACTTCCAAAAGAAAACGCCCGGCGTGTAGCCGAAAAAGCAATGTACCTTTATTCCCCGATCTGCCAGCTTTTGGGCATACACAGGTTCGTGGTGGAATTGGAAAACGAAGCTTTTAAAATATTAAACCCGGGAGAATATTATTCCATCGAGGCCTATCTCAAAAAGAAGATGCCAGAAATGGAAAGCGTCCTTGAGGATACAGCCGAATTTATTAGGGATATTCTTGGGGAAAAAGGGATTCCCGCAAAATTGGATTACCGGATTAAACATATTTACAGCATTTATAGGAAAGCGCAAAAATACCGTGAAACGAAGAACTACAAAGGTTTGAACCAGATTTATGACATCGCCGCTATGAGAGTTCTTGTAGACTCGGTAGAGCAGTGTTACATGACGGAAGATATCTTAAAGCAGGCGTGGAGTGTAGTTCCGAACGAACGGGATGATTACATCATGCATCCAAAACCGAGCGGTTACAGGAGTATACATAATACTTTTGCCGTGAGTCCTACTATGAATCTGGAAATTCAGATAAAAACCAGGGAAATGCACGAAGAAAATGAGTTTGGTATAGCCAGCCATACATTCTATAAAACCGGGGAACAATTGAAGAAAAGTTTTCAAACATCCCCGAACTGGCTTGCCGATATCAGCTTCATCAAGAACAAAGGAGAACTCAGGATCGACCAGTTTAAAAAATATGTTTACGTGTTTACTCCTAAAGGTGACATTAAACAATTGGCGCGTGGCGCTACACCAGTAGATTTCGCATACAGTATTCACAAAGATTTGGGCAACGCCTGTGTCGGGGTTACCGTAAACGGCGATTTTCAGAAGCTAAGTTATGAACTAAAGGATGGGGATAGGGTTGAAATAAAGACTTTGAAACATAAAAAATTACCCAGTCCCGATTGGCTGGACTTCGTTAAGACGCGTAAAGGTCGGGAAGAGATTAGAAAAGCTCTAAGAAAGGATTCTGAGAGGAAAGAACTTAGTTAAACCCACCGGAAGCTTACTTGAGTCTTAAAACTTCTTTATGCAGAGTGTGCTTTTTAAGCTTCTTGTTATATTTCATTAGCTCGACCTTATCAGTTGTATTGATACGGTTTTTTTGGGTTATGTATGATCTCATGCCCGTTTCTGTACACTCAAGACCTATTAACAATCTATTACCTTTTTTCTTTGCCATGGTGTGAAATATATTATAAAATCAACTAAATTACAACCTTTTTTTGGCGGATAAAAATGGAAAAAAAGTACGACCATAAACAAATAGAGAATAAATGGAAGGAGTTTTGGTACCGTGACAATATCTACAAGGCCGTAGATTTCTCGGAAAAACCGAAGAAATACATTTTGGCCGAGCTTCCCTACCCTTCCGGACCTTATTTGCACGCCGGCCATATGATGAGATACACGGTGCCCGATGTTTATTCCAGATACTTAAGAATGAACGGTTACAACGTTATGTACCCGATGGGCTGGGACGCTTTCGGACTTCCTACCGAAGGCTACGCTTTAAAAATGGGTAAAACGCCGCAGGAAGTGACCGAGGAACTAGCGAAAGGTTATAAACAGTCGGCTCAGGATTTCGGTTACGGTATCGATTGGGACCGCGAGATCACAACATCTGACCCCAAGTACTATAAATGGACGCAATGGCTTTTTCTAAAATTTTTCGAGAACGGACTCGCCGTACAGGAGGAAATGCCTGTCTGGTGGTGTAAAGAACTAGGCGTCCTTGCCGAGGAAGAAGTCCTGACGGGAAAAGACGGTCAGAAAGTAAGTGAACGCGGGGGATATGCCGTCGAAAGAAAACTATTTAAACAGTGGGTTCTAAGGATACCGGCATATGCCGAAAAACTAATAGACGGGCTTAAGGAAACAGATTTTCCGGATTATATTAAAACCGCACAAATCAACTGGATAGGTAAATCAATTGGCGCCGAGGTTGAGTTCAAAGCTGTTGCGGGTGACAAAAACATAACGGTGTTTACCACAAGAATAGACACTATCTACGGAGCCTCCGCTGTGATCATTTCCCCCGAATACGAAAATTTATATGATTTTGTGGCAGAAGAGCAACGCGGAGGGGTTGAACAATACGTCAAAGCCGCGAAACAAAAAAGTGAGATGGAAAGGACGGCGATACAAAAAGACAAATCCGGAGTATTTGCAGGCACTTATGTTTTAAACCCATTTAGCGGAGAAAAACACCCTGTTTGGGTAGCGGACTTTGTTCTTACCACTTATGGCACGGGAGCGATAATGTGCGTTCCCGGACACGATGAAAGAGACCACGAATTCTCTGTTAAGTACGGCTTGAAAATAGGACAGGTTGTCATGCCTGCCGACGGGATCGAGGTGGATGTTCAAAAAGAACCGTACACCGGCTACGGTATTTCTATTAATTCAGGTGAGTATTCAAACAAACCTTCAGAGCAAGTAATAATGGAAATGACACAAAAAGCCGAGAATGAAAACTTCGGTAAGTTCAAGATAAATTACAAACTCCGTGACTGGGTATTTTCGCGCCAAAGGTATTGGGGGGAACCCATACCGGTCGTATATAAAAATGACGGAGCAATCGAGGCTGTTGTCGATACAAACGACATGCCGGAGGTTCATAAAAAACTTCCCGTAGAGCTTCCTTATACAAAAGATTATCAACCCTCCGAAAGCGGCGGTGCCCCGTTAGCAAGATTGACGGATTGGGTTGAAACTACGGACAAAAACGGGAGCCCTGCAAAAAGAGAAACCGAAACAATGCCTACATGGGCCGGTTCGAGCTGGTACTACATAAGATATTGTGATCCTAAAAACGAGAACGCTTTTGCCGATCCCGAGATTTTAAAATACTGGCTACCGGTAGATAAATATTTCGGTGACGGAGGACACACAACCGCGCACCTTTTATATTCCAGGTTCTGGCATAAATTTTTTTACGACCTTGGGTTGGTTCCGACACCCGAACCTTATAAATGGAGGATGACGGGCGGTCTATTATTGGGAGCCGACGGACAGAAAATGTCCAAATCACGGGGAAATGTTATTAACCCTAAAGAAATTGTTGAACACTTCGGAGCCGACGCATGCAGACTATACCTCTGCTTTATAGGCCCGTACGATGAGACTTACCCATGGGATGACCACGGTGTTAAAGCTACAAAGAGATTTATCGATAATCTTTTCCTTCTTAGAAACAAAGTGAGGGACGACGAGGGAGCAGGAGCAGAATTGGAAAAGGACTATAACCTGATGGTAAAGAAAGTGACCGATATGTGTGATGACCTTAAAATGAATACCTGTGTCAGCGAATTCATGATCTTCGCCAACGCCGCAAAGAAGGCTCCGTCAATAAGTACCGGACAATGGAAAGGTTACATAAAACTACTTGCGCCGTTCATACCTTTTGTTGCCGAAGAGTTTTGGCACGAAATAAATAATTTTTCAACATGGGATAAAAATAATAGTGTGCATCTACAGGAATGGCCCAAATTTGACCCCTCTAAACTAGCTGAAAACACCGTTATTATTCCGGTTCAAATAAACGGAAAGGTGCGCGCCGAGATTGAAATAGATTCAAACGCCGACGAACGGGCTGTCAGCGAACTGATAAAAAATAATGCCGACTTAATAAAATCCCTCGACGGACGCCAGGTCAGGAAGTTAATATATGTTAAAGGCAAGATTGTAAGCCTGGTGGTTTAAACCAACAAAGACTCCCCTCTTTCTAAAACATTTTTTATAAATGCTATTTCAGCTCGAATATAACGGTCACGTTCTTATAAGTCGAGGTCGAACCGGGTTCAACGGGAATTCCACCGCCGCCCGCTCCAAAAGCCTCGTTATATTTTACCCCTCCGTATATATATTGAGCCGAACCTTCGTTTATCTGAACAGCCCTGCCGAGCTTTTTCCCGAGTCCGGAGGCTATTGCCGAGGCTTTGCTTCTGGCGTCCTCAATAGCGGCATTAAGTAAGGCTTCCTCGTCTATCATTTCGTCGTCTATAGTAAGATTTGGTCCCCACATAGAGGCTTTTTCGACAGTCGCGAGAAGAGCTGTCAGATCATCGGATTTTGAAAGATCCCGCAATTTGGTGTTAACCGTGTAAGAAGCAAACCAATCTCCTAACTCATAAGTTGTTACGCCCCCGCGATACACGGAATCCTGTCTTTGATAAATGTTCAGACTTGTGGTTTCAATATCTTCTTCAGGTATACCGAAATCTTTTATCATCTGAACTACGTTCTTGGATCTCTCGGTAAGGGCTTCGACAGCTTTAGCTTTGTCGGCATCCGATACCTCTATCGTCAGAGAGTACGAAGCAATTTGATTTTTAACCTGTGATGTAGATGAACCGGACACCGATATTGTCTGCGGTGTCAGCATTTTAAATAAGTACCAGACTCCGGTACCGATCAGAGCGGCAAACACGATCGATATAAAAATATTTAACAAGAGAGAAATATTTATAAGTTTATTGTTATCGGGCATGAGCAAATATTATCATTTTTTGGCAGTGTGAGAAAACCCCATAATTCTGGGGTATAATGAACAATATGGGTTTTGTGAAAAATGCTGAAGATATAACAAAAATGAGGCAGGGAGGAAAAATACTTGCCGAAATACTGTCTGAACTTAAGAAAATGCTTGTTCCCGGTAGAGATTCTTTCGAACTTGAAAAAGAGTTCATAAAAATGTGCCGAAAAAATAAAGTTGGCCCCACCTGTAAAGGATATGCTCCCTACGGCATGCCTCCATTTCCTACAGGTCTTTGCCTGAGTATAAACAATCAATCAGTCCACTGCTTTCCCAAAAAAGGAGTCATTTTAAAGAACGGTGATGTCGTGACCGTCGATACCGTGATAAATTACAAAGGTCTAAATGTGGACGCTGCCTTCTCAACCGTTGTCGGAAAAAAAGAGAACGCTCTTAAAAACACTTTAGTGAACACCGCAGAGAAAGCACTTTACGAAACCATTTCGGAAGTAGGTCCAGGAGTACGCATAGGCCGGATTAGCAACAAAATGCAAAAAATAGTAGAATCACAAGGTTTGAACGTACTCAAGGACTATGCGGGACACGGCATAGGTCCGGAAATGCACGAATACCCTGAAATACCGTGTTACGGTAGCGTCAACGACGGTCCGAAACTTATGGAAGGTATGACCATCTGCATTGAGGCACTAGTTTGCACCGGAGACGACACCGTAGTTAACAAAAGTGAGTGGGAAACCTGCATGGCCGACGGAGGTTACTTTGCCCAAGCCGAACATACAATTTTAGTAACGAAAGACGGATACGAAATTTTGACTTTAAAGAACAAATGACACTAAAAGATATATTTACCGGCCAGGTCGGTAAAAATAACATGGACAGAAAAGTATTCTCACTTCTTACGACTCTGATCGTAATTCTAGCCCTTTTCCTGGCGGCGGGGTTTTTATTTCCCGAAACTGTTTCGGTGATCCTTAATATTGTTTGGATAATTCTGATGGCATCCGCTGCGGTTTTTTTCACCTTAGGAATACTGGTTATCATTGGAATGAAAAGGGAGGCCGGCAGAGTTCTGGATCTTTTATTGGAAGGTGCGCTGACTTTTATAGATTTTCTTGAATTTTTGAAAAATCTGTGGAAAAGATTCGTCGAGCTATTAAAAGAGTTTCTCCTATTTGCGGCTCCGATCTTTGCCTACATAGCCGCCTTTTTGGTTTATGTTCTTCTTTTATACATTTACAAAACCGTGGGCAAATCATATGACGTTATGATAATGACGATAATAATTACGGCCGCGGCAATCATGGGCTTCGGTTTGTTAAGCAAACCCCAGCCCGACACCATAATAGAACTCACATGGAATGGACAGTTCCAGAAAAAATTTAAAGCCGGGTTTATAGACGGAATCGAGGTCGTCTTGTTCATTTTCTTTTTGACCATGGACAGCACTAACCTTTTCTTTCTTCCGACAGACCTAAACATACCGTTAAAAGCAGAGTTTAAAGATTACGACTTGATGTTGAAAAGCTTTGTTTATGATAAACACGTCATTACTACGATAGCCCTCATAGTCACAACCGTGTCCATAGAAGTTTTGAGAAATATGATAAAGGTATTTGCAAGTGCCAGAAAATACTACTTAAACTTTTCCCACGAACTCGAAAATTTTGGAGGCGCTAAACGAACCACCATGGACATGTTAAAAGAAGCAATAAGAAAAAGCTTTAACGATGCAAAGAGAGATCTTATAAAGTTCGTTACCTTCAATACGGTTCTGTTCGCCGTCTTTCTTTTATTTCCCAGATTAAAACTTCTAACGTTGGCAGTGGCGAGCGTTACTAATCTCGGGCTGGATCTTTCCATCCGTTCCAGACTGACAGCTAAAAAGGGCAGCGACCTCATTTCCAGGATTTTACAAAAAGTATTTAGACTTTGACGGGCGCCCCATCCAAATGTATCATTTCCTTACGGGTAATATTTGGGTATTTAAATGCAACCTTTAGCGGATAAGATACGACCGAAAAATTTAAACGAAATGTCCGGACATGAAAAGCTTCTCGGCGAAGGCGGGATAATTTCGGAGTTACTCAAAAACACGCTACAGACAGGATTCTTTCCTTCCTTAATATTTTGGGGTCCCCCGGGAGTAGGTAAAACCACACTTGCGAGAATAATAGCTTCCGAGACCAACCGTAAATTTTACGAATTCAGCGCGGTAAATACGTCGGTTAAAACAATTGAGAAACAACTGGAAGATAACGGCAAAAATGCCCCGTCCAATTTATGGTCACAAAACACCTACTCGAAGAAAAAAGATGGAGTCCCGGTAGTCTTTATAGATGAAATCCACAGGTTTAACAAAGCTCAACAGGATGCATTACTTCCCTTGGTCGAACAGGGAAAAATAATTTTTATTGGGGCAACCACCGAAAATCCTTCTTTCGAAGTTATTGCTCCTCTTCTATCCAGGTGCCGCGTAGTAATAATGGACCAACTTTCCGAAAAAGATCTCGAAGAAATCATAGACAGAGCACTGGATGATCTGGGCAAGAAACTTGAAAAGGATGCCCGGAAATTCTTAGTTCAAAGCAGTAACGGAGACGCCCGCACGTGTATAAATGTTTTGGAGATCGCTTTTCATCTACAAACCGGAAAAGAAATTACCTTTGATGATGTTAAAAAAGCATTACAGAAAAGCCAGCTGACTTTCGATTTACAAGGTGAAGAGTTTTACAACACAATATCCGCTCTTCACAAATCCATGAGAGGCTCGGACCCGGACGCCGCACTTTATTGGCTTGCCCGTATGCTGGAAGCAGGACAGGACCCCACTTATATTGCCCGTAGGCTCACAAGGTTTGCATCAGAAGATATAGGGATAAAAGATCCTCAGGCACTTGTGATTGCAGTGGCAGCTTTTCAGGCCTGTGAAAGAATAGGGATGCCCGAATGCGCCTTGGCATTAGCTGAGGCTGTCGTTTACTTTGCTAAGTCTCCTAAATCCAATGAACTTTATATCGCGTATGGTAAGGCAGCGGACGACGTTATGAAATACGGAAACCTTCCGGTGCCTATGCATATAAGAAATGCTCCCACAAAACTAATGAAGGATGTAGGCTACGGTAAAAATTACAACTATTATCACAGCCCCGAGGGCAAAAAACTTCCCGATATCGAATATTTTCCGGATAAACTCAAGGGTACAAAATATCTGCGCTAGTCCTGTAAAGTAAATTCTTCCAGTTCTTTAATTCCCCCAAATGCTATGCGGTCATGAACATGTTTTTTAGCGCACAACATTCTTGCCGGAGTAATTACAGACTCACCCCATTTATCGGTGATCTCGTCGACGGCTGAATAAAGTTTTTCTTTTCTGCCGACATCGTCGAAAAGATCGAGCTGTGTAGTATCGTTATCAAAAATATCGAATAAAGATTCAGCAATTATGGCAACCGGTTTACCCGAATAGGGCGAACGACACATTATCCTGTAAGCTTCTTTAAAAACATCACGGGGGTCAAAAAGAGTTTTACCCGTAGTATGACCGTGGTGCCAATATGTTCCGTCGCGATAAGTTATCGCGACGTGGACACCTCTGGCTTTATAACCCGCTTTTCTTAAGCGTCTCGCCGTCTTTTCAACCAATTTATATAAAATTGGGGCAAGATCTTCGTTTTTCGTTAAACGGTCGGGTATCGCGTAGGAATTTCCGTAGCCTCTTCTGCCCCATGCTACGTCGTCTATTTCCCAGCCTCTCAAACGCAGGTACCAGTAGTAACCCGTTATGGAACCGAAAGCGCGTTCAAGTGTTGCACAGGACGCTTTGTAAAAATCCGTAACGGTATAGATATTTTGGGTGGCAAGACGAGCAGCATTTGCTCTTTTTATTCCGTGCAGCCCGGTAATTTCCAGCGAAGAATAAACGGATTCAAAATTGGAAATGTTTATTTCTTCGAGACCGTCGGGTTTTTTGAGACCGGCGGCTGTCTTGGCCAAAAAAATATTCGGGCCCATGCCGATGGAGACAGTTATCCAATCACCGACGTCTTTTTTAATTAGTTCTTTTATTTCGACTCCGACATTTTTAATACCTTTTTTAAAGGAAGGGCAGCCTTCAAGATTGACCATAAACTCATCTATGGATTTCGGAATTACCACGCTTGAAAATTTACTGAGAACAGTGCGGAGTTTTAGATGGACGTCGCGGTACTTTTGAGGATCTGGGGTAAGCACCGTAAGGCCGGGTGCCAGAAACTTTCCTTCCCTCACCCGCATTCCGGTTTTAACACCCAGCGCTTTTGCTTCGTAAGATGCCGCGAGAACACATCCCGAGGGTGTATCGTAAGCCGCAACTGCTACGGGACGGCCTCTTAGCTGGGGGTTGGCCTGTTGTTCTATCGTGGCAAAGCAGGAATTTATATCCACAAGCATCAAGGTTGGGGGTTTTGGGTTAAAAGACAGGTTAGTCAGCTTGTCCATCCGATATTTCCTCCACCTCCCAAGACAAATTATCGGTATTTAGGACTAATTTAAAGTAAACGGTTTCTGATGCGGCCGAAAACACATGAAAAAAGGTCTTTCCGGTTCGGAAAGCGTGGTGGTAACCTAATTTTACGATTTTGTACCGGCGCCCTTCCCAAATGACCGCAGAGGGCCTAAAAACCCTCTTTTTGTGGTCATACACGGATATAACAGATACCGGCGCCTTTATCTTCGTAATCATATATGCGAAGGAAACCCGAACATTGAATAGAGTTTAATTCGGCCGATACAGGTAGTCAATAGAATTATTGGATGCTATGGGTTGATCTTTGGAAGAAAGTGAAGTACTATGCCGGAAACAATCAATAACTAGAAGGAGGAGAGATGGAAGACGACTTGAAAGCGATTCACCGGAATCTGGAGAAGCTCCAAAAGGAAGCGGATGAAAAAGAGGCAGTGGAAAACCGTAAAAAGGTTCTTGCCTTAATTCGCTTAATAACAAACACCGTGAACACCATGGCTCCCGGGAAGATAGAGGCTATACGTTATGGGAGCGAAACCAATCCTAGGATCACGGATTACCCGGTGGTAAAAATTACTGCCGTTGTTTCCAAAACCTATTTGGAAATTTGCACGTGGACAATCAACTCAAGCGGGCAAACAGAACCTCCTACTCTTACCGTTGCGGACATTACAAAAACGGTTGTCGAGGGCTTGGAAAAAATCCGGTTTCGTTAACTAATGTGGCCTCAAAGCATGGAAATCATAATAGATTTCTTTTGCAATGAGGCCTTCTTTTTTTAGTCTCTGGAGAGTAGGCGTACTAACCAGCCGAACAGTGAGAATCCGCCTTCTTGCTCACCGAGCTGCGTGTTAATAACTTCATTCTGATTTTCAATTGAGTTTGAAAGCGTGTCTAAAGCCTGCTGTTCTTCCGGAGTTAAAGCCTGACTCCTTAGTTGCTGTATCTGTTGTAGCATTCGTGTGTTTGCGTCAATAACCTCCTGAAGTTTCCTGATGGATTCAAAGTTGGGTCCGACCAGGAACTTTACAACTCCGCTTCTTTCGGAAATTTTCTCAAGCTGGTCGATAGATTCTTCCTGAAGGTCTTTTTGCGATTCAACAAAGTTCTCGAGTTCATCCTTTAAACTGTCATCATCTATCTCGTCCTCATCTTCTAATTCGTCTTCGTCCTCGAGTTCGTCAGAATCCTCCGAGTCGTCCTCATCGATGTCATCTGCCTCATCCTCGTCTTCCGGCTCGTTTTCATCGACATCGTCTATTTCGTTGTCGTCTTCAACCTCATCGGAATCTTCATCTTCTTCCGATCCTTCGTTGCTACCTTCTCTTTCGTCGTCGTCTGACAACACGCTTGAATCGCTCTTTGCCAGAGCTTGGGAAAGTCTGTAGGATCCGTATATTGATCCCGAAAAAACCATCATTAAGGCGAGCACCATTACAAGGGTAAAACTATATAATGCTATCGAACTTTTAGGTTTTGTTAATTTTCTATTCATACTAAAATTCTGGGCGAATTATATCTATATGTCAAACCTCAAAAGTCTATTTTGTTAAGACAATTGCGTTGGGCAGACTCCTCCCCGGTCCTACTATATATTTGCCGTTAATATACATTGCCGATGAACCCCCGCCATCCAGATTCAATGCATGTTTTGCACCTAGTGACCTGATGACGTAGGCCGCATCGATAACGGTCGCACTGTTCACTATGGCAAGATATAAATTCTCGCCGCCGACTCCGATAACTCCGCGCGTTCCCTTTATGTCTTTTTGATAAGAAGTGAGCTTGTCACCGTCAACAACTATGTCCCCATCCTTAACAAGCGATGGATAGTTTGAAATCCCGGCAGTAACTCCCCCACCGCCGTAATCCGAGGTTTTTCTGTAAAAAGAGGGACTCCCGCCGTTAAATGTCATTAATCCGGTATCAAACCACGTGAGCGCGTCTTTATGTTCCCACTTTCCTTCATCGCTGTCATATAAGGCAAAATCGAAAGAATTTATTTTTCCGTCGCAGGAACCATAGTCAGGAGGGCAGAAATAAGAACCGTTCATACCCGCGAACCCTCCGCTGTCTTTGACGTAACCAGCAAGGCTCTTGGTATCACAGTCGTTAGAACAGGAACCGGATGAGGCAGAGACCGTTTTTACTTTTACTTCATTTAAAGGTAGCTTAATTATGTGTGCACCGAAGCTACCTCTCTCCGTTTGTACCGTTTGATAACTGTACCCGGATGCTGCCACTCTTGTTTGCTCCAGTTTGGCTAAATAAGCCGAATAATCTTTGTCCAAGGCGGTGGTCTGTTCGTTGATACCCGTCATTATTGAGGCGAAATCTTTTTTCATCAAAAAATCTCCCCACGCATCTTTTTGCTCCGTAAGATCCGGGGACTTTAAACCGGCTTTTACGTTTCTGTTTATTTTTTGTTCAAGAATAAGAAGGGCGTCATAAACATCTTTTATTGTTTTTTCATCGGATGTTTCTTTTGCTTTTATTGTTTCCAACTCTTTTTGCAAAGATGTAAAAGAAGCTTCGGCGATCATTGCATTTGTAACTTTCAAGTGGTCTTCGAACAAGGCGTCTGAAAAGTTTTCGCGCAAGTTAGTTTGAGACGATTTAATATCTGACAATGATTTTTCAGTGCTAATAAGCCTGAGATTTAGATATACCAGTCCTCCTATAAGGACTAAGGAAATTGCCAAAAACCCCACAAACTTCAATTTCCTGAGAATGGACAGTATTTTCACCTATAAAATTATAGCAACAGACACGATTTCCTGTATATAATTAGGCATGCCCGTCGAAACTTTGGAATCTTTAGCGGAACTTGAACCGTCGTACGTGCCGCTCACGGAGGCACCGGCTCCTGAACAAACCGCGTCAGCAAGGGAAAAATCCGAAAACTATTTATATGAGAATGGGGCGCACTCCGGCGGCAAACGTGCAAGCGATGTTCTATCTATCATCAAAGAAGCTACAGATAAATTGCGCTCAGAAAGTACGGAAGCAAAGGTAAAATACACCGTTGCTAATGTGAGAGGCGTTGTGGCAGAGATGCTAAGCAAAAAGTTAGAGCCTTCCGAGTGTGAAACTGTTTACAGATTGAAAGAATTTTTACCCGCGAGTGTCGCCATTGACCCGTATGACTATTACATAGAGATGGGCGGTTTAAGAAAGGACGCAGTTTTAGTAAATAATTTTTTCGAGACCAGGGCGCAGGAAATCCTCCCCAAAGAAAGCGAAACGGGTTACCTAACTGGCGATGAAGTAAACACACTGAAAAAAGACACCATAACCGCACTCGTTGATTACGAAAACATTGAGAAAAAGATGAACGTAAGAAATACGGGAAGAGACCAGTTAATAAGGTGGCACATTCAAAATCAGGGACACCTCCTGAGCGGTAAGAAAGGCAAAACACAAAATAAATTGTTATCTGAAGCCTTGTCAGTAACAGATAAACGGGACACTACGATACTTAAAACTCTTATCGAGAATCACGCCGAGCCCGCGTACGTTGCTACCACCCTCCCGGATGAATTTCTAGAAGACACTGAGGGTAAAATAATCGGAGTGATCGAGGTAAAAGCTTACACCCCTTCCGAAGTAAAAGATTGGACAAATGCTCTCAAATTAAGTATGGTTCAGGAATTTAACACTTTCGGACTTTCCGAACAGGAAAAAAACGATAGAGCGGCTGACGCAGCTCTTTATGACAGAAGAGGTTCGCAGGTAAATATATTAGGTAAAGATATGAGACCAACAGGAATGAGGCTTGGCGTAAATTTTGAGGGGCTGAGGTACTTTATAAATGTGGCCAATAATGAAGCTCCGCACTCTGCATTAAAAGTTAATGTAGATTTAATCAATGACGAAACAGCAGAAGTAATTCAAAAAGAGGTAGACTTTGAATATCCGATTATAGTTAGGCTTCCACAGGATATACCAAATGAGGACATACTGGAGCTTGGTTCCGTTCTGGAGAAACTGAATATCTCTAACATTGCAATTCAAAAATTACCTTTCACATCCCGGGAAATAAACGAAAAAGGATTCGGTATTTATCATCGGTTCGGGGACACGAAAGAAATGGAAAGATTAAAAAGAAGTATTGACCCAAGTGTTACTTCTGCGTTAAATCGCAGGTCTGCCTGGGTGGAATAATTTTGATTCGTATTTAACAGTTTCTCAAACAAACACGCCTGGACAAAATGTGGGATTTAACACTGTCCATTTATCAAATCTCCGGTTAGCACAACATCCAATAGCGTGTATAATGACAAATTGTCATGAACATAAGAAATATAGCCATAATCGCACACGTTGACCACGGAAAAACCACTATTGTTGATGGTCTGTTAAAGCAGTCCAAAACCTTTAGAGACAACGAATCTATGATGACGCAGGATCTAATACTGGATTCCAACGACCAGGAACGCGAAAGGGGCATCACTATTTTAGCCAAGAACACGGCAGTTATTTACAAGGACACTAAGATCAATATTATTGACACCCCCGGCCACTCCGATTTCGGAGGAGAGGTCGAACGCACCCTAAATATGGCTGACGGCGCTTTACTGGTCGTGGATTCTCAGGAGGGCCCGATGCCTCAGACAAAATTTGTGCTTAAAAAAGCGTTGGAACTGGGTTTAAAAATAATCGTGATAATAAATAAAATCGATAAAAAAGATGCTTTGGTTAAAAATTCTCTGCATAAAATCTACGACCTTTTTTTAGAACTTGCCACTCACGAGAGTCAGCTTGAATTCCCGATACTGTACGCAATAGGGAGAGACGGTAAAGCCTGGAAGGATTTCGATTTTTCTAAGCTCGCGGAATTGACTGCAGCTCCCGCAGATTTCACCCCCATATTTGAGGCTGTTTTGAAATATATTCCTCAGCCCGAATCCAGGGATAACGAACCCCTTCAAATGCTCGTCTCAACGCTGGATTGGGACAACTATAAAGGCAAGTATGCCATAGGAAGGGTCACCAGAGGCGTTGTTAAACCCGGAATGTCCGTAGTTTTGATGTCCGCAGACGGAAAACAGGAAAAGGCTGTTGTTGAAAAAGTATTCGTAAATCAAGGCCTAAAAAGGGTTGAAACCGAAGTAGGGGTATCAGGTGATATAGTTTCCATAACCGGAATTAAAAACACAAATATAGGTGACACGGTTTGTGATGCCGCTACTCCCGAGGCTCTTCCTACAATAAAAATAGAAGAACCTACCCTGGCCATATCGATCGGACCTAATACCTCTCCGTTTCTGGGAAAAGAAGGTAAATTTTTAACCGGTCGCCAGATCCTGGAAAGAATAGAGCGCGAATTACAAACAAACGTGGCGATGAAATTTAAAATAGAAGACGACGGCCAGTATGTCTTATCAGGCCGCGGCGAACTCCACCTATCCGTATTTTTAGAAACTTTAAGAAGAGAAGGATTTGAGCTTAGCGTCGGCAAACCCAGGGTTATCACAAAAATTATCGACGGTGTAGTAATGGAACCAATTGAGGAACTTACAATCGATGTGGAAAACACTCATATTGGGGCAATAAAAAGTGAGCTCGGAAGAAGACACGGGATACTAATATCTCAGGAGGAACTTACTTCGGAATCCTCACGGCTTGTATTCGAAATAGCTACTAAAGGTATTCTCGGTCTAAGAAGCGTTTTGCTGACCCTTTCAAAGGGTACGGCGGTCTTAAGTTCAACGTTTTCAAGATACGAAAAAATAGGTCCCGCCATACCTAAACTTAGAAAGGGAGCGATAGTAGCTTCCCACAGCGGTAAAGCTGTACCGCACGGACTTTTGCCTGCGCATGAAAAAGGTCCCGTTTTCGTTGGACCGCAGACCATGGTCTATCAGGGTATGATCGTAGGTTTGAACGGCAGGGACGAGGATGTCGAAGTTAACGTATGCAAAGAGAAACAATTGACTAATAATAGATCTGTCGGGGAAGAAGGCATCACCATTCCTCCCCCGGTAGACATGAGTTTAGAGCAGTACTTAGGCCTTTTAGAGGATGACGAGCTTTTGGAGATAACCCCGGCGTCCCTTAGATTAAGAAAAAAGATCCTGGACCCTACTTTAAGAAGAAGGACGGCCGCAAGGGCAGTTTGAATAAATCCCCGATAGTGTTATACTTATTGATGTGTCTGATTGAGATTAACTCGTTTTTTCTCTTTCCCCACTAAAACATATGCATACTAAAAGTTATGGACATAGTGATAGGTTTGCACGCACCCGAAGAAAGTTCGGAGGTGCCCGTAATTACGGGTCTAATAGTAATTACGGAGGTTCCGGCGGGTTCGGGTCAGGTAGGTTTCAAAGAAGAAACCCCTATTCCGGTTCTTATATAAACACTGATTTGTTCGTTTCTAAGGCCGTAAGGGGCGAATCTGAGTCTATATACGTTCCTACCATGACTTTTAGCGACTACACTTTGGTTCAATCGTTGCAAAAAAATATTTCTAAAAAGGCCTATCTTCACCCCACAAAAATTCAGGCCGAGATAATTCCCCAGATATTGAGCGGCCAGGACGTTTTAGGAGTTGCCTGTACTGGTTCGGGAAAAACTGCTGCTTACCTCATACCTATGATAAATAAGGTTATGAAACACCAGGGACAAAAATGCCTGATAATCGCCCCTACCAGAGAATTAATAAATCAAATCAGAACCGAGTACAGTTTACTTATAGCCGGGACTCATTTGAGAGACGTTGTTATCATGGGAGGTGCAAGCTATTCAGAGCAGATCAGACTTATTAAAAGAGACCCTCATTTTGTTATAGCTACTCCGGGAAGACTTTTGGATCTTTGTGAACGAAAACAAATGGATCTAAGTACCTTTAATAACATCATTCTTGACGAGGTCGATGAGATGCTTGATATGGGATTTATAAACGATGTTAAAAAAATTGTCGCTAAACTAAACAATTCAAGACAATCATTATTTTTCTCCGCTACTCTATCAAGAAAATCTGAAGAGGTAGCAAATTCATTATTGAGAAACCCTTATAAAGTAGAAATAGAAAAACAGGAAGCTGTTAAAAATGTGGACCAGGATATAGTCAGGGTCGATTCAGGAAAAAGTAAGATCGACGTCCTACACGGTCTATTAGTCAATGCAGACTTCAAAAGAGTGTTGATTTTCTCTAAAACTAAAAGGGGCGCCGAAGAAGTGTCTACAGAACTTAGAAAAAGAGGGCACAAATCGGGCTCGCTACACGGAAATAAATCTTTGGGACAACGATCAAAAGTTTTGAGTGAATTTAAAAAATACGAAATAGACATATTAGTGGCTACAGACGTTGCTTCCAGAGGAATTGACGTACCTGACATTACGCATGTTATTAACTACGACCCCCCGGCAACCTTTACAGACTACATTCACCGCGTAGGCAGAACCGGAAGAATGGGTAAAAAGGGAATTGCTTTGACATTCGTCAGGTAACCTTTTCTATAATCTTTTTGTAACCCCCTCAGGTTGATTTTTCTCTAAGTATCGCTATAATCACCGAATCTAAACCTTTTTTAGCAGTGTAGATAAGGAGACGAGATGAGCGAAGCTTTTACGAAAGATGGGGTTGAGTGGTTTTTGGCTTCAATTCCCAAGGATTCGTTGGGGGCAGCAGAAATATTTGAGGCCATTCTTAAAATGAAACCCGGGCAAAAGAGAACGTTCAAATTTGATCCCAGAGATCCGAAACTCTGCAGTCCCGGCAATGTGGAGAAATTCCACGACGAAATCTATAAAGCGACGGAGGCGATTATAAAAACTTCATATGAAGTAAACCTGGAGAAAGGAGAGTATCTGTACACAGTCTCGGTGGTCGCCCAGGTTTGGAAATAATTCCGGCCTTACTACCGCACAAGGGACAAAGTTGTCAAAAAGACTCTTTGTTCCTTTTTTTATGGTGCGGTAAAGAACGCTCTAGCAAAACCGATAGATCACTTAGCTGTCACAGTAACCGGCGTTGACATAACGGTATTTCCTGCCGAGTCATAGAGTTTTACAACCAACCTATACATCTCATTTTTCCTGCCGGGTACTTTCCACGTACAGGAATACGGATAAGAAGTGTCCGTGCATTTAATTACCGCGTTCACCAGAAACTCGGTTTTAGCGATCGTCGAGTAATCCGAAACAGTCGTATCTATTTTAATCGATGAACTTCTCTTAACGACTGAGCCGTCAGTGGGGTTTGTTATGGTAATAGTCGCCACGGGTGTCGTAGTGGGTGTAGTGTCTGAAACGGTGTTTAGTGTTGATACCGATACAGGTATAGCCGCAGTTGAGTTATTAGACGAGTCGTGGGCTCGGGCACCTAATGTGTGAGCTCCGTCTGTAGATGCAGACGTATCCCAGGAAAATGAGTATGGCGCTGCGGTATCAGTGTTTGACAGAGAGCCGTCCACGTAAAATTCAACTTTAATCACACCGGTGTTATCAGAAGCTTCGGCACTAACGGCAACGACTCCGGAGACGACGGCACCTTCCTGAGGAGAGACAAGAGATACCGTAGGCGCCGTGGTGTCAGGACTTGCCGTAGGAGCAGAAGTCGGGGTATCCATAAGTTTTACTTCGTAGGCGGCAAGTGAGACGGGTACCACATTATTGATTAGCAGGTTAAGTGGGCTCGGCGTCTTATTTATCAATAGTGTCTTGGATGCTGATGAAACCACTTCGACGTCGGGAAATGAGGAGGTGGCCTGGAAAAGCTGCGTGTTTGGTCCGAAGTAATCATGGAAATATTTGTACACTGCATATGCAGGCAAAGCCTGACCGCCGCCACTCACCCTTGTGTCAGTAAATAAGTTTTCTTTGTTTAGAGAGCCTGATTTCATAGGACCCCATCTAAGAGAAACCGCTCCCCCGCCCGTCATCTCGTGATAAAGCATACTTGCAAGAGCCGCCGCCTGATACTCATTGGTCGGCTGGAAAGTATCGGCATTTTTCCAAATATAGTCTTCAGCCATCCAAATAGGCTCACCTTTGTATCCGCTATAAGTTTTTATTTGTCTGATGACGTCACCGAACCAATGTGTCAGTTTTATACGTTTGTCTTCCGGATAATCGCTCCAGTTTTCATCCCCATCAATAGAGTTTCTATCTATTGTTATAAAATCTGCTCCGCGCTTATTTGCCATCCAGTATTCTATTACTTCTCTATTTCTTGAGGTGATAGGTTTATTTGTGTACCAGTGTGACGCCAGTCCTAAGTCGGTATTTCCGCCCGAGCCTTCAATCTTAAGATAGGGTCCTCCGATGTTTGCGTCCGGTCTGACGGCTTTTACAGTGTCCCATATTTTGTTATACAGACTGGTGTATCTTTGGTAGTCCCAGTTGTTTGTTGATGAATTCCATAACCCCTTCATCTCGTTCCAAACCTGAAAATACTTAACGTCGGGGTATCTTAAGGCAACTTCTTTGGCCAAATTTGCATAATCCTGTTCATGTTCTGGAAGTATTCCGTACTCCAGTTTTGTCCAGTCAGTTCCTGAGGTCCAGTTAGGATCGACCATCCACGTAGGACCACAGCAAAATGTAATGACCATTGTTGAACCGGTCATACGCATCAAATTGACTCTTGCGTCAAGTGTTGACCAATTGAAAGGTTGTCCCGGAGTTTCGTTGATAGGCCCTACTCCCCACCCATGCACATGGGCATTAGCGTAAGTCAGCCCATTCTTAAGAAGTTCTCTCCCGCTTACTTCAGCTGTAGAACTTCCCGTTCCGACAGTGTATTGGGTGTGCGTTACTCCGACATTAAAGTCGCTTTTCATCGTAGGGGTGTTTAAGTCTATTGTTACTCTTATGTCCTCAGCGCCCAAGACACTGGGTTCCTTGTCCAAACTTTCGTACCCTTTCTTGGCTAAAAACGTAACCGAGGAGAGTAAAAGAACCGCTAAAATTGAAGCCACAACTACACTTACAAAACCGTTTTTAAGGGGGATATGTTTCATATGTATATGATGGGGTGAGACTACCACGCTGTCAATAAGACGGCCTGGAGTATTTTAAAGCCGGTAAAAAAGTATGCCCGGCAGTCATATTTCTATGAATACCGGGTTTCCGTTTGACAAGCACTTGTTTTAAACCAAAGTGTAAACGCCCCACTCTAGTCTCAACAAACCGTGATCAACATAGTACCCCAGCCACTCCTCCAAAGAGGTGTCGACGCTTAGACCCTCGAGGCCTTCTTCCACCAACGCATTGTGTTGTATTCCGGCCTCCTGATAAGTGAATTTCCTCTTACTCAAAACCCACTGCAAAAGGGGACCTGCCACAGATCTCTTTGACGCCAAGGCTGAAGCCTCTTTCATTGCAACCATCTCATCAAGCGTAGCCATTTTCTCTCCTTTGTTTGTACTCTAAATTATTCTATTTTCGGCATTGTACCACTATTTCCCGACTTAATATTAAATATACTCAGTATTATAAACGTGTGCCCAAGTATCCTTTGAAAATTGTTTGTTTCTCAATTTCGTATACTGCGTGTTCGGGTAAAATCTGAACGTTTCGTTTGAAAGTACGATCTAGTGATTTTCACAAAAATGCTGGAACGGCTCGTTTTCGTAGTTCTCATCGAAATTATCCTGCTCTTCCATTAATTTTTTGTAGGCTGCATTGTACAGACTTTCTATAGCCGAATTTAAAGCACTTTCAGATTGGTAATAACCTAAATTATTCAACGTCATCACAAATTCTGATGCATTTTCTACTAAGATCTCCTGATGTTTATTCTCATGATCTCTAACTTCGTTCTTAAATCTTCTCCAGTCATTTTTGGTGTCATCCGACGCTCCTTCGCTAGAAGTCCACTGAGGGACAGTGATTGTTGAGTCCGTCATAACAGTAAAATCACCTATTGTGTAACCATCCCCGGTCAGTATAGGAAAATAGCTGTATCTCATGTTGTAGCTGATGTAGCCTAACCTAATTCTGTTGTCCTTCAACCGCCTCTCTGAGTCGTCTATCTGCTCGCATAATATCTCCCGGTCGTTACCGCTGACAAAATAGCTTTCATTTTTTATATTGACGATCGGGCTGGCCTGATACCCATGTTTAGGTTCTTCAGGTTTTGTTTCAGATACTATCGGTTGGGGTTTCGCGATAAGCTGACGCGCTATTTTTTCTCGTACAGTTTCGGGTTTTACAAATAAACGATCGTTTATAAATAAGTAACCAACTAAAAATACCGCGCCTACTAAGACAATGACAAACACCCATCTAAGAGGATTTTTGGTATACACACTGTTCCTAAAAAATTCTACAAGAGCCAGGAACATCGCAATAAGAAAACTAATTACTCCTATAAGAACATCCAGGAGAACTAAACCTCCGAATAACAACTGACGCACTGGAAAAGATTCCAGATCGGGTGTAGTGGCTGATATGAAAATAAGCACCACAAAAACACCGACGGTTATGCACCAAACTATAAAAGCTTCTTTTATGGTTCTGTTCATACTGATACCATCGGCTTTATACTAACTGAGAAGTTTTTGCCGACGCTGTCTTTGTATTTTTCAGCTCCCTTTATTCGGCAAGTTTTACGTTTTCTGCTCTGGGACCTTTATCACTGTTTACGACATCAAATGTAACTGCTGTTCCGACTTGAAGTTCGTCAAAAGTAACTCCGACCAGATTGTTAGAATGAAAGAAAAGGTCTTTTGTTTCACCGTTACGTGAAATAAATCCAAATCCTTTGTCTGTTTTTGTTTTAATTGTTCCGTTCATAGTTTTTTTATAGATTGGTGGTTAAACCTATTTATACCTCCTTTCGCTGTGTTATTGTACTACCTTGGAGGTTAATCGGCTAGTAAGTCGAAAATACCGGATATTTACAGCCGGGCAAAGAATTAGTATTTAAATTTATAACTTTAAACTAATTAGGCTCAAACCCTGATAAACTATTGGAAAATGTATTCAAGAAAACACTACCTTCAAAATAAAAATGCCGCCAGAAAAATCATACTGGAAAGTCTTGATTTTTTTGCACGTTTGTACGGTGTCAGATACCGAAAAGTAGCTATAAGAAATCAGAGATCAAAATGGGGCAGTTGTTCAAAAGCAAGAAATTTGAACTTTAACTATAAAGTAGCTCTTTTGCCTAAAGATCAAAGGGATTATGTAGTAGTTCACGAACTATGCCACTTGATTGAATTTAACCATTCCCGGAGATTCTGGGCAGAAGTTGCGAGAACTATTCCGAATTATAAGGAGTTGAGGATGAAAGTTAAATCCGTTGATTTGCGTTAGATGTTTGTTGCTATTTTTATGGGGTGGTGTACGGGAGTCGAACCCGCTAAAACTGCCTCCACAGGGCAGCGCCTAAGCCGTTTGGCACACACCACCAAAATATAGCCAAAAAGATTATAACATCGCGCGGGAAAAGCCCAAAGGAGCAACCATAACTACCGACCCTAATTCGTCCTCACATACTTCCAGTTCTCAAAATCTAAAAACCTGTCTGCGTAGGTAAAGGTATACTTCTCTCCCACCCCCTCAATATATTTCGAAACATAAAAGTTAGTGAACGGGTGATACAAAAAGACGGCGGGAACTTGGTCTACGATAACCTTCTGAAATTCGTTATAGTGAACGATCCTTTTCTCGTTATCCAACTCATTTCTTCCCTCCTCCAAGGCTCTGTCCGCCCTAACCTGGTCAAATCCCGAAAAATTCAGTCCCGGAGGATTCTTCTGAGCCGAATGCCATAAAACGTACCTATCGGGGTCGCGTCCTACTTCCTGTCCGAATAGCAAAACCTCAAAATCCCTCGGTTCTATAATTCTTGAAACAATATCGTTGGTAGCTATAGGCTCAACTTTCACCTCTATATCCAATTTTTCCCTCCAAACCGAAGCTATTTGTTTAGCCATAATCACGTGGTTTTCTATATCCGGCACTCTTATAGTCAGACTTAAATCGCCCAAGTCCTCGGAAAAAAGCGGATCATAGCGGTCGAATTCTAACTCCAGGTCAGTAAAAACACTCCGGCTGACCGGACCTTGAACCCTTATTCCCTGACCCGCCGTAAAGCTTTCCAACGGTATTACCTTTTCAAGCTTCTGTCTCACAGCGACGTCAGAAAGCTTTTCGTTTCTAATATTAAAAAATAGGGCGTAATAAATACCCTGCACGGGGAATTCGTAGTTGTAAAAGTTGTCGGGAGCCTTTTTTTCCGATAAAAGATAACCGTTTATCTCACCGAGCTTTGCCGCGGTTAAAATTTCATCTTCGTTTGTATAGTACCTAAAGCTTATTTTTTGAATATCATATTTGTTGTTGGGCGATACAAGAGTTATCTGCCTGATGTATTTACCTGATTTTTCTATTCGGGCGACCCTGAAATCCCCGCTTGTTACGGGATGAAGGGGGTCGTTATTTTCCTCGGAATTCTGCGGCATTATCCCTACGGTTAAAAGACTTAAAAACGGAGAATATTTATTGGGAAGGGTGTATCGCACGGTCAGATCATCGACCTTGTCGGTTGCTACACCAGATAGGTCTGTAACCTTAAAAGAAGTGTATATAAGGTCGTCCGCATTTATTTCCTTACCGTTGGTCCAAAGTTGATTAGCTTTAAGTTTTATTGTGTACACTAGCCCGTCGTCCGATACCTGCCATGTTTCAGCCAGGTCGGGAACCGTTGCCCCGTAAATGTCGTACTTGAACAAACCCCTGTAAAGAAGGGAGCTTACAGCTTTATCGGTTTGTTGTACCACGTGGCTAGGCAAAAAAGTCTGAGGCTGCCCCAGCATACCCTCGTTGTAACTTACACCGGGTAAAAGAGCCGCAAAAAACGTGTATATGTATAGGTAAATGGTGGTAAGTATGGCCATTTCGACTCATTTTACCACTATTTTTACTGGAGGGGGCAGTTTGGGTTTGGCGAGACTTCGGTCTTCGGCACGGATGCTATAGGGCTTGTTTCTTGCAAAAGGGGGCAATTTGCTGATAATATACCGTTGTGCCTTGTGTTAACGGCGGGTTTTTGCTACGCCGAACCTCGGCCCCATCGTCTAACGGTTAGGACGCCGGGTTTTCATCCCGGTAATCGGGGTTCGATTCCCCGTGGGGTCACCATAGTAGCTTTTCTTACCCGCTACTGCCTTTAATTGTTGAAATAACGGACAAATAACAGAGTTCGATATACCCGAAAAATGATATGTTACCCCATCCGGGAATATGAAGTTCTGCAACCGTGCTTTTGCTTTAGGTGCCGCATCCACCCATATCATGTCCAATTTTCTGAAAAACGTTTTAGCATATGATATGAGCGTTTGAATATCTAACTCATCCTTGTAGCTATCGTCTAGGCTTGCTTTGGCAAATACTAACTGTTGTTCTAAATCATCAAGTTGTTTTCTAACTAGATGCTCTGGAATAGTCCCCTTTCTAGCCATTTCTACAACCCACTCTTCTTGCTTCTCTAAATCCTGAATATCTTTTAATGTTCTAAGGTACTCGCCTTTTATCTCTGACTCCCGCTCTTTGTATCGCCCTACAAAACCAAGCTCGAACTCATTAATAGCACTAGCGCTTGGCTTAATATTCCTAAGCAACTTTAAATAATCACCTTCTAAATCATTTCTTCTTATCATCTTCCCATACCTGATACATTCTTTAGTCTGACAATAATAGTAAGCATATTTTTTAAACTTTCCTTTAGACCAACAGGCAGTTAATGGAGTACCGCATTTATCGCAGTAAACATGCCCTTTTAAAGGGAAGTCATCGTTAAAAGTCTTCTTAAAAATAATCTGTTTGCTACCGACTTCCTGTAAAGTCTGGCACCTCTCGAAAACTTCCGGCTCTACACAAGGTTCATGTAGCCCTCTGATTAACCTCCCATCTTCGTGTTTCAAAAACCCCTTATAAAAAGGGTTGTTAAGAATCTTGAATACAAGTTGAGGACTCCAGTTAACTTTCTGTCCGCGGTAAGTCATCACCTTCCAAGTTGTAAGTTCAGATGCAATTAGTGATTTAGAAACATGTCCTTCAGAAAATACCTTAAAAATATACTTTACTGAGTCAATGGAGTAATCATCTTGAATATAAGGAGCTATTTTCCTGCCTTCATGAACCTGCGGTTTATATCCAAATGGGGGTGGGAAGGGCCATAATCCCTGCTCAACTCTCTGCCACATATTTTTCTTAACCAAAACTGACTTAACGTCATTATCAAATTGAGCAATTGAGGCTAACACGTTTTCCATTAACTTACCTTCCGGAGACTCGTTGATACTTTCAGTTGCAGACCTTAGCAGGATTCCGTGCTCTCTAAGCCTCGCTCTTAACCAGGAGTGTTGTTCTACGCTTCTTGCGAAACGATTGAGTTTGAAGACCATTAAGACATCAAACTTACCTGAGTTTTTAACACAGTAGTTATAAAGGTCAGCTAAGCGTCTCTTATTAATGTCACCAGATTCCTTGGCAGATATTGCCTCATCCTTAAGAGTATCAATAACAGTATATTCTTCCCGATTACAAGCTAGTTCGCAAGCCGATTCTTGAGTTTCTATTGTAGCACCGCCCATTTGCTTGGGGTCACTAAATCGTAGGTAGATTACCGCTTTTTTCATATATAGGTCCGTATTCATTAAAGTATAAGGGTGTTTTCTCTGGAAGTCTAGATACTATGTATAGGTCGATTATAAGGTCGTATAGTTTATTCATCTCACGCTTATAAACATCGCTATCGAAATACTTGGCTTCGGTTCTAGTCACTTTCTCCATGTCATTACCTCGCTTATATGTTGAATTCCTTTACTTTTATTAAATTCTGTAATGGTTCTTCTTAAAGGTTCTTCTTTGGTATGCGCCTTTGCATAGGTTGTACGGATATTTTGCATAGGTACTTTGGTCAAGGTTGGATGTATGGCAAAAGTTTCCATCGCTTTTATTAGTGGGTTTAAATTTACTAGACTCGGTAACCTTGTCCTGTATATTCGTTTTATAAAACCTTTCTTTTCAAGTTCTTTTGCGTATCTTTGAACGGTATCTCTACTTTTTCCCATCTGAATACTGACCTTCGTTAACGATACGTAGGGTTTATCTACGGTCCATTTATACATAAAACAATGTATTAAAAACATTGCTTCGTTGGGGTTAATGTCAAGTTTGCAATAGTTCTCGATAAAAACATTTGCTATTGGCGTCCAACCAGCCTTTGCTACTATAGGCGACCATCTGCACGCTATGCTTTTATCTAAGTACTCATTTACTTTTTTTATTTCCATTTCTGTTATTTCTCATTACAACCGATACCTCTGGCGATTCCCTTTTGCATCGTAGACTTTCTTCCAAAAATACTCTATCGCATCAAACAGGTCCCTTTCTGGTATACATAACGGGTTTTTAACCTCGAATTGGTCAATTAGTTGTTTAGCCTTCTCTCGGGGTGAGAACTCGAAATAGATTGTTTTATGCTGCGTGAATTCTCTAATGTAGACCAGGTAACCATTCATACTACATGCAAATAAAAATGGGCTGTATCTCTTGTCATTTGTTATAAAATTACTTTTTTCCTCCATTACTTATTCCTCATTAAAATAAAAATACACCGGGTTCTAACGGTGTTTAAAAAACAGCGATTAGGAACCACATCTGACCCTTTTTACAGGCCTTATGCTAGTCACTAACGACTGCCGTCTGATTTTGTACTTCTGTAACTTACTTCTAGTAAATAGTGAGTTATAAATACAAGTGTCTTTTGCTTGGTCGTAGATTATTTTTGGGTTTCAATGTAGGGTAATTATACCAAATAATGAAAACTTTAACAAGTCGTTTATGTTGTTACTACGCCATATCATAGTATCATAGTACTATGTATATTATTATTATTTGATATATTTCAGGCAAACATTAAGACCGGGTATGAGGTCTACTTTTGTTTTTTGATATACACCCGAGTGTTGTAATATAGACCCCAACCATTTACCCCCAAACTACGCATACGTACCAATATATGTTATTATAATTATTACGAGTATTATTTATACGATAATGAATTGTTATATCTTGCTATATGGCTATTAAAAAATAGAGAATATTGAACAATTTAGTTAGTTACCATAATAGTATTTTCCTAAGTCAAAGTCTTTCGGTTATAGCCCCCCCCCC